>Ga0209715_1001535_pt1 | contig 18718 bp, 17 predicted proteins | sample COGITO_mtgs_1205_2_FD_184809 | JGI IMG/M metagenome (GOLD analysis project Ga0209715, IMG submission 184809) | Pelagic marine microbial communities from North Sea - COGITO_mtgs_120503 (SPAdes) (version 2) | ecosystem: Environmental > Aquatic > Marine > Epipelagic ... | reverse complement strand
TCTTTTTCCTTGCTGGATAACACCCCTTTGGCAATCAATTCTTTATAGGTCCTGTTAATTTTTAGCCTGGGAATAAAATCACTGTTGAGGCTGATCACCCATTCATCACCGACTTTTTCCACAGTCGCATCGGCCGAGATTGACTGGTTATTATCTTCGGAAAACCTCTTGCCAGGAGCTGGATCGAGTTCACTAATCTTTTCGATTGCTTCGTGAATTACTTGAGTGGATTGAGATAATTTACGGGAAAGTTCAGGGACGCGCCGCCTTACAAGTAGAGGAAAATGGTCTTTTACGATTCGGTACTGATCTGTATCCTCCCAATCCCGAGCATCCATTTGCTTAATCAGGCAGTCTTGCAGGTCAATGGATGCAATCCCAATTGGTTCGAAGGTCTGTAATGTACTCAATGCTTCCTGTAAGTCGGCCAGGGGCATTGATGAAAGAAGGGCAATGTCGGACAGATTTGAATTGAGAAAGCCATTTTCATCCAAGCTACCAATCAGGTATTCTGCGGCATCCCGAACGCCTTGGCTAATTTCAGTTAATTTTAATTGATCGAGTAAGTGTTCCTGGAGAGATACTTCGGAGGTGAGTGAATCAAAGAAAAACTTTCTTTTATCCTGTGCGTCGGTATTTCCTAATTTAGCTTCTCCTTCAAACTCGCTTTCAAAATGTTCTCTTAAATCCTCTTCCATCTCCTTGAGGATTGCAAATTCATCCGAAAAATCGAGGTCTTGTAATTCTTCTTGATTCTCGGATTCAATATCCTGTTCTTTGTCAGAATCCTTACCTTCTAATTCCGAACCAGGTTCTTCCGGGAATTCATCGACTTTTTCCACTTCCAATTCGTCAGGGGAGGGTTCGACTTCTGATGCATCAAGACTTTCGTCGTTGTTTCCTAATTCTTCAAGAAGGGGATTAGTTTGTAATTCTTCAAGAATAGCAGAACGCAGTTCGAGTGCAGGAACCTGTAAGATTTTGAGGGATTGCCTTAACTGAGGGGCAAGGACAAGGTTCTGAGTTTGCTTCTGAACTTGCCTGAGACCTTGGGATTGCATGGCCATAATAAACTTTCAGGTTTTAATTATCTGCAAATCGGGTTTCCCCGCGATGCCAACGAAGTGCTGCATTCTCTCCGTCATCTCCAAAAACATCATAAATATAAGCCGCTAACTTCTCGTTCGTGGGCCCATATCCTTCGCCATAAATAAAGCTCTCGAGTTCGGTGAGCATTTCTTCCGATGATTGATACCTCTCATCTCGTGCCCTCATCAGGGAAGTTTGGAGAATTTTATCAAGCCGCGGATCAATATCGGGACGGATCTCTTTGAAGTTTGGAACTTTCATTTCCAATATATTACGAATGGTATCCTCTGATTCATATGCTTCGAAGAGGTTGTAACCCAAAAGAAGTTCAGACATTACAATCCCACAACAAAATAGATCAGCTCGATGATCTGTTACTTCACAGCGTGCTTGTTCTGGAGATAGGTATTCATCCTTACCGGCAATTACATCGCCTTCTTTATTGTACATTAGGTCCAGTGCCTTCGCGATTCCAAAGTCAGTCAATTTAACATCTCCCTCTTGGGCGATCATGATATTTTTTGGGTTAACATCGCGGTGGACAATCCCGAGCAAGCGACCTTGTGAATCTTTCTTGCGATGAGCGTAACCCAGTCCTCTGCATATTCGGGAAACAATAAAAACCGCCAAATCTGCGGGTATGTATTGTTCCGTTTCCACATGCCTATCGAGGAATTCCTCAAGATTCCAACCCGTTACATATTCCATGGTCATGAAATATTGCTCTCCAATTTTGCCTAGATGGTATGTCTGGACAATGTTGGTATGAATCAAGTCAGCAACTAATTTTGCTTCTCCGATAAAATTATTTCTAAACTCTTCAATTGCAGAATATTCTTCCCTAATCAGTTTGATTGCGACCACTTTTCGGAATCCACCAATTCCTTTTTGTGTAGCTTCGTAGACCAATCCCATCCCACCTTCCGCAATTTTACGAGTTAGTTCGTAGTGTACTTCGTTAAATATGTGTTTCATTTATGCCAATGTCGTAAAACTAAGTTTTATCCTATCAGTTTTCAAGAAAATACTTAATTTTTTAAGAGTAAATAGTATATTTGGCATAATTTACGCTTATAGTCGCTTGATTTGACATAATTCTCTCCGATGTTAGTTATTATCTATGATCAAATTAACTATCGAAGCAGCCAAGGAGATCGAACGAATGTCAAAAGACTCTGATTCTGATAAATTACTCCGTATTTTTATTGAGCCTGGAGGGTGTTCTGGATTTGAATACGGAATGTCAATGGATCGGGCTAAAGATTCTGATCAACTTGGCGAAAGTCAAGGAGTCCAATTTGCAGTTGATGGAGAAAGTGCAGAGTATCTGTCCGGCACAGAAATCCACTTTGATGATGGGTTGAGTGGAAAAGGTTTTGAAATCCGAAATCCAAATGCCCAGACAACTTGTGGGTGTGGGAAATCTTTCAGTTGAATGATTTAGTTGCTAGAATTCCGCTTCTTCTTATCTCGCTATTCCTGAGTGTTACCTGCTTGGGAATGAAAAAGGTAGGCCCTTTGCGCATGCAACTAGTGGCGGAACAAAACGGAGTTGTTCCCGGTGAAGATTTTTGGATTGGTTGGCACATTGTAAGAGAAAAGGGTTGGCATACTTATTGGAAACATCCCGGAGATGTTGGTGTTGCTCCTTCCCTTGAGTGGTCAACTCCAAAGGGGATATCAATTGGTGAACTAATTTATTGTACACCCGAGAAAGTGAAGATGGCAAGTATCCGTGCCAATGGAAATTACGGGGAAACTCTTTTTCTGTGCAAGGTAAGTGTAACTGATCAAGTGAAAGCAGGAGAGATTATAACTCTCAATGCAAGTGCATCTTGGCTTACTTGTTCCCGACAATGCCTGCCCGGGTTTACTAATTTATCGATTGAATTAGAGGTGGTAAATTCGAGGGAATTCGATTCGGATTGGCATCAGAAGTTCGAGCAGTTTAGGAGCTCAATTCCTCCACCTCTTCCTGACCATTGGGAGCCATCTGCAAGACTCAAGGGTAAGTTTATCGATTTAAAATTACTAAATAAAAACAATTGGGAGTCGAGTGAAGATCGCCCAATATTTTTCTCCTCCAATCGTTTAATTAGTTCGGATGGAAATCAGTTGTATAAAAATAAAGAAGATTTTCTTCATTTACGCTTCGAGCGTTCACCATGGGCTCGAAAGGATGAAAAGTTTTTATCGGGTTTACTTTTTAAAGAGAAAGGATGGGGGGAAGGTTCAACTAGCCAATATTATAGTATTGAAGTCCCTTTGGTATCTTCAAAATAAATAACATGTTCTACTTTTAGAATTGAAAAAAATTCATTTTATAGGACTTTAGATATTATGATAATGAAAGCACACATTCTTAGGCGTATGATTTTGGGATGGATTGTAATATGTTCTATTCCAATATTACCCGCTCAGGATTTACCCGGGAGTTCTCTTCCTGGTTCTTCTACCACCATTGTGCCACCAGCAAATGAAGTAGCTCCTGCCGCAGTGGTGAAGAAGGAGTTAGATCCTGCGATGGTAAAAGAAATTAAGGATGTGGTAAAAACAAACATATTTGCCGTTTCCAAAAGGAATATCAACATGGCATTGAGTACGATCCATCCTGAATCTCCCACCGCAGAGAGTTCCAAGGATATGATGACTTATATTTTTGCCCGCCTTCAGCTTAAATACACGATACAACAGCTTGAGGTGAAGGAGATTGACGGCGATGAAGCGAAGGTGGAAGTATTACAAGTTACACAGAAACTTTCCGGTAATGCCGCGTTTCGAGATAACCGAGTCAAGATGTTACACACCATGAAAAGAGATGGGAAAAAATGGAAAATGTTTAGCTCCGAGGCATTATTGATTGAATACCTTAAGTACTAAATCAATCATTTAGGCTGGAATTACATTTCCTCGAGTGTTTCAATTCCCAAAATATCCATTCCGATTTGTAATATAATTAACGAACGAGCACATAGAATAAGTCGGAGTGTTTTAATTTCTTCCTCCTCCACCATCACTTTGCTTTGGTTGTAAAACGAACTAAATTCGGTTGCTAATTCGAATAGATAGCAACCGAGAAAATGAGGTTTTAATTCTTTCGTGGTTTGTTTAATCACTCCCGGGAAAAAAAGAAATTTTCGAGCCAGGCTTCTTTCAGAATCTGTATTCGGTTGATAGTGGGTACTTAGAATTTGAGTTGGTAAAACTTGAGCTTTTCTAAAAATACTATGGATTCTGGCAACTGCGTATTGGAGATACGGTGCTGTGTTTCCTTGCATTGCGAGCATCTTTTCCCAGGAAAAAACATAGTCAAGCGTACGGTCCTGGGACAAATCAGCATATCGAACTGCACCCAGTCCAATTGCTTTTGCTCTTTTTTCTATTTCTTCCTCAGCAAGGTCAGGCTTTTTCTCTATCACCATCTTTCGAGCCCTCGATATTGCTTCGTTCAACAGATCGATAAGTTTGATCGGTTCTCCGTCCCGGGTCTTGATCGCTTTATTGTCATCCCCTAAAATAGTACCGAACCAGACATGTTCAAGAGATGGACTTTTTCTCTTTTCTGCGGAGTACCATTTTTGTACAGTGAGGAAGAGTTGTTCAAAATGATCGCGCTGCCTTCCATCAGTAACATAGATAATTTGATCCGAATTCCATTCGTTTTTCCTGTATTCCACGGTTGCCAAGTCCGTGGTAGCATAATTACTCGCACCATCCGACTTACGAATGATAAAGGGCTGCTTTGAGAATCTTTTATGCTCGGGATGGAAGACCACAAGTGCCCCCTCATCTTCTTTACAAATTTGATGGGACAAAAGGTTTTTATAAATAGGATCAATTTTGTCTTTGTAGAAACTTTCTCCAAGTGAGTGATCAAAATGGACTCCCAGTATTTCATAAATTGAAAGAAAAGAATCCATGCTTATTTCTTTAATCTTTTGCCAAAGTGCAAGGTTTTCAGAATCTCCGTTTTGAAGTTTTACTAACTCCTCCCGCGCTTCTGCCAAATTACACTCTTCTTCTTTTATCCATTTGTTTCCTTGTCGATAAAGGTTTTCCAGTTTTGCAATTGGGTCAGGACCGAGTTGATCAAGAGCGATTTTTTCTCTTTTAATTGCATAGAGAAGAATGCCAAACTGGGTTCCCCAATCTCCAAGGTGATTGTCCCGTATTACTTCGTGGCCAAGAAAGTGAAGCAGTCGGGCTAAGCTTTCCCCTATAATCGTCGAGCGAATATGGCCAACATGCATCTGCTTGGCAGTATTGGGGCCGGAGAAATCAACCACCACTTTTTGCGGGTTTTCAGTCTGAACCGCCTTTTGGATTGATTCGGTATCAGCAAATTTTTCGAGCCATTGTAGAAAATAAGAAGGAGAAAGTTTGAAGTTAATAAAGCCAGGACCTGCGATACTGGTTTCCCAAAGATCAGTTTGGGGTAGGGCATCCATTAATTTTTGAGCCAGTTCCCTGGGGTTGATGCCCGCCTTTTTGGCAAATGGGAGTACGCCATTTGCTTGAAAATCTCCAAACCTTGGATCGGCCGGTCGTACCTGAGGTTGAAAATCTTCACCGAAATGTTCGCTCGTAGTGGTTACCGTACGAATTACACCTTCAATTGTATCACTAGAATCAAATTCAATTAACATGGTGCGTAATCCAAGCATATTACTAGAAAGGGTCAAGTACGACTTGGAATAAAAGCCTCGACTTATTTGAACTAATTAACTATATAATTTGTTTTGCCGTTTATTCATACCCCCAAATCGCGTAAGGACAATTATCATGCCTAAAGCCATTAGTTCCAAAAATAGCACCCCATCATTCTCTTATTTAATTGAGAAAAAAAGAGACGGAGGAGAGTATACAGACGATGAAATTCGTTTTCTTGTCGATTCAATATTAGATGAAGAGATGCCCGAGTACCAGCAGGCTGCCTGGGTAATGGCAGTATATTTTCAGGGCATGTCAGCCCAAGAAACTGCTTTTTTTACTGAAGAAATGATGCTTTCGGGTGAAGTGATTGAGATGATGGATGTTTCCCGTCCCAAAATTGAAAAGTATTCCACGGGCGGTGTCGGTGATAAAACAACCATTGTACTCGGACCATTAGCCGCTGCAGCAGGTGTGGCAATGCCCTTAATGAATGGCGATGATGAAGAATTTTTGACTTCTAATTGCGAAAAACTCTCCGCGATTCCAAAGATAAATAGTAAAATCAACTTAGAGGATTTTGCCACTCAGATTCGAAAAGTAGGTTGTTCATTTGCAGATCGGAACGACGAAATTTCTCCTGTTGAAGGAATTCTTTACAAATTACGACAAACAATCGGGGCAATCCCATCCATTCCTTTTATTACCGCAGGTACATTAAGTCGTAAGCTAGCGGCGGGAGCAGAGGGAGTTGTGGTAGATGTGAAGTGGGGCAAGGGCTCATTCATAAAGACTGCGGACGATGCGAAACAACTAGCACGCTCTATTACCCGGGTTGGTAGAACTCTGAAACGAAGATGCGTCGCTCTAGTAACCGATGTAAATCAACCACTTGGTTCCTGCGTCGGTGCTTCTTTGGAATTAAAAGAAGCGATTGAATTACTGAAAGGGGAAGGCCCAGAAGACTTACAGGACTTAGTTATGAAACTAGGTATGGAAATTGTGCGTCTTGCTGGAGTAGCAGGATCGACGCTTTCTGCCAAGCAGACTGTGCGTAAACATCTTGAAGATGGAACTGCCTTAGAAAAATTTAAAGAAATTGTTGAATACCAAGGTGGCGATTCGAAGGTAATTGATAACCCAGAAAAGTTACCATTGGCCAAGCATACCAAGAAATTACCCGCACCTAAGCGTGGTTATGTTCATACAATTGATGCCGGTCAACTTGCCCGTGGTGTCCAAATTTTAGCTCATGGAGAAGGACAAAAGTTTGATCCTGCTGCTGGTGTTGCTGAGCTTTGCAAGGTGGGCACTCAAATGAAACAGGGTGAACCTCTAATGATTATTCATTACAACGACGAAAAACGCTTAGGCGTGGCAATGGAGTACTTCAAAGCCGCTTATCGGCTTGCTCCTAAAAGACCAAATCCTGCACCTCTTGTTGTTGAACGAGTGGCCTAGATTTTATTTCTGAAATTTAAAATTTTTAAGATGCCTCTTTTTAAGGGGCATCTTTTTTAGTTCACACGGCCTAGGTAAGAACGGTCGCCGGTACTAATCTTGATTACATCGTCCTTTTTAATAAACAAGGGCACTTGAATGGTAAGACCTGAAGAGATGGTGACGGGCTTGAGTACATTTCCCGCAGTATCACCTCTTAATGCATCGGGTGCTTCAATCACAGTTGCTTCGACCGAGGCGGGGAGTTCCAACCGGATCGCTTTTCCATCGATTAGTAAAATATCGTAGGTGTTTCCTTCTACGAGAAAATTATCATCTTCTCCTATCACCTCACTTGGGAGCACGGTATCTTCATAGCTTTCAAGGTCCATAAAGTGATGTCCGTCAGGATCCTTGTAACTAAATTCAAGCTTATTGGTAGTCGTATGCATGAATTCGACATTATCAGTCGATCGAAACTTGGTAGTGGTGGTCGAACCACTTTGCAAGTTCCTCAGGGTTGTTTGCACAAATCCAGCTTGTCTGCCTTGCGTGCGGTGCAGCATTTCTAATACTAGGTGGGGTGCACCTTGATAGTTCATTACCCTACCTTTACGAATGTCTGTTGGAGAAGCCATGTTAATTTCTTTTTCTTGAAGTATTGCGGAAAGAATACCATGGGTAGTAGATTCCTGAACCAATGCCAATCTTATGTTTTCAAAAATTAAAATTTAATGAGTAATAAAAATTCAACAATTGAAATGATTTCTTGGAATGTGAATGGTCTTCGGGCCTGTCGAAAAAAAACTTTTGATGAGTTCGTCGCAAAGAAAAATCCCGACTTACTCTGTCTCCAGGAAGTAAAGTTAAATTCAGAAGTGATTCCAGATGATGACTTCGGATACGCATTCAGACATTATCACCTTGCTGAAAAGAAAGGTTATTCTGGAACCGCGATTTTTTCTAAAACTAAACCACTCTCCATTCGTGAAGATTTTCCTGATGGTAAACACGTTGGTGAAGGGCGTACGATTACCTTCGAGTTTGAAGGTTTTTTCTTGGTTAATGTATATGTTCCTAATTCAAAAGGTGACCTTTCCCGCCTACCTCACCGCTATGACTCCTGGGATCCGGATCTTAAAGATTATCTTATCGAGCTGAGGCAATCGAAACCGGTTGTTTTATGTGGTGACCTTAATGTAGCACATCGAGAAATCGATTTGGCAAATCCAAAAACCAATCGAAAAAGTGCCGGTTTTACTGATGAAGAAAGGGAAGGTTTCTCCAATCTTTTAGCAGAAGGTTTCATCGATACTTACAGACATTTACACCCCGAAAAAACAGGAGCATATTCATGGTGGTCTTACCGAGCGGGTGCACGGGCCCGAAATGTGGGCTGGAGAATTGACTATTTTGTGGTCTCTGACTGCTTGGCCACCTCCATCCGCGATGCTTATATTCTTCCCGAAGTGGAAGGCTCTGATCATTGCCCAGTCGGACTGACGATTGCCCGTGCCTGATTTCGAAAAAACGGAAATCCTTTTTCGAAGGACCCTAGAGCTGGCCAAAAATGGCTGGGGTAATACCCATCCCAATCCCATGGTGGGTGCAATTATTGAGGAAGGGGGTGAGGTGGTTTCAGAAGGACATCATAAACGTGCCGGCTCCCCACATGCTGAAGTTGTCGCTATTTCAAACCTCGGGCGAAGTCCGATTGAAGGGGCTTCGATGTTCGTCTCTCTTGAGCCCTGTTCGACGCATGGCCGAACCCCTCCGTGTGTGGATGCTATTTTAAAGTCTGGAATTAAGAATGTGTTTATTGGCTGCCTCGATCCAAACCCCGAGCATGCTGGGCGTGGAATCAAGATCTTAGAAGAGGCAGGAATTTCAGTACATCTTGGCTCAAAAGAAATTCAGGCCCAAGCCACACGTTTGAATTTTGTATTTAATCATAATATGCTCAAGAATTGTCCATTGATTGCCCTCAAAATGGCAGTGACTAAAAACGGAATGGTTGCTGAAATCCAAGGAGTGCCGAGCCGTATTACCGAAGCGGAGGCCCGGGCCAATATGATGCATTGGCGACGATTTTTCCCCGCGATCTGTGTTGGGGCAGGTACAGTGCTTTCGGATGATCCCTCTCTCACCGCCCGCTTTACTGCTGAGACCTGGTGTCCACTTCGCATTATTGTCGATTCTAACTTGGTTACCCTTGGTTCACTGGTTCCAGACCGGGTTATTTATACCGATGAATTTGCTGATCGCACAATTATTCTCACCACCAGTCACGGGCTTTCTCGGCAAGATCGTGTGAGTCGGGCCAAGGAGTTGGGGGTCCGGTTGGTGGAAGTGGCTGAGGACGAGACTGGACGAGCCAAGCCTGATGCACTCAGATCTGCCTTGAATCAATTTGAAATGAACGCAGTTTATTGTGAGGGTGGCCCAACACTTGCCCGATCTTTACTTAATACAGGAAACGTGGATTACCTTTTTAAGTACCGTTCTCCCAAAGTATTCGATCATGAACAGGCCCTTTCGGGACCCGACTTTGATGATTTCCTCATAAAGGCACCTATAACAGAAAGTTTAGGCGAAGACCATCTAACCCACGGATTTTTATGAAAACTATCTACTTAGCCTCGGGCAATGCCCATAAACTTAAGGAACTTCAAAGTGCACTCGATCTGGCAGGGTTGTCTGTTATCGTGTCTGGACCCGATGCGATTGGGGGTATGCCAGAAGTCGAGGAAACAGGCTCCACATTCGAGGCGAATTCCTTACTCAAGGCAAATGGTCTACGAGAAATTGGACCAGCTGGTGCTTGGTTCTTGGCCGATGACAGTGGGATTGAAATTGATGCCCTTAACGGAAAGCCCGGCGTTATCTCTGCCCGTTATGCCGGAGAGGAGTGTGATGATGAAGCCAATAACGACAAAGTTTTAAGGGAAATGATTGAGGTACCCCATAATCAGAGAAGCTGTCGTTTTCGCTGCGTTCTTGCATTGGTGGGGCATGATGTTGAGGAAACCTTTTCCGGAGCCTGTGAGGGAATGCTCCTAAGTAAGAGAACAGGAACCGGAGGTTTTGGCTATGATCCGTTATTTCAACCCTTGGAAAGTCAGTTCACCTTTGCGGAAATTTCCCTTGATGAAAAAGCAAAGATTAGCCACCGTGCCCGTGCTTTAATCAAACTGATCAGTTGGTTAAAGCAACAAGATGTTTAGCGTCACCTGTAAAGCCTGTCCTTAATCATTGATTTAAAAGAAGAGTCGCGTTTTATTTTACCCTTCTCCTTGACATCGATAGGGCTGAAAGCCGGTGGCGAGGCGCTATAAGTCAGTAATCGTACCGCACACTCTGTGCGGACCGAAAGCGTCCATTGCATGCAGTGGATTGCCGCGTCGGTCACTTCGTTCTCTCCTCGCAATGACATGTGTGTGCGAGTTTTGACCGAACCGTAGACTACCTTTCCGTTCCACGCCTTGTCATCGCGAGGGCCTCGCCCGTGGCGATCCACTGTGAACCAGTAATTGGGGGGCACACGCGGTACACACCCATTGCATGCAGTGGATTGCCGCGTCGGTCACTTCGTTCTCTCCTCGCAATGACATGTGTGTGCGAGTTTTGACCGAACCGTACACTACCATTCCGTTCTACGCCTTGTCATCGCGAGGGCCTCGCCCGTGGCGATCCACTGTGAACCGGGAAGCGAATAGACAACTCACCCACGTGACTCGAGACACGATGGATTGCCGTTTCGCTCACTTGCGTTTCTTCCCTGTAATGATAAAAAGTGTGCAATTAAACAGAACGATTATCTTTTGCTTAATCGACCGAGCTTCCCCACCAATCCTTGTTTGGTTTGTAGTTCGGTTCGAGAAAGGTGGCGTGACGTTTTTCCAATCCTTGCTTTCCTGAGGATTTAATATTTTTCCAACGGGCGTCTCTCTTTACGGAATCAAATTGGGGGTCGGGCTTAGGAAATTGGGCATTGGTTTGTTTGATCCAAGTGATCAACTTTTTTCGCATTTGCTGGGCACGATTGTTTTCCTTTGCGATCAGATCGTTCTGCTCGCCAATATCATTAGCAAGATTATAAAGTTCGTTCCTTTTATCCTCATGATAATGGATGAGTTTCCAGTCACCCTCCATAATGATCGAACTGGGTTCGCCTCCCTGGTTTCCATAATGTGGATAATGCCAGTAAAGTGGTCGCTCGTTGATCGCTTTACCTTTTAATAAAGGAACAAGGCTGACGCCGTCCAAATTTTGTTTTTGGGGAAATTCGATTCCGCAAAGTTCAAGCAGGGTAGGGTACCAGTCGATTCCATTTACTGGAGTTGCTTCTATTGAGCCTGGCTTTGTGATGCCGGGAGCCTTGATATAAAAAGGTTCGCGAATTCCTCCTTCCCACTGCCGACCTTTACCCCCGCGCAGGGGTAAGTTTGAGGTAGCATAGGCATCCCCGGAGGAAACGCCTCCATTGTCGGAGGTAAAGCAAATGATGGTGTTCTCATCCAAGCCATGTTCATCAAGCTTAGCCAGTACGAGACCGATAGATTGATCGAGTTGCTCGATCATTCCTGCATAGATCGGACAGTCCTGTACCTGACGTACATTCAGACGACGATCGAAGAGGAACCTTTCTTTGTTTTTGATGAGCCCCATTTTTTCTGCTTTGTTCCGATATTTTTTCCACAGTGTTTCTGTGGTTTGAATAGGGGCATGAACGGCGTAGAAGGACAGGAAGGCAAGGAAGGATTGATCTTTGTTCTTTTCTATAAAGTCTGCAGTTTCCAGACCGAGGCGTCGCGTGAGGGATTCCCCATCCGCTCCGGATTGAAGATTTGGGTTTGTGTAGGGAGAAAAGAACCCACCCCGTGGACCACCCACATCCCATCCACCTTTGTTTAGATCAAAACCATGGTCGGTCGGCCATGAACCTTCGCTTCCCAGGTGCCACTTTCCGGCGAAGAAGGTTTTGTAACCGGCGTCTTTCATCGCTTCGGCAAGAGTGATTTCGGAATGACGCAAGTTGCGCTCATATTCGGGTGGGAGGTGACTGTCATTTCTTCCCCGCTTTCTCCATCCTTCTCCCGGTGAATCTCCTATCCAGGTGGTGATGCCATGATTGACCGGGTATTTTCCGGTCACAATACTTGCCCTTGATGGACTGCATACCTGACAGGTGGCATAGCCCCGGGTGAATTTCATTCCCCCGTTGGCTATTCGGTCAATATTCGGACTTTCATAAAAACCTGATCCTTCATTGGATAAGTCTTTTGCCCCCATATCGTCTACAAGAATAAACAGAACATTGGGTGGACTTGCCATACAAGCTATCGACAAACTTGAAAGCAAAAAGGATAATAGAACCGATTTTTTTGGCATGTGAAACCCCAACACCAATAGTCGAATATTGGCAATGATTAAGAAAGGATTTTCAATAATGAAATTCGAATTTAAGTGGAACTTAGCCTAGGTTATCCAAAGCCTGATTAAAGGTTTGGCTTGGTCGCATAGCGGCTGAAGCTTTCTCCACACTGGGGAGATAGTACCCGTCCAAATCAACTGGTTTGCCCTGGGCAGCGATTAGTTCCTGAGCTATCTTTTCTTCATTGTCGCGAAGAGTTTGTGCTAATCCCGAAAACTGAGACTGAAGATCACTCTCATCCGATTGCCCGGCCAGGGCTTCTGCCCAGAAAAGTGTGAGATAGAAATGACTACCGCGATTATCGATTTCATTCACTTTTCGGGATGGTGATTTATCTTCATCTAGAAACCGGCCGATGGCAGAGTTTAGTGTGCCTGCTAAAACCTGTGCTTTTGAATTCCCGGTTTTATTTGCTAAGTCTTCAAGCGACACTGCAATGGCCAAGAATTCACCAAGTGAATCCCAGCGCAAATGGCCTTCCTCTACAAATTGCTGAACATGCTTGGGTGCTGACCCACCTGCTCCGGTTTCAAATAATCCTCCTCCTGCGAGTAGCGGGACAATGGAGAGCATTTTTGCACTTGTTCCGAGCTCCAGAATGGGGAAGAGGTCAGTAAGGTAGTCACGCAAAACATTACCGGTTACGGAAATGGTATCGAGTCCGTCTTTACATCGTTGGCATGTGACTTTAGTTGCCTCAATCGGGGCAAGAATCTGTATGTCTAATCCTTCGGTGTCCAGCGTGGTCAATTTGGCATTTACATACTTGATCAAATTGGCATCGTGAGCCCGCTTCTCATCGAGCCAGAAAATGACCGGAGTACCGCTCAACTTTGAACGGTTTACCGCAAGTTTAACCCAGTCGATAATCGATATTTTTTTGGTTTGGCACATGCGCCATATATCTCCGGTTTCCACATCATGGGAAAGCAACACATTTCCCGTTTCGCCTACGACACGAACAGTACCTGCTTTTTCAATTTCGAAAGTCTTGTCATGGGATCCATATTCCTCTGCCTTTTTAGCCATCAATCCGACGTTGGCCACATTGCCCATAGTAGTAACATCAAATGCACCATTCTCTTTACAGAAATCGATGGTTGCTTGATATACTCCGGCGTAATTACGATCCGGGATTACTGCTTTTGTGTCCTTGGGGTTACCATCTGGTCCCCACATTTGTCCTGAAGTACGAATCATGGCGGGCATGGACGCATCGATAATCACATCACTGGGAACATGGAGATTGGTAATCCCCTTATCCGAATTAACCATGGCAAGGGGAGGGCGTTCCTTAATAATTCGATCGAGCTTTACACGAATATCTGACTGATCTTTTTTATCAAGTGTATCAAGGATACGGTAAAAATCAGAAAGTCCATTATTGGGGTTGAATCCGGCGTTTTGTAGAGTTTCTGCGTGGTCCTCTAGAAGATCGCCTAGGTATGTTTCCACACAGTGTCCAAAGATAATTGGGTCGGAAACTTTCATCATGGTGGCCTTCATATGGAGAGAAAAGAGCACACCCTGTTCATTTGCTTCCTTTAATTGCTCTGCTAAGAATAAACGAAGCGAATTACGATTCATCACTGAGGCGTCAATTACTTCACCTTGGAGTAATGATAAATGATCTTTGAGTATCTTCTTCTCGCCACTGGCATCGATAAATTCAATGGAGACGACCCGATCTTTATCGATGATCGTAGATTGCTCACTTCCGTAGAAGTCGCCTGACTTCATGTGAGAAACATGAGTCTTGGACTCTGCTTGCCAAGGACCCATTGAATGAGGATTCTTTTGGGCGTATTCCTTGACCGGTTTAGCCACGCGTCGGTCGGAATTCCCCTCTCTTAGCACAGGGTTTACCGCAGAGCCGAGGACTTTGGAGTAGCGAGAGCGAATGGATTTATCTTCATCGGTTTGTGGGTCATCAGGAAAATCAGGGATGGCGAATCCTTTTCCCTGAAGTTCCAGTATCGCCTCTTTGAGCTGTGGTATAGAGGCACTGATATTAGGAAGCTTGATAATGTTAGCTTCTGGTTGGCTGGCAAGTTCTCCCAGCTCAGCAAGTACATCTGGAATGCGCTGATTTTCCGAAAGGTAGTCAGGGAAATGAGCCAGGATACGACCAGCGAGGGAAATATCTTTCGATTGAAAATGCACGCCACTGAACGATGTGAAAGCACGAAGAATGGGCAGAAGAGAGTAAGTCGCGAGTGCGGGGGCCTCGTCGGTTTTAGTGTATATAATGTTGGATGCAGAGGACATATTTAAAGTAAATTAAGTGATATATCCTTACTGCATTCGTGGGTGCCTGCAAACATCTTTCGAATAAATGTTTAAAAAAAACCTTATTCTTAAAAACAAAAAAACACTTAAGAAATAAAGGTTACTACAGTACGAAAAATCAATAGTTTGAATAATTTATTCCTCACAGGAATATGGCCATCGGCTCTTCTAGGAATGGAAATGAACCAAAACTATTCCTTTCAGGTTCCCTTTTTGAGGAGCGTTTGAAAGAGTGGTTGATTATTACCGAAGTAGCGATGTATTTTTCCCAAATGAATTAGGGCAATTTAAGCATTAACATTTTAAAATAAACCCTGTTCGCAGGCATGAACAAATGATTCTCCCACTCCCTTTAGTTCCTCCCATTCTTTGCGAATTTTTTTGCTATCCTCAGCACAAATCTTGCTGTCGTTTTTGTTGCTTTGGGATACGACTTGAAGGAGGTCGGAAAATTCACGGACTAATTTTTGTGTATGTGCAAATAAGTCTTTATTTGGATCTTTTTCGGTGCTTGGATTGGGACAATAAAATCCGTCTGCTTTTTGACACAGCCAGGAAATAATTTGTTCGTCCCCTGTGGCTTCGAAGATTTTCGCTAAGCGGTCGAGAGGGTTAGTAGCACCGCTGTCAGTCGGTTCATCCCCAGGTTGGCACCATTTGTAAAGAAGGGAAGGAGAAACCCCCAAGTCTGATGCAATGGTTTTAACCCCCACATCCTCTACGGATTGTTTTAAAACTTCATGAGATTTCATAGCAAGAATACTATACCCATTTTTTGGGTAAAAGAACCATTACAAAATCTAAATATTATTATAAAACAACCGAAGCAGGCGAAGTATAGATAGTAAAAGAAGTTTATTTGCTCTAACCTGATTCGCTATCTTTTGAGCTATATAGAATTTAAAAATACTGACAAAAAATAATGTATACTCAGAACCAAATTCGAAAACTTGAACCCAATGTCCATCCACGATATTGGTTTGCTCCATGGGAGCTAAGCTCATCGTGTTGAATACCGGTAATAAGTTTAAGGTTTTCCCCGCATAAATAATAATTTAGTCCGAGATAAAAGGCATGGTGTTTATCGCCTCTGCCATTATTAAGATCGATCGCACTATCACGAGAATCCGCAAGGGGGGCATAACGACTGTTTAACTGGAGGCCTTCCTTTTGGTCTGACTGCTGGAACAGATAGCGTCCCACTAGTTTGAGCTTATCTTCCTTTAGCCAATACATAGGCATGAGCACTAGACCGCCAAAATCTCCCTCTCGATCGGCATTCGCCTGATCTCCGTTATTTCCAAATGCAAGGGTCGAATGAAATGCCCATGAACCGTCGCCAATACGGTTCACAAGGGAAAGAGCCCAATCATTTCCACCTGCCAACTGATCTTGGTTTAAATTTCCATCTTGTTTGTAATAGGAGAGCCAATATTCATGCAATTGATAAGAGCTTCGCTCTGAGAAATCCCCCAACCATGAGCCATAGTAAACCTTACTGTCTTTCCACCCACCAATATAATCGTCATAAGTTCCGGAAAAAACCGCGGCATCAAATGTGTTAGTACCAGCTTTCCATTTAACCCATGCCGCTAAGGGGTTTCCCTTTTCTTTATCGTAGAGCCAAAGCTTATTAGAAAAAGAAGAACGTTCCAGACAATTAATCATGGTGGAAGATCGTTGCCATTCATCGGCCATCCTTCCAGTTCTTCTACCATAGCCGATTTCCATGGCATCAATGTTTTCGAAATCCCAAAATTTATCGGCATCAAAAGTAATGTTGGCAGCACGAAAAGTTTCATGTCCCCATTGTCGATAAGCCCCCCCCTTACTTGCTGGATAATTATGCCGGTCGTTTGATAATTGGCTTACTACTTTAAACTTCCAGTAGCTTCCCCATTTACCGGATATTCCCATCCAAAACCTTCGGAATTCCTCAAAGTCATCATTGAAATTCTTTCCCCTCTGGTCTGCTCCATCGATGTAGCCAATCTGGTGTTGATAGGAAAGAAAAAGTTTTGCACTTTGCAAACTGCTGGACTCAGGGTTTTCATAAAACTTTCCGATGTTTTTTAGTTTCTCACAAGTTTCTTCCTTTAATTGTGCAGATGTGGGAAGTGCGATATTGATCAAAAAAGTTACGCATGCAAGAATGCGCATTGAGACAGTACTATAGTAAAATGACATCCTTTTGAATATCTAGGATGGCCTTATCGAGTCAACTCCGATTGATCTATCGTCTTTACTTAAATTTATTATCCAATTAAGAATTACTTATGAAAGCACACGAGTTCTTCCTCCACGGATTATTTTCTTCACACTCTGGTAATAAGGATACCCTACAAACTCAGTTACATTGGACCTTACGAATCACTGCAGCATTGTGCTTTATTGGACATGGCACCTGGGGAATAATTACCAAGTCAGGTTGGCTTCCTTTCTTTGCCTCGCAAGGAATTGAGCCTGAGATTGCTTGGAAGTTACAACCATTAATTGGCCTGTTTGATATTTTAATGGCGGTCATATTGTTACGAAAGCCAAACCGTACGGTCTTGATTTGGATGTTTTTATGGGCCTTGTGGACTGCAATTTTACGACCCCTTGCTGGTAATCTAGAAAAGATTCAAGTAGATGGTGAATGGGTTGTCCAGTTGGCTACTGAATCGATGAGGGTGGCAAAAATGCAAACATGGGAATTTTGGGAAAGGGCAGGGAATTGGGGACCTCCATTCATTCTATTGGTTATGGCCGGAGCGTTTACATTAACTGGTAAAGATTTAGTAACTCCTTATAAGGAACCCGAGCTCAAGGATTCCACCATTGATACTATTTTCTTTTTATTGAAAACTTGCCTTGCATTACTCCTTATTGGGCATGCAGGGTTTGGCTTTGCGGTAGAGAAGAAAATGCTTATCGATCATTGGCAATCGATCGGAGTCAATGCAGATGTAGGATTTATTACCCAAGTGGGGTATGCTGAATTTGCCTTGGGAGTGTTAGTTTTTATTGCTCCATTCCGCCCGCTGATTTTCCTTGCCTTGGGATGGAAGATTTTTACTGAGTTTCTATATGTCCCCGCGGATACCGTTGCAGGGATGGGGATTGTCAATATTTTCGAATGGATTGAGCGTTGGGGAGATTATGGAGTGCCATTAGCAATGCTCTACATTATATCATATCGGAAAGCAAAAGCGGCCTAACTTAGAAGCGGCCGACAATCCGAGTGGATTAATTTTGCTCGTGAATTTTTTCCTTTTCGTTTTCCGCTTTATTTTCAAGTGAGCTAATCTCTTCTGCAACCTGCTTACGAAGGGTATCGACCTCTTCATGCAGGTCTTTTTGCAGAGCATCTGATATGCTCTTTTCGAGAAAGATTTTCCTCTCTGCAATCTTTGCTTTGTACTTGGAGTCAATCTCCGCAATAATTTTTTTCTGATCATCGGACAAAGCGGAGCTACTACCCCCCATTCTTTCCATGGCTAATTCAAAGGAACTTTTCATGGTTTAGAAAGTACTTCAGATTCTATGGAATGGAAAGATTCAAATATGTTGAGCACAGTTTGCTCATTCTGATTGGTTAAAGAATAGGGTTCATTTCCTTTTGAAAAAATAAGCGATAAGGAAGAAAATTCGGAAATTTTGCTGTTAATCTTAACTTTTACATTCCCCCCAAAATGATAACTCCCATTATTTCTTAATTTCATAGAGTTTGCAGAAATAAAAAGATTATTTTCTCCTTTTAGATGAAATTGAACTTTGACATTTCTTGCCTGCAAAAAACGAATCGCCTGTTTTTTATGATATTCTTTAATATCC
>Ga0209715_1001530_pt1 | contig 18747 bp, 19 predicted proteins | sample COGITO_mtgs_1205_2_FD_184809 | JGI IMG/M metagenome (GOLD analysis project Ga0209715, IMG submission 184809) | Pelagic marine microbial communities from North Sea - COGITO_mtgs_120503 (SPAdes) (version 2) | ecosystem: Environmental > Aquatic > Marine > Epipelagic ... | reverse complement strand
GAGCGTCTTCTTCAGCAATTTCAATCGGCGCTACGTCTGCGTTTGTCATTCAACAATCCTAATTCTGTATACAAAACGCTAACACATCAAAACCACCCCTGCAATGCAACAGTTCTCATTTGGAAAGATTTTTTACAAATTTTGGAAACAATCTTTAAACAGGCGTAAACCAAAGCAAGGTGACGGTTTGAACAAATCTATTTTTTCCGAAAATCCATCCTTGCTGGACGCCAAGCAGGAATATGATTTTGCACAGTTTCTTCCCCATTATTGGTGGCTTCTTTCATTTGGGCATGGCCGCCAACGGGCGCTTGCAGCGTTTTAATGTCAGCAGTGCCTTTTTCCAATAACGTAGGCGCGGAACCGGCAAATTCGGCTTGTTTCTCGCCAAACTCGTCCAAAATCATCTGATTTTTATCCAGAATTTTGACCAATTCATCCTGCATTACGGCCGTTTCAGCATCATTTTGTTGCGCCAAACGAGCATCAGCGTCACTAGCTTCGTCGGTTTCGCGCGCCTTTGCCTGATCAGCCTGGTCGGACAGGTCATCGGCATGCTCTTTTTCATTCTGCTGGCCGTCTTTTTCGGCATCTTTGGCTTCGGCATCGCCCTCTTTGGCTTCGACATCACCCTCTTCGGCCTCAGCGTCGCCCTCTAGAACTTCGGTTTCTTCCGGTTCAACAACCTCTTTTTCATAGCCCTTGCCAACGGTATAAGCAGTTTTCATGCCCTCAATGACGGTGGCGGCATCGGTGTAATCCTCGCCGTATTCAACCATATCATCAACAATGCCAAATAGCGGATTCAACCGCCACAGACGCCGCAGTGCCATTTGCCGAACACGCCCGGGAAGGCCCTTGCCGTTCAAAAACTGTTCAAGCCCGCTTTCTTCGGTGATCGCCTCAGGATCGGGAAGATCATATTTCTCAAGAAGCTCAACATCGGTTAATGCAGCGTCTTCCTCATCTTCGACACCAGCATCTTCGGCGATTTCGGTCACGGACACCTCATCTGACACATCTTCGCCTTTGGCGATTTGGCTTTTACGCGCTGACCAGCGCGACAAAAACCCACCCTCACCTTCGTTGGCATCTTCCTTGGCCTCAACATCATATTTCATACGACGCGCCATGCATTTGACCCCACATTCTGATTTAATGAAAAATATAACCGCTTTTGCGATCGCACCCTAGCACAGAACTAGTGATACTCACCACGCTTCTTACGGTCAGACGGCACCTGAAACATATCACCATCGCGGCGCAAGCGTGGGTCGGCCCCACCAAGCTGGTCACGGTCAACGCGCGCCTTGTCACGTTTGCGCTTTATAAATGGTTCTGGCTTGAAATGGATTTCAACAAACTCTTTGACAAACTCGGCAATAGGACCTTGTAACGGTAATTTTTCAACCTGATCTTCGCCACAATCCTCGTAATCTTGGATATTGTAAGGTGATAGGCTGATTTCAGCGAGATGAATGTCAATGTCATCATCACCTGAGTCATCTTCATCTTCATTGTGCCGCAAAACCGCATAGATCGCCGGTTCAGACGATGCCAAATTTTCCGCATAGGCCTCTGCTTCGGCGCGATGCAGATCAAGCGATGCTTCGGCAGTGAACAGCAAGTCACTGGAATCATCCCCGGATGGCTGACGCAAACGCTGAAACTGAACATCATTACTTGGTGGCAACCCACCACCGGCGCTAAGCTCAAGGGGCACCAAATCATGGATTACCCAGCGGTGCGATTGCCATTTATTTTCAATCGACTGGCGTTCAATAATCAACCGAACGGCATAAAGAACATGCCGACTGGCTGGCGTAATTAAATTGGTCACGGTGAAGAAACTCCCATCAATGTCCAAGACTATCCATCAAAATGTCTGCGCTTTGCAAGGTATATCGCGAAACTTACTTGTCTTTAGCGCGATGTAAGCTAGTTTAGCGGGACAACTTGTATTCAAACAACCCTGACCACAACGCAATCAAAAGGTTTTTTTCAATGAATTTATCAGACGCCAAGGTAATGCTTTGTAATTGCGACGGCACAATGACGCTCGACGGCACCAAACTGGCAAAAGTCTGCGGTGCCGAGGGTGGCTGCAAGATCGCAACCTCGCTTTGCCGGACAGAAACGGGCGATCTGGCCGCTGCCATGCGCGACGCCCGTGACGCGAATCAATCTTTGTTGATTGCCTGCACACAAGAAACATCAGTTTTTAACGCCATTGCCGAAGAAATTGAGTGCCCCTTGCCTGCAACCGTCAATATCCGTGAGCGCGCTGGCTGGTCAGATGAGTCAGCAAGCAGCACGGCCAAAATTGCCGCTTTGATCAAACAGTCAGGTGATCGCCAAACACCATCACGAAGCCTTGCGCTAAATTCTGACGGCCGCTGTTTAATTTACGCCGATATGGGTCGTCCGAACGGCGGTGCTGATGCCGCTATTGCGCTTGGCCAGAAATTAAATGGTCAATTAGGCGTTACCGTTATGATTGCCAACCCAACCGATGATCTGTTTCCAACAAAGGACTGCGGCATCCTCGCAACTGGTAAAATCAAAAGCGCCAAAGGCCATTTCACGCATTTTGATCTGGTGATTGATGAATTTGGCGCGGCCCTACCATCAAGCCGGGACTCGCTCAAATTTGAAACGCCGGCAAATGATGTCGAAACAAGCTGCGATATTCTGATTGACCTGACAGGCGATACGCCACTTTTCACTGGCTGGGAAAAACGCGACGGATATTTCCGCGCCGCCGGTGATGATATCAACGCGCTTGCCAACATCGAAAGCGAAGCGGCGCAAATGATTGGCGGCTTTGAAAAGCCAATCTATGTGAATTTTGATGAAAATCTTTGCGCGCATTCACGCAATAAAATTGGCGGCTGTTCACGCTGTCTTGATGTCTGCCCAGCCGGCGCCATTCAAAGCCTTGGTGATCATGTTGCGATTGACCCGGCCATTTGCGGTGGCTGCGGGCTTTGCGGCGCTGTTTGCCCATCGGGTGCAGCCCAAACCGCCTACCCGCCGGCAGACGGGTTGTTGACCAGTATCGCCAACCTTCATGATTATTATCAGGCAGCTGGCGGCAAAACCCCAAGCCTGTTGCTTCATGATGACTCCTATGGCGCTGAAATGATTGAAACCATCGCCCGTTTTGGCCGTGGTTTACCAGCCAGCCTGCTGCCTGTTTCGATGCATGCAATGGGTCGTGCTGGACATGATATTATGGTGGCGGCAATTGCGCTTGGTTATCAGCAGGTCTTTGTGCTGCTGAATCCGGCCAAAGATGTTGAAAATGCCCCGCTTGTCGATCAGGTGACATTGGCACGATCAATGCTTGCCGGTGTTAAGGCTGATGCTGATAACCGCATTATCCTTGTTGATGCTGTCGACCCTGACGCGGTTGCCGAAATCTTTTACAACAGCCCATGTAAAAACAATGCCAAACCAGCGCCATTCAGCCCAATTGGTGCGCCGCGTTCAATGACACGGCTTGCCATGCGCGGCCTTGCCAATGCAAATGGCACGGCGGGAACCGTGATTGATTTGCCTGCTGGTGCGCCTTATGGCCGTGTTGAGATCGATACAGACAATTGTACGATATGCCTGTCTTGTGTCAGCGCTTGCCCCGCTGGCGCGTTGCAGGATAATCCTGATGCACCGCAATTGCTGTTCCGTGAAGATGCCTGTCTGCAATGCGGTATTTGCGTTGCAACCTGCCCTGAAAAAGTGATCGCGCTTGTGCCGCAATTCAATCTTGCCGACAGCGCGATGGCAACCGAGCTGATTATCGAAGATACACCATTTGAATGCACATCATGCGGCAAACCATTTGGCAGTTCGAAATCAATCGAGCGGGTGATCAGCAAGCTTGCCGATCACAGCATGTTTCAAGACAGCGCAAAGACCGATATCTTGAAAATGTGTGAGGATTGCCGTGTTGAGGCCATGTTCGAGCAAAAAGATAAAATGATGGAAATGCGCGATCGGCCAAAGCCCCGCACAACTGACGATTATCTGAATTAATCAAGCTGTTAAATCTGCGGCGGGTTGGATTCGAAACCTGCTGCAGATCAGCCTTAAATATATCTACGCATTAAATTAAGATGGATCGCTAACCGGCAGATTTACAAGCAAGTTTTGCGGTTTCATTCTTACGACTCCTGCCTCATCCATTGCCAGCCCAAGATACACCGGTTTACCCGCCATTTCAGCGACAAACCCGTTATCGGTTTCCAATTTGAAAAGACATAAAATGCGCCGCAATCGAGGCTCGTCAACCTCGTCACCACGATACAGATCATTCAGAATTTTGGTGGCTTCGGCATCAAGACCAATATGCCACGACCAGGCTTCATCTTCGATTTTGACCATTGGCGAAACGCGAACCGCAAGCGGCAGAAAATGCGCAATCCATTTTTCTAAAACCCGCGCCAAACCATCAAGTGCTGGCTGGGTATAGGCGATGTCAATTGAGGTGTTAAACAGGTCGGATCGTTCCCAATATTCATCGGCCGTTTCCGTGGCGAGAATATCAATTTGCACCTCATCGTTTGCGCTTGTTGGCTCAAGTGCCTTTTGCATGCCTGATTGCAGTTGCACTGTTGCATGATCAGCAACCATGATTCGTCCATCATCAAGCGTTACCACCTGATTGCGGAATAGAATCTCGGCTGCCCGCAATTGCAAAGGATCGGTTTCGCCATCAAGAATATTGCGAAGAATAATCTGCGCTATCTGTTCAAAAAACAGCGGCGGGATATTTGGCTGGGCATTGCGTGCCATTGCCATATAAGCCGATTCCAAAGTCGGATAATCTGCCAGAAAATTACGGAACCGCAAAACCGCCTGATAATTATGCACAACATCTTTATCAGCAATTTCAAATAGATCCGTTGGCACCACCGCCGCAAAAGGATCATCAACCAATTTCTTATGAAGCGCAATTTCAGCATCGCATGACCCCTCTTCCGGGGCCACTTCTTCACGCATGAAATAGGCGCGCATAAAATCGGCGCTTGGCACCATATGCCCGTGATCGTCACGAAGTGTTAAATGCCATCCAGATGTAAGCCAAAAATCATTGCTCATTACGTTCTCAAACTCCATGAAGGCCCAATCAACGGTGCCTATTATCCCTGACCATGCGCGTGATGCTCTGCACTATCTGCTGGGTCATCATCATCGACCATTGTCCATATTTTCTGCTCGGCGCAAGATTCAGGCTTGGCAAGGCTGCGGAAAGACTCGCGAATTCCATCATCGCCAAGGCTGCGCTGAATCGCCAGCAAAGTGCCGGTTTTATGTTCGGCGCATAAATCTGCCATGAACTTGATTTCTTCAGTTACCGCGACCATCGCCGCTGCTTCGTCAGGGGCACCAAACTCATTCATAAAAATCGAACAAAGCCGTTTTTCAATCTTATCAAGATCATCCGGCTTTACCGTGACAATGCTAACCAAGGTTGAGAAGCCCATTGAGTCAAGCCCCAAAAACCCATTGCTAAACGCTTGTTTTACCTTGCCTTTAATATCGGCCTCACCAATACCGGCAAAGCAGAAAGTGCCAACAAGCGCCCATTCGCCTTCATCGGCTGCCAGCGGAAACACATTCAGATCAGACGGGTCAAACCGGATGGTTTTTGCAAGTTTCATAGCTGGTTTACCAATTCCCTATCCATAACAGACCAGCCCCTTAGGGCAGAACTGGCGTGCCACAAACAGCTTCGAGTTCATGTGGCATAACCGATGATGCTTTTCCATCAAGCTTGACCAACGCGCCGCCATGTTCATCAAGACCCAGCCATTCAGCCTGTTCGCCACCAGCGAAATCAATTGGCGCGGATGCTTCTAACCGCTGCATCCAACTGTCATAAAGCGGACGGAACCCGTCATCTTGCCAGCGGTTGACCCAAGCCAGAAAATGCCGGCAGCTTGATTCAACCAAGCGGGTGCGCGAAATAAACCCGCCCCCTTCTTCGGCCATCGAGGTTTGTTCGGCCCCAGGGGTTTGCGACCATTCAGCCTGATCCTGTTCTTCGGCGATCAAACGTACATCGGCGCTGACAATCATCCATTCTGGCACGTCATCGCTGCCTGCTGCCGGATCAATCACCAGACGCACCATGCCGGCACGCCCACGATTTAACATTACATAGCCCGGCAATTGATAGGTAACGGCAATTTCAGGCGGCGCCAGCGCCCCGATTGAATCACCAAGCCCAATCATCATCGCAAACAGCATCTGCCCAGCTTGACGAACCGCAACATCCGGCTCTAGCCGAACGGCAATCTGCATCCGGTCGATTCTTTCAGCATAAAAAACAGTGCCAACTTCGGTATTTGCGGCAACCGCGACGGCCTTGGCCAGCACATCCTGACCAGCAGGCACTTCAACTGCCCGTAGCAAAGGCGGCAATTGTGGCACAGTTGTTTGATCGGCCGGATCATCTTCGTAATATAATGTCATGCGCTTTCCTCATTGCGAAGGTCGGCGACCTCCATCAAACGTTTGGCAATAGTGCGATAGGTCTTTGCCTGTTCAGATTGCGGCTCGGCAACAACAATGGGGGTTCCTGAATCCGATCCAACCCGCACTGCCATCGACAAAGGAATTTCCCCAAGCAGTTCAATCCCACGTTTTTCCGCCTCGCGCGCGGCACCACCATCGCCAAAAATATGGTCTTTCCGGCCACAATCCGGACAGCTCCAATGCGACATATTCTGCACCATTCCCAGCACCGGCACATTCGCTTTTTCAAACATTGTCAATGCCTTGACAACATCAAGAAGGGCAATATCCTGCGGCGTTGACACAATCACCGCCCCGGCCAGATTAACCTGTTGCGCCAGTGATATCTGAATATCACCGGTTCCGGGCGGCAAATCAATAATGATCACATCAAGCACACCCCATGCAACCGAGTCCAGCATTTGCGTTAACGCCGATTGCACCATCGGCCCGCGCCAGATCATCGCCGTATCGTCAGGCACCAGCAATCCCATCGACATTAGATGCACGCCATAGCTTTCCAGCGGCTTTACCATGTCACCACCCGCCGACGCCGGACGACCACTGACACCAAGCATGCGCGGTTGTGACGGGCCATAAACGTCGGCATCAAGCAAACCAACCCGCAACCCCTCAAGGCGCAGGGCAATGGCCAGATTTACCGCTGTTGTCGATTTACCAACACCGCCCTTGCCCGATGCCACGGCAACAAAGCGGCGCACCTTGCTTTCAAGAACTTTTTCGGTTACCGGCCCTTCATCTTCAGACAGGGCGCTCATGCCCCCCTGATCGCCAGCATGCGCGGTAACCATCACGGTTGCGCTGGTCACGCCTTCGATCGCCAGCGCCGCCTTTTCCGCAGCACGACGCACCGGTTCCATGGCTGGCCCGCGATGCGCCGGCACCTGAAGGGCAAAACTGATATTGCTATCCTTGATTTGCAAGCCGGTTACCATGCCAAGCGCAACAATATCGCGCCCCTGCGATGGATCCTGAACATTCGCTAGCGCTACCAGAATCAAGTCTTGGGTCAAAGCGGTCATTTATTCAGGTGCCACCAAATTTGCCGTGACATCATGTGTGAATTGCAGATCGGCAATCTCGACACGCGCTGTTACCGCCACTTCTGCGCCAGCCGCAATCTTGCCATCGGCCACCGCTTTGGCAAGCGCGTCAGCCAATTCCTGATGCGCGGTCACGCCAAGCTGCTTTAAAAATTTCCGCATTGCCATTTCACTGGCGGTCATATCTTCGCGTTGGTCTTTGCTCATCGTCATTCCTATCATAATGGGCCTAATGGATCAGGCTTTGTAATTTCGAGATTTTGTCTGTTTAAACGCTGCCCGTTATTCGGGTGTTTTCAGGGTTTTAACAAATTCTAATATGTCATCAACATCCTCAAGGGTAAGGATGATTTCTTTGCTAAAGGCTGGCAGGGCGTCACTTCTTGGCTCGCTTACACCTTCGATCCGCACAAGTGATGGATGCGGCGGCAAAATATAAAAAACCTCAAATCGATATGCCCAATCATCAAGCCATTTCATCGCCGAAAAGGACGGGGTTGATCCAATACCGCCATAAGGGTTGATCCCCGGCACAACATGGCATCGCGTGCAATGTTCGCGCACCACTTTTAGCCCTCGTTCAACAGCGGTATCGGCTTTGGCCGCGACGCCCATAAAGGCACCACCAAACAAAACTGCGGCAAAAATAGACTGACCAAACAAACGCAAAACAAACAAACCCTTTTTCTAAACCGTTGGATCGGCCATATGTTCACGCAACATATCAGTATATTGCGCCACCATATGCTGAACAAAATCTTCCTGTTCCTCAACATTCAAAACATTTTTGCCAACATGTGCGGCATAACGTGCCGCCGCATACAGCATGACCATCTGTAATTCGGTTGATTCAATCTTTTTGTTTCGCTGATTTGCCAGCGAGATAAACTGGTCAGCAACGCGTAAAAAGGACTGGCTGTCCAAAATGCCCTCACGATGCGTTTCCGGATCAAATTCATCAGGCCGTTGATGCCATGGTGGAAATTTCATTATCAGTAAAACCCTAAATTAAATAATATTGCGTTTACCCTAGCAGCTTTTTTAACGCAGATGAACCCGTTGCCAGCGCTGTTTTCCCAAACAACACCGCCTAATCATCATTATGATCAATCTGAACGGACCGCATCCATGACAGAATATCGGCTGATTGATCGTCAACAAGGGCAACATGCGCCCGATAGCGGCGAATCAAATCTTTGCCAAGCGGGGTTAATCTAGCCCCGCCCTTGCTCGATCCGCCGCGCTCGGTCACAAACAACGGGTCACGAAACCCGCTTTGCATTGAATCAAGCAGGAACCACGCACGGCGATAGCTCATTCCCATCTGGCGCGCCGCCGCGCTGATCGACCCAGCCTCGCCAAGCAAGGCCAGCAGATTAATTTTGCCAAGGCCAATGGTCTCATCAGCAATGAATAATTTTGTACGCACCCCCGGTTCTTGGGCCGCATGCCGTGTCTTTTTCGCTGCGGTCAAAAATGACCTCCTTTGCCAACAAATCAAGTCCGCCTTAACCTTACCTATTATCTATATGCGAGGCGATATGAAAAACAAAACATCGGGTTTGCAACGCTTCTTAATATTCAATAAAACATTAGAATGTTCCGGCTTGTTTTCAGCTTTTTTTCAAATTTGTGCCGCCTATCGTGTTTTACACGATTGGTGATGGCGGGTTATATCACGCTTTTGACCGGCTTTTTCGCCATGGCTGGCCATGCGGCCGCACCAGTGATCATTGTTCAATCCGCCACTTCAATCCAGAATTCAGGCCTTTATGACCATCTATTGCCGTTATTCGAGACTGAAAACGATATTGATGTGCGTATTGTTGCCGTTGGCACGGGTCAGGCGCTTCGCAATGCCAAAAAATGTGATGCCGAGTTGGTCATTGTCCATTCAAAAATTGATGAAGAAAAATTTGTGACCGATGGCTTTGGCAGTCAGCGCCATGATTTGATGTATAATGACTTCATTCTGGTTGGCCCCAAAAATGATCCGGCACAAATCGGAACCGCCAAAACAACAATTGAGGCTTTTCAGAAAATTGCCGCGGCCAAAGCCAGATTCGCGTCACGAAGCGATGATAGCGGCACACATAAGGCCGAACGCCGATTTTGGCAGGCCGCACGCACAACACCGACAGATGCTAGCGGCAAATGGTATCTTGAAACTGGCCTTGGTATGGGGGCAACGCTCAATTTTGCGGTTCAGGCTGATGCCTATGCCCTGACCGATCGCGCAACATGGCTGACATTCAAAAACAAAACCACACATATGCCGCTATTTCAGGGGGATCCGGCATTATTCAACCAATATGGCGTTGTTTTGGTTAGCCAAATCCATTGCCCAACAATAAAGGCGGCCGAGTCTCGTATTTTTGCCAATTGGCTGTTATCGCCCAAGGGGCAAACCGCAATTGCCACTTTCCAGCATGAAAACAGGCCTTTGTTTTTTCCCAATGCAACCCCCTAACCTGATGGCTCATGGTCACAACTTGGCTGGCGTCACCTGTGACAAATCAGCCGATGCCTGTGATTTCCCATCGTCAATATCGCGATTAGGTGTTATTTTCCAAGAATGAAAAGACGTCATTTCCTCACCCTCGCCGCTGCTGGTGCGACAAGTTCATTGGTTGCGCCGTCCCCATGGACACGCCTCAATGCCGCAACGCCAATGCAGCAAATCACGGCTGGCAAGACACGGCTAAACATTGCTGGTGCCGGCCAGCCTGACACTGATCTATGGCTTTACAACCAATCTTGCCCGGGCCCAATGCTGCGCTATCGCAAAGGCGATGTGCTTCGCGCCGAGGTTCGGAACAACCTTGATATGGCAACGACCATTCACTGGCACGGTATTCGTAATTTGAATGAAATGGACGGTGTTGCCAATCTAACGCAAGCACCGATCGAACCCGGCGAGACATTCGCTTATGAATTCCCGCTAAATGACAGCGGTACCTATTGGTATCACGCCCATAATATGGGCTGGGAACAGGTGGCACGCGGGCTTTATGGCCCCTTGATCATTGATGATGACCAAGATCCTGATGTTGACCATGATCTATGTTTGATGGTTGATGATTGGCGGCTGGATAATGATGCGCAAATTGACCAAGCATCAATGGGCGGGTTGCATGATTGGTCACATGGCGGACGGCTTGGTAACTGGCTTACCGTCAATGGTAAATCGGCACCCGAATTTCGGGTGAAAGACAAAGCGCGCATCCGTTTACGCCTGATCAGCGCCGCGAATGCACGAATCATGACGTTCCAATTGACCAATGCGGCGGCGACCTTGATCGCGCTTGATGGTGCTTTTTGCCAGCCTGAGCAAGTGACCAAAATCACCCTAGCACCAGCGCAACGCGCCGATGTTATTCTGGATATGGATCGTGGCAGTATCGAGATTGCCGAAATCAGCACTGGCGAGCCTTATCCGGCGGCAACCCTGCTTGTTGATCCTGCGCTTGGCCCGTCAAGCCATAGTAAAACGCCGATTAACACGCCAAAACCGGCGGCGTTGCCATCTTTGAAGCAACTACGCCGCATCCCAATTCACATGCAGGGCGGCGCGATGGGCAATTTGCAGACAGCGATGTTTGAAGGGGCGGAATTGTCACTTCGCGAATTGGCGCAAAAACACAAAAAACTATGGGCTTTTAACGGCCAGATTGGCGATTATTCAACGCTTTTTGCCGAGATTGATCAAAATGATCTTGTGTCACTTGATGTTTATAACGATACAGCATGGCGTCATGCAATGCATCTTCATGGCCATCATTTCTGGGTTATGTCGAATGACCCGACGATGGCGCTTCCCACAGGCCAGCGCGACACTTGGCTTATGCAGCCGCGAGAACGTATCAGCCTTGTTTTCAAGGCCGATAACCCGGGTCTATGGCTATTTCATTGCCATATGCTGGAACATGCCGCATCAGGTATGGGCGCGGTTCTAGCAATCGACTAGCCCCACGCCCAGATCTGTTTTCATTTCAGGCTATTTTGGCCAATTTCGGTTTCAGCCAATGGCTGTTTTGGCGAATGGTGTATTATCAGACAACGGTAACGGTAAATGATCCGATACCTTCAACCTCGCCAACCATCACGTCACCACGTTCGATTGGCCCGACACCGGCTGGCGTTCCAGACATGATCAGATCACCAGCAGCAATGTCATAAAAGCGCGATAAATACGCAATCATTTCCGGCACTTTCCAGATCATCTGGTTCAAATCACCAATTTGACGTTCGGCGCCATTGACCTGAAGCGCAATCCGCCCCTGTTCAAGATGCCCGGTGTCACTGGCTGGCACCAACTCGCTCATCGGTGCCGATCTTTCAAACGCCTTGCCGATTTCCCAAGGACGACCCATCTTTTTGGCCTCGCCCTGCAAATCGCGGCGCGTCATATCCAGCCCAAGACCATAGCCAAACACATGATCAAGCGCATCTTCTTCACGAATATCAACACCGCCACTTTTCAGCGCAACAATCATTTCCATTTCGAAATGCACATCACTGGTTTGTGGCGGGTACGGAAACTCACCGCTGGTATCAACATTTTCCGCATTTTTCTGGAAAAAGAATGGCGGTTCTTTATCCGGGTCATGCCCCATTTCAATCGCGTGATCGGCGTAATTACGGCCAATACAATAGATCCGGCGCACCGGAAAAACAGCATCACTGCCACGAACTGGCAAGCTGACTTGCTGTGCCGGCTCAATTACATAATTCGTCATCTTGGAATTTTCCTTTTACCAATAACAAAGCAAATAGATTAGACAGACCGGCGTGCCGCATAATAGGCAACGCGCCGCTCAAGATAGGCCAAAAATTCTGCAATCAAGAAAGCCAGCGCAAACAGCACCAATAGCACTGCCCAGAAATGCTTCATCAAGAAATTTGCAGAATAGAGTTCAAACAGAGCGCCGAACCCAACAATTGATATCAGCAATTGCCCAATAATGACACCCTTGACCGCGCGAATAAAACCAATCCGGACACCGCCAAGAATTTCCGGCAAAGCTGCCCAAAAATAGATTTTGAAAAAGGCGTCTTTGGGTGATGCACCAAAAGAATGTGCCATTTCAACAAGGGACCGATTAATCTGCAGAACGCCAGCGCGAGCGTTCAACACAATGATCCAGATCGCAAATAACGCCGTCGTGATAATGATAGCCTTTAACCCAAACCCGAACAGCACCATCAGAACAGGCACCAGCGCAGTTAATGGCGCGCTTAGGAACATATTGACCCAAGGCAACAGCAATTCATCAATAAAGCGGTTTTTACCCATCAAAATGCCGACAGGGATACCGATCACAATTGCCGATACCGTGCCAACAATAAAGGCATAGCCAGTATCACTTAACGCCTTGATAAACACCTTGGTCGTACCGATTTCCATCAATGTCTGAAAAATCGCCGACAGTGGTGGTAAAAAAAAGGTCAATTCCAGATGCCCAACAAGCTCCCACAAAAGCCCCCACAAGATCAGTGAGGACATACCAGGCAATTCATAGCCAAAAAGCTTCATCACGCCCCCCTATTCAACATAGGTCCGAAGCGACGACCAAATTTTGTCGACAATATCAAGATATTCAGAATCGCGCCGAATGCTGTCAGTGTCTTTGTGACGAAAACCCGATGGGCGGATAATTTCAGAAACACGGCTTGGCCGCGGCAATAGAATGGCGATCTGATCTGAGACATAAACCGCCTCTTCAATCGAATGCGTTACAAACAAAAAGGTCTTGTTTTCATTTTTGACAAGCCCAAGCAGATCTTCTTGAAATTTACGCCTTGTTTGTTCATCAACCGCGGAAAATGGCTCATCCATCAGCAATACCTGCGCGTCAACACTCAGCGCACGCGCAAGACCAACACGCTGGCGCATGCCACCTGATAATTCATGCGGATAGCTATGTTCAAAGCCTTTAAGACCAACATCAGCAATATATTTTTCGGCAATGGCTTCACGTTCTGATTTGACAACACCGCGAAGTTCAAGCCCAAAGGCGACATTGCGCAAAACCGTTGCCCAAGGCAAAAGGGCAAAATCCTGAAACACAAAAGCACGATCAGGCCCGGGGCCAGACACAGGCTGCCCATTGACCAATATCTCGCCGCTTGATGCTGGCAGCAGACCCGCAATAATTTTCAACAAGGTGGTTTTGCCGCATCCTGATGGCCCCAATAAAGAGGTTAATTGCCCCCTTGGAAAATCCAATGACAGATCATGCAATGCCTGAACATCACCATAGTTTTTGTAAACATTGCGGACACTCACCGCATTATCGGTATTTTGAGATTTGGCAGACATTAATATCTTTCCATTCTTACGTTCAATCGGTGACGTAGCCCTTATTCAGGCCACCAAACAGAGTTTTTTCCATCCTCTCAAGCAGGTTAAGAAACACCACAGCAAGTAAAATAATCGATAAGATCGCCGCATACATCGTTGGATAATCCGCAATCGAACGGCTGTAGGTGATAATATCGCCAACCCCGGTTGGGGTGATTTTAAGTTCTGACAAAATTGCGCCAATAAAGCCAGCCGACACCCCAAGCCGAAGGCCGGCAAAAATGATCGGCGAAGCCGCAGGTAGAATAATTTTCAGTACAATATCACTGCGCGACCCCAAAAAAGCATGCCCCATTTCTTTGATGGAAATTGGAGTGTTTCGAACTGCTCCACCCGTATTCAGCACAATCACCGGCATAGCCATTATACAAACAACAAAAACCTTTGAGGTTAGACCAATGCCATAAGCCATAACAAGGAGCGGGATCAGCGCTGCTAGCGGCGCTGTTTGCATCACCACAAAAATTGGGGAGACAAGCCAGTCAAATTTTTTGCTAAGCCCAACCCACAGACCAATTCCAATCCCCAAAACGCCAGAAATAAAAACGCCTAATACCAGTGGTTTTAGCGTTTCAGCATAAGCAACAAACAAAGTGCCTTCGATGATCAAAACCCACAAAGCCAACATTGATTCCAAAAAGGTTGGAAAGGCAAAACTCACCGGAACTCGGCCAGCAATTTCCCATGACCCAAATACGAGCAATGCAGAAAGGCATTTTAATAGAAAAGATCTATGGCGCATTACAATCACTTTACCAGCCATGGTCAAAAAATTAATTAAAACATATGTATAAGAATTTATAAAAGCCACCAGCGCTTCAAACGCTAGTGACTATTTTTTCAGCTCTGTTTTACAGGCCTGTTTTCACAATTACTGTGCAGCCGATTTTAGCGGCTCCATGTACCAGAAATCATCAATATTCAAAGAGGCAGCATCGCCCTTAAGCTGACCAGCTTTTGAATACCATTCCATATCGGCCTTTGCCGCTTTCATACCGCCACCATTTGGGTCATAAAGACCGCCAGCAACTGCATCGCTATAGAATTTGTCAAGATTACCGAGAACTTCCTTTGGTAATTGACCAATAGGGCCATTTGGATCGGTTTCACGACGAATAATCGTTGGGTCTTTGGCCATGTCCTGATAGACGCTAACCAGCGCTTTGACAAAGATATCTACATCTTTGCTGTTTGACTTGATCCAGTTCAAATTGGCGAAAAGCGCCTCGTCACTAGCGTCAACATCAAACATTGGCAAAACGTTAAAATTATCGCCATGAAGCTTTACAAGCTTGTTTTTATTTGATAAATCAACAATTGTTGCATCAGTTTGACCAGCAATCAGCGCAGCGATCCGGTTTGCAGAACCAGGAACATATGAACGCTTACCAAATTTCATATTCAATTTGTCCTCAATCACATTGGCAATGGATTCAGTGCCGCCACCGCGTGAATGAAGCATGATTGGCTCGCCGTTCAAATCTTCCAGTTTTGCGTATTTTTTTGATGTGACTGGAAAGAATTTCAACTTCGACAGCTGATAGATGATACGGATTGGTGCCTTTGACTTTTGCATCACCGAATATGGTGTGCCAAAGCCAATATCCATTTGCCCACTTAAAATCGCTTGAATGGCCAGTTCCTCGTCAGAAAAGGCCGTCCATTCATATTCAAGGCCATTTGCCTTGGCACGATCAAGTGCAACAAAAAAGGCTGCCAATTCATCTGATGGTGTTTCAGCAAGCGCGATACGAATCTTGGCCGCCTGTGCGCTTGCCGCAATGGTAAGTGCCATAAAAGCAGACGCAAAATAGACCAATGCATTCCTTAAAATTTTACGCATTATTCCCTCCCTAAATGAAAGACACTGCCTAATTTTTCCGCAGTATTATTAAAATTTTATTTGCGGCAATTAAAAGCGAATTCAAAGTTTTAAAAATGATTGCTGATAAAGGAAACCTCGTCAATAAAATAGACGTCAGATCAAAACTTAAATAGCCACAATAAAAGGTTTATTAGCCAGAATCTAATCGCTGCGACGCGCCCCATGCGCCAAGCGTAACCGTTTTGACCACATCGCTATCAATCACCTCGATTGGCAAGGGATTTGGCGCGGGTGGCGCACCCCATCCGATTGCCGCTAAGCACCCATCTTCATTTGCGCCGTCAGGCTTGGCCGCGGCATTTTTGTAGACCCATCCGGCTTTTTCGATGCGCCCATAGATTTTCGCACTGTCCTGATCGGCAAATTCCAGCTTTGGCAACGCCTCAATACATTGCCGCAGAAATTGATAGCTTGGTATCCAATCGGGATTTAAAACATCTTCGGGTCGTGTTGCGGCAACATTGACCTCTTTGAACCGATCAATATTGGACAAGGCCACCGGATCAAGGACAGTCATTGAACCATTGCGGCCAAAGGCAATTGTTTTTGGCAATTCGCCAAGCGGAACATCATTATCCAAAAATTCGAAATAAATGTTTTTATCAGTGATCGACATCCATGAAAAAAACAATTCGGGAATGCCGGTGAAAGCCTCGATATTGTGATAAAGAAGATCATCCACAGCCTTATAACGCGCCGTTGTCAGCCCACGTTGCCATGCACGTTCAACGGTTGCTGGCGGCGGCGTGATCGCAAAAAACAAAAAGACTGTCGATCCAAACCGGCTCAATAGCGTACTTTTGTAATCGCCCTCACTGTCAATCTTGAAACTATCAAACCGAAACCGATCGATCAGCAAATGCGGAATGGTTTTTTTCTTAGCTTTTTGCGCCATATAGCGATCAAGCTTTTTATCAACAAATTCCAATTCCCGACCGGTTAGCATGGCGGCATATTTATAATCAGCGCCAAGACTGTCATAATCCAGCAGATATTTGCGCCAATAATCCGGGCTGATAAGGGCAAAATCTTCCCACGGCACACCCATGCGTTCGGCAAGAAGCCGTTGTTGTGGGCGGATCGTGCTTTTGCCAGCGGCGGACGCCCCCTTTGTATTCATCACAATTGGTTCGCTTTGCGCTGGTAAAAACCGATAGCACTCCGCCTTGGCCGCGTTTTCGAAAACCGGCGCAATCAAATGACCAATTTCGGCGCTGCCCTGATCATTGCAAAACACCCGAAGCGCCAGTTCGACAATTAGTTGCCGATCAGTGACAATGCGCCCCTGCTTTCCCAAAATCCCGCTCACCACACTAATCAGTGCGGTCATGCAGGCGGCGGGAAAATCATCCTCATTGCGAACTCGCTGCCGCAATTGATCCAAGGCCTCTAGTTCTGGCGGTTTTGGATTTGTTTCTGTGGATTTTGGTTGCCGTTTCAAAAATCCCAAAAAGCCTGATTTTGGTTTTTTCTGTGATGCATCAAATGAACAGATTTCATCAACAAGCGCGGTCAGTTCCTGTTTGGCGCGTTGCCGCACAAGATCAAATCCGGCTTCGATATTCTGCATTTCAGGAATCATATAACGGCGATAAATCGTATCAACCATGCCGCGAAGCTGCAAACCCAGATATTCATAGCTTGGCCCATCAGGAACCGATAAATCAGCAGTGACGCGGATGAGCACCTCATGCGCAACAAGCCGTTCCACCTTTAAGGCGCAAAGCTGCTCAACCGCAAGGCCGGAAAAATCGGCCGCTTCTTTGGCTTGCTGATAGCCAACATCGCTATTTTCAGGCCGGAACAATGTGATCAGTGGCAATAGCCTTGTTGGTAAATTTGAACTAAGGCCCGGGTTCCAAGCGTGATATTCATTGTCGGATAAAGATGGTTTTGGAGCCATGTTTCGCGATCCAATCAACGCCGAAAATAGGAAGGGGCACCGAAGCGCCCCTTTTGTTTTATGCTGTTTGTCTCATCTTGTCGCGGATCAGCTTAAACAATGGCAAGAAAATAAGAATGAGGGCAATGACCGTAATTGGCCCAGCAATCGGTCGGTTGAGGAAAATCATAAAATCACCGTCAGAGAACAGAAGTGACTGACGCAATTTAGGTTCGGCAATGGGTCCCAACACGATGGCTAGAACCGCAGGTGCCACTGGATAATCCAGCAAGCGCAGAAAGAAAGCAGCAATTCCAACAATTACCATCAACCATACGTCAAACATATCCTGATAAGCCGCAAATGTGCCAACAAGGGACAGCACAAAGATTAGAGGTGCCAAGATGGTAAATGGCATCCGCAGCATCCACAAAAAGACCGGAATAAAGGCGAGATTGATAAGAACGGCGACTACGTTTGAGATATAGAATGATCCGATCAAAGGCCAAACAAAATCAGGTTGGTTGGTAAACAAAAGTGGCCCCGGCTGCAATCCCCAAATTACCATACCAGCAAGAAGAACAGCCGTTGTAGGAGAACCAGGAATTCCAAGTGTCATCATTGGCAGCATTGCGCCTGTTGATGCCGAATTGTTTGCAGCTTCAGGCGCCGCAACGCCGTCAATCGAGCCTTTGCCATATTCACTTGGGTTACGCGATGTAAGTTTCGCAACACCATAGGCCATTAATGAGCCCGGCGTTGCCCCTGCGGCTGGAAGAATGCCAACAAAAAACCCAAGAAGTGAACCAATAATAGTACCACGCCATGCATGACGAAAATCCTTGATTGCGTCAATGATTGCCCGTGCGCTCACATCTACATTCGACATTGATGATCCATAACGGGACGTATTGATTGTCCAAAGCATCTCACCAATACCGTAAACACCGATGGCCAGGACGAGGAAGCGAATACCGTGTGAAAAGCCAGTAATGTCAAAAAATATCAGACGCGGCTCGCCTGAGACAACGTC
>Ga0209715_1001527_pt1 | contig 18773 bp, 17 predicted proteins | sample COGITO_mtgs_1205_2_FD_184809 | JGI IMG/M metagenome (GOLD analysis project Ga0209715, IMG submission 184809) | Pelagic marine microbial communities from North Sea - COGITO_mtgs_120503 (SPAdes) (version 2) | ecosystem: Environmental > Aquatic > Marine > Epipelagic ... | reverse complement strand
ACCTTTAATTCTAGTTAGCGCAGAGCTTTTAAGAAGACGTTCTGAGAGACTAAGAGGAATTAACAGATAAGATATTTTCAAATTTCATGGACATAAAAAAAGTAGTTGTCATTGGTTCTGGAACAATGGGAAGTGGAATAGCGGCACATCTTTGCAACGCAAATATTCCTGTAACTTTATTAGATTTAAAGACAGAGATTAGTGAAAAGGCAAGAGATCGAATTCACAAATCAAAACCTCCATTATTAATTGATAAATCTAAAATCAATAATATTAAAGTTGGAAATATATCAGATAATTTTGATGCAGTTAAAGCAGTGGTTGAAAGAATTGATATTAAGCATCAAATTTATGAAAAAATATTCAAAGTAAGAAAAGATGGAGCAATAGTTTCTTCAAACACCTCATCAATTCCAATTAAGATATTATCAGAAAATTTAACAAATATTGAAAAAAAAGATTTTTGTATTACACACTTTTTTAATCCAGTTAGATATATGGGTCTTTTAGAGATAGTTAAAAATGAAAATAATGACCTTAATAAGATCAACCAATTAAAAAAATTCTGTGAAGTTGAATTAGGTAAAGGAGCTATAATTTGTAATGATACTCCAGGTTTTTTAGGAAATAGAGTTGGTGTTTATGCAATGCAAGTGGCAATGACTGAAGCTTTTAAAATGAAACTTTCAATAGAAGAAGCTGATGCAATTTTTGGAAGACCAATGGGCATCCCGAAAACAGGTGTTTTTGGATTATATGATTTAATTGGAATTGATTTAATGGCAGATGTATTAAAAAGTTTTATTAAAGAATTGCCAAAATCTGATGAGTTTCACGAGGTAGCAAAAGAAATTCCATTGGTGAAAAAATTAATTGAAACAGGTTATACAGGCAGAAAAGGTAAGGGTGGTTTTTACAGAATGAATAAAACAGGATCTATCAAAGTCATGGAAGCAATCAATCTTGAAACTGGTGATTACACAATTAGTAAAAAAATTGATATTAAATCAGACCAAGTAGATTTAAAGAGATTAATTAATAGAAAAGATAAATATGGAGATTATGCTTGGTCAGTTCTATCTAAAATAATCAAATATGCATCCTCATTAGTTCCAAAAATTACAAAAGAATTTAATGATATAGATGAAGCGATGAGACTTGGTTTTAACTGGGCAAAAGGTCCATTTGAGATGCTTGATGAAATAGGAGTTAAAAATTTCTTTGATAAAATAGATGATTTTAAAGGAAATAACTTTTTAGAAGAGTTATCAAAAAATAAGAATGAAGATTTTTATGGTGAGAGGCAAAAGTACACAAATATTGAAACTTTAGGTAAAGTAAAAAAAACTGCCTCAAGTGTTGATGGAAATAATTCTGCAAAGATTTATAGATTTAATGATTATAATATCGTTGAATTTACCACTAAAGCAAATGCATTAAATTATGACTCTATGGATGCTCTTAAAAAAGCTACAGATAAACCATTAATAATAATTAATGAAAGTATGCAATTTTCAGCTGGTGTTAACTTAACTTACACAATGGAGTTTGCAGATAAAAGAGACTTTAAATCAATTGAAAAATTCATTAAATATTTCCAAGAAACTTGTAAACATCTAAAATATTCAAAATATCCAGTAATTTCAGCCCCATCAGGATTAACGTTAGGTGGTGGTTTTGAGGTGATGGTTCAAAGTAACTTTGTAGCATCACATACCAATATTGTAGTCGGATTAGTTGAAACTATTGTAGGATTAATTCCAGCAGGAGGTGGATGTAAAGAAATGTTAGCAAGATGGTTAAATACCAACGAAGCAAAAGTAGATCCTAATTATGCATCATTAAAAGTTTTTGATATAATTGGATATGGAAGAACTGCTACCTCACCTGTAGAGGCAGAACCACTGAAATATTTAAGACCAGAAGATAAAAAAATAATGAATAGAAATAGTTTATTTGAAGTCTCAAAAAAAATTATAATGGATAACATAGACTTTAAAGCACCAGAAGAGCTTAAATTTAATCTTCCTGGAAAATCAGTATTGAAAGATATGAATAAAATTTTAGATAATCTTTATAATGAAAAAATAATCTTAGATCATGGAGTAATAGTTGCAAAAGAATTGGCTAATGTATTAAGTGGTGGTGACACTACAATAGACAAAACATTGTCAGAGGATGATTTATTTAAATTAGAATTAGACGCATTTATGAAATTAATTGAGACAAAAGAAACTCAAGATAGAATTAAGCATACTTTAGCTACTGGTAAACCTTTGGTAAATTAATTTTCTTTTGTTTGATTGTCTTTAGACAAACTATTTTCTTCTGGATTATTCTCTTGCTTAATTGAATATTCTCGTTCATTTAGTTTTCTTATCAATTCTTCTTCTTTTTTTCTTTGCTCTTCGTCAAATTTTCTTTCCCATTCTTTAACTCTTGCATTTTCTTCTTCTATTCTTTTTTCTTCGGCAATTCTTGCATCACGAGCTCTTTGTTCCTCAATCTCTCTCAATCTAATTTCTTCTTCTCTCTTTTTGATTTCTATCTGTCTTTTTTTATGATCTTCCTCTTTTTGTCTTAAGGCCCTTAATTCTTCAATTTCTTTTTTTTCTTTTAATCTAAATTCTTCTTCTTTTCTTCTCAATTCCTCAACTTCTTTAAGTTTTTGGATTTCAATTTCTCTTAATCTTTGAGCTTCAATATCCTTTATTCTCTCAGCAGCTTCTTTAAGTTTTTGTTCTTGATATTTTAATTTACGCTCCTCTTCATCCAGTCTATGTTGCTCTTCTAATTGTTTCGCAATCTGAATATCTTTTAGCCTCTGCTTTTCATCTCTTGCTATTCTTCTTTCTTCTTCTAATTTCTCTTTTTCAATATTTTTTATTTTTTCTTCTTCTTCCTTAATTTTTTGTCTTTCTAATCTTATTCTTTGTTTTTCTAAGTATTCTAATCTTATTTTTTCTTCTTTTAATTTTAAATCATCTTCTCTGATTTTTTTTTCTTCTTCATCCTTAATTCTTTGCGCTTCTGCTTGCACCCGTTGTTGTTCTAGTTTAACTTTTTGTTCTTCAATAAGTTGTTTTTGTTTTTGAATTTTTATTCTCTGTTTTTCTTGGTCAAGTAATCTTTTTTTTTCTTCTTTTTCTTTTAAATCTTGCTCTCTTTTAATTTGACGAGCTTCCTCCAATTTTTGTTTTTTTTGTTGAAGTTTTTCCTGTTTAGCCTGTTTAATTTTATCGTTTTTTAATGTCTTAATTCTTTCTAATTCAGCTTTTCTTAATTTTTCTTTAAAATTAATAAAAGTTTTGTTTATAGAAAACGATTTAATGACATTGAGTTTTTGAAAATTTAATTTCTTTATAGCAGTAATAGGCTCTTTCAGAATTTCACTATTACTTTTTTTAATTAACTTAACTTTGTCGTCAATTATTTTTTTCACACACTATTTAATCAAAATTTAGAAGATAAAAAAAGATTATGATTGATTAAAATGGGTTCAACTTATAGGTTAATTTACTAATTAAGCACTCTAAATGAGTTAATGAAATCTGGTCTCAATATATATTCTGAATGTCGTTGATATTTAATTTTCTTTAAAACTTCTAAACCATAAAGAACTTTTCCCACAGGTGTATATTCGCCCTCAAATAATGGCTCATCTTGCAGAATTATAAAAAATTGGCTGTCTTCTGTATCATTCTTAAATGTTCTTGCTAACCCCACACTTCCTTTTGTAAAGTTAAAATCATTATCTACTTCAGATTTAATAGTTCCTAAGCCAGACTTGCCTGTTCCAATTTTACCATAATTAATTGAATTTTTTTTACCAAACTCTAAGTCACCTGCTTGTACTAATTTATCTTTTATCACTCTATGAAAAGCTACGTCATCGTACAAACCAGATTTTATTAAAGTTTTAAATCTTTCAACACCTTTTGGAGATACATTTGGGTACAATTCAATAATTACATTTCCACACGGCACATTAAGAATTACTATGTTTTCTGGTTTTTCAAAATTGATATTTTTAGGATTATGATTTTTAATAAATAAACATTTATTTTTTATCACAAAATAAGAACCCAAAGTAACTGAGGCCAAAGTTATTAAAAATACAAATATTATTTTTTCAAATAATGATGCTTTAATTTTTTTAATCATTTTACTGTTAAATTCATACTTGTTTTTAATTCTTCAGAAAATTTAAAATCTTTATAAATTTTTAATAGTCTATATTTTATAAATTCAACTTTATTTTTTAAAATATTATCTGAATCATTAATTTCTTTTATTTTTTTTGGACTTAAAGTCATTATATGAGAAAATGTTTCTGCCATGTCTTCAGAGGGTGTAGATTGAGAATATTCAGTAAAAAAACCATTTGTATTTGTATAAGTATTTAACCCAAGTTTTTTAGTGCAAGTAGAACAATCAGCATATTTAAAATTTTTATTATTAAATTTAACCCACTCATCTTCATTAAAAATTTCTTTAAAGCTGTCATTGATTATATGAAAAACCTCATGGTGAATTGCTCTTTTAAAATATTTTTCATTAAATTTGATGTCTAATATCAAAGTCTTCATAATGTTATCTGGTATCCCAGCAGTATTAATTCCAGAAATTGATAAATTTTCACACATAACTATGTATCTTAAGTTTATTTTTTTTAAAAAGTCTTTTGAATATCTATTAAGGTTATAACTAATTAGCTTAAATTTTTTATTATAATCTTCTTTTGTAGAGTTCATACAAACAATATTTTTTTTAACTCCCAACCTAAACGAGCTTGAAGCATATAAATATCTAAGCTGATTTTTTTTATCGATTTGATAAAGTTCTAAGTTAGGTATTTTAATTAGATTATAGATAGTATTTGCTTTTAATGGCGTAATAAAAAAAATTGTTAATAAAATTACTTTAAATAGCTTCATAAATAATAATATAGAAGATATTCCAAATTCAAAGAATGTGGTACATTTTATTTATAAATGAAAAAAATAAAAAATAATAATCCAATTCAACCTGTCAGTGGAACAAAAGTACCAAGGTTCGCAGGTCCATCTACATTTGCACGATTACCTGAGTTAAGAGATGTTAAAAGCTGTGATGTTGCAATTGTTGGAATTCCTTTTGATGCTGGCACAAGTTATAGACCTGGAGCAAGATTTGGCCCAATGAGTATTAGACAGGCATCTAGACATTTAAGGACTAATTATCATCCAAGTTATGATGTAGAACCTTTTAAAGTACAACAAGTTGCTGATGCTGGTGATATCACCTGCAATCCATTCAGTATAGATGAGTCGATAAAACAAATCGAAGCTGGAGCAACTGATTTATTGAATAAAGTTGGCGGTATAATTAGCCTGGGTGGGGATCATACAATTGCAGTTCCTTTATTAAGAGCAATTAATAAAAAATGTAATGGACCAGTTGCTCTTGTACATTTTGATGCACATCTGGACACTTGGGATACTTATTTTGGTGCCCCTTATACACATGGCACTCCTTTTAGAAGAGCAAGAGAAGAGGGGTTATTTTTGGATGATGCTTCAATGCATGTTGGTATTAGAGGTCCACTTTATAGTAGAGATGATATTAAAAATGATGAAAGTTTTGGATTTAAAATAATTCATTGTGATGAATTTCAAACAGAAGGAACAGATAAAATAGCAGAAAGAATTAAAAAAAGAGTTGGTAACAATCCTTTATATTTATCAATAGATATTGATGTTCTTGATCCAGCTTTTGCGCCTGGAACAGGGACACCAGAAATTGCAGGAATGACTACAAGGGAAATGGTTAATGTTCTTAGGGGATTATCTGGATTAAATTTAGTATCAGCAGACGTAGTTGAAGTTTCACCAGCTTATGATCATGCAGAGGTAACTTCACTTGCAGCTGCAACAATCGTTTACGAACTTACAAATTTATTTGCAAAATCATAAAGAAAGGATAGTTATAAGAAATGTTAGATAAAAAAAATTTTTATATTAATGGTGAGTGGGTTTCTCCAAAAAAACCTAATGACTTAAAAGTAGTAGACCCATCAACAGAGGAAGAGTGTGCAGTTATTTCTTTAGGAGGAGTTGAGGATGTTAATGATGCGGTAAGCGCAGCAACTAAAGCTTTTGAAACTTGGGCATTTTCAACAAAAGAAGAAAGATTAAAGTATCTTGAAGCTTTATATGATCTTTATAAAAAAAGATGGGCAGATATGGCTAAAGCGATATCTTTAGAAATGGGAGCGCCGATTGATTTTTCAACTCAATTACAAGCTGGAACAGGTGCTAGTCATATCAAATCTTATATCAAAGTTTTAAAGGAATATACTTTTGAAAATATTTTAGGAGATCATGCTCCTAATAATAATATTTTACATGAGCCAAAAGGTGTTTGTGCATTAATTACACCTTGGAATTGGCCAATGAACCAAACTTGTTTAAAAGTAATTCCTGCAATTGCTGCTGGTTGCACAATGGTTCTTAAACCTTCAGAAATAGCACCACTATCCTCAATGATTTTAGCTGAAATGATTGATGAAATTAAATTACCAAAAGGAGTTTTTAATTTAGTGAATGGAGATGGAGCGGTCACAGGTAATGCTTTAACAAGTCATCCAGATGTAAATATGATTTCATTTACAGGATCAACAAGAGCAGGTGCCTTAATTTCTGAGAATGCAGCAAAAGATTTTAAGAGAGTAAGTCTTGAGCTTGGAGGAAAAGGAGCTAACATTATATTTAAAGACGCAGATGCCGAAGCAGTTGAAAGAGGTGCTTTAAGATGTTTTAGAAATACTGGACAATCTTGTAATGCGCCAACTAGAATGCTGGTTGAAAAATCAATGTATAATGAAGCTGTAGAGAGAGTTAAAAAATTTGCTAATTCAATGAAAGTAGATGTTGCTACAAAAGAAGGAGATCATATAGGTCCTGTAGTTTCAAAAACTCAATTTGATAAAATTCAATCATTAATTCAAGTAGGAATTGATGAAGGAGCAAAACTAGTTGCTGGTGGAGTGGGTAAACCCAAGGGATTAGATAAGGGTTATTTTGTTAAACCAACAGCATTTGCAGATGTAAATAACCAAATGCAAATAGCTAGAACAGAAATTTTTGGACCAGTCTTGTCAATAATTCCTTTTGAAACTGAAGAAGAAGCAATTAAAATCGCAAATGATACGCCTTATGGACTTTTAAATTTTATTCAAACACAAGATCTAAAAAAAGCGAACAGAGTAGCTAGAAAACTTAGATCTGGTATGGTCGATATCAATGGTGCAGGTTTAGCACCTGACGCACCATTTGGTGGTTATAAACATTCAGGTATTGGTCGTGAAGCTGGCAAATTAGGTTTAGAAGAATATCTAGAAGTTAAAGCTGTTAGTGGTTGGAGTGAGTAGTTAAGAATGTTTTTAATCTACAACAGTTCATTTTAGGCTTTTTTTCAATTTGATTAGATAAATCAAGGATAATTTATCATAATAAAAATTTTTAATTGTTTTACTTACCTATAATAATCATTACGCTTACCTATTAATACTTAAATGTAAATTAAGAGGAGATAAAATATGAGTAGATCAAAATCGCTCTACAATGCAGATTTAGCACCAACTCCATCAAATAAGAAAAATTGGGGATGGTTTGAAATCTTTAACGTATGGGCAAACGATGTTCAAAGTTTATTTGGATATACTTTGGCAGCGTCTTTATTTTTAGCTTCAGGGCTAAATGGTTGGGCTGTATTTGCTGCATTAATTCTTGCAGGATTTTTTATAATGTGGCTTGTCAACCTATCAGGTAAACCAAGTGTAAAACATGGAATTCCATATCCAGTATTTGCCCGTGTAAGTATGGGTGTTTTTGGAGCAAACTTTCCAGCAATGGCTAGAGGCCTTGTTGCAATGTTTTGGTATGGAGCTCAAACTTATGCAGCCTCAACTGCTGTAGCACTTTTAATCACAGGTATTACTGGAAACGCAGGCACAGAGATGTTCTTAGGAATGACTGGTGTAATGTGGGTTTCATTTATATTTGTTTCAGGATTCCAAGTTTATTTATTTTGGCAAGGTGTAGATCTTGTTAAAAAATTCTTAAACTTTGCAGGGCCTGCTGTTTATGTAGTGATGATACTTTTAATGCTAGTTATCTGGGCTAAAGCTGGTGGTGGACTTTTTTCAGAAGTAGGTAATATATTTTCTGGAGGAGAACGTTCAGGTGGTTTTGAAGGATTAGGATCATTTGGAGCTTTCCTAGCTGTATTTTCAATTATGGTTGGATATTTTGCTGCAGTAGTAATCAACTTTGGTGACTTTGCCAGATTTGTTAAGAATGAAAATGAAATGAGAAAAGGTAACCTATGGGGATTAGTAGGAAATGTAATCTTATTCTCTTTTATTACTTTAATGATCACTGGTGGAACAATCGCTATCTTTGGTGAGTATGTTGCAAGTCCTACAGAAATGGTAGCTAAAGTAGACAACTTAGGATTAACAATTATTGCTGCATTTGCATTTTTTGCTGCAACAGTTGGTATTAATATGGTTGCGAACTTTATCCCACCTGCATATGACTTAGCTAATTTAATGCCAAGTAAAATCAATTTTAAAACCGGGGGATTAATTACTGCTGGTTTTGGTTTTGTAATTGGTGGTATGTGGGTTGCTGTTATTACTCAAATGGGATTATTTCCATTTGTTAATACTTTAGGAGCAATTCTAGCACCAGTATTTGGTATCATGATAGTTGATTATTATGTCATCAAAAAACAAAGATTAGATGTGGATGCATTATTTGATGCTAGTCCAAAAGCTAAATATCATTACAATGGTGGTTTTAACCAAAAAGCAATCCTAGCATGGGTTGTTTCAGGTTATATAGCTGTTGGAACAGTTTGGCCAAACATTCTATTTTTAGGTTTAGATGATTTCTTTGCTAACCTAGGTGGTGGCGGAGGATATGCTTGGATTATTGGAGCATCTCTTGGTGCTGTAGTTCATTTAGCAATATCTAAAAAATAATTAAAACTCTAATTAAAAGCCCATCAATTTATTGATGGGCTTTTTTTATTTTTGAAATTCTAAAGTGATATTTTGTTTATTTAAATCGTGAAGAACTAAATTATTACCCTTACCTTTTCTATCAACAACTAAAAAATCCATATCTTCAGTTGCAATTAAAGGAAAATGCCAAATTCCAGCATTGTAATTAACACCAACTCCTTTTGGAATAATAAAAGCTTCTACTTTATCTAAGTCAGGCTTGTCACCCTCAGGGGCAACAAAAGCTAAAAAAGTAGTTTCTTTCATAGGGATAAAAGCTTGGCTTCCGAGAGGATGTTTTTCCATCATATCAACTTTCATAGGAAAGGATCTTTTTAATGCTGAGAAAATACTAATTATAGACTCTCCATTATCTTTTTTTGCATCTAGGGTAGCTATCCCATCATACCGTTTTGCATAACCGTCATTTATTTCCAAAGGTTTGATGCCATTTGTGGTGATCATATCACCAAACTTTTTAAAGTTTTCTTTATTAATCATTTTAGGTTTAATTATTATGTTGTTCATATATTTTTTCCGTAAATTCTAAATCGCGATATTCCACCATCTGGAAAAATACTAATTTTTATAAAATTAATTTTATCCTTTTTCATTAAATTATTTTTAAAAATATGTATTTTATTAGATGATAGTTTTGCATTTTTTAATAAATATTTCCATTTGGCTGAAGAATTTACAATTTTTTTAAAGTTTTTTGATGTTGGCAAGTAAGTTGCTTGTAACGAACAATGGCTTGGAAAGTTACCTTTAAAGTGATGAGTGGAAATTTCAATTTTATCAATTTCTTTTCCAGTTAAAGAATTTAATATTAACCAATCAAATCCTGGGCCTCGTCTTCTTCTTGTTTCCCATCCATCACCCATATTTTTTGATTTACCAGGGGCTAAAATATTTTCAGCTTTACCAAAATGTTCATTATTACAAGCAACCACTGAAGCTCCATCTAGTAGTGAAGCAAGGTTTGTTTTTTTATTTTTTAATTTATTAGATTTAGCTATTGTACCAAATAATCTTAATCGGGCGACCCCACCATCAGGAAAAATATTAAATTTAATATGTGTAAAAATTTTCCTATTATTTATAGTAAAAAAGTGATGGCTATTGGCTCGTGTTTTTTTTTTAGAAAGTAATGGTTCCCACTTTAATTGATTTACCTTATTTGAACTAGAATTTGCACCTTCAATAGAAATCATTGATGGCTGATTTCCATTAAAATGTGAGGTATCAACATCAACCTTTTTAACAAAACCAGGTTTTCCTAATTTTAAAATTATGTAATCATGCCCTTTAGTTCTTTTTCTTCTAGACTCCCAACCATCCATCCATTTACCATTTTTATCAAATAAACCTTCCTTAAAAACCGCTGGCAAGGGATTAATAATTCTATTAGCTGAAGCAAAAAAGTCGTCAGTTTTAAATATAATTTTAGTGCCCAGTCGAGGTTGAGCTAAATCAATAAGTCCATTTGTATAAATAATTTTTTTTGACATTATTTAGAATAGTTTTTAATCCAATGTTTGGCTATATCAATTCTCTTACAAATCCACACATCTTCATGTTTAAGAATATAATCTAGAAATTTTTTTAAAGATTGTATCCTACCAGGTTTTCCAATTAATCTACAGTGTAATCCTACCGACATCATTTTGGGGTTTGTTTTTCCCTCTTCGTATAAAACATCAAAGCTATCCTTTAAATAAGAAAAAAAATGATCACCCGTATTAAATCCTTGATTAGTCGCAAATCGCATATCGTTATTATCTAAAGTGTAAGGAATAATTAATTGTTTTTTCTTATTTCTGGTTTCCCAATAAGGTAAGTCATCACTGTATGAATCACTATCGTATAAAAAACCACCATCTTCAATAACTAGATCTCTAGTGTTGGGGCTACATCTGCCCGTATACCAACCATTAGGTCTTTCTCCAAAAATTTTTGTATGAGATTTAATAGCAAGATTCATATGTTTTTTTTCTTCAGATTTTTTGATATTTTGGTAATCAATCCATCTCCATCCGTGAGATGCAACCTCATAGCCGGCTTCTATTATAGCATTACAAACTTCAGGATTTTTTTCTAAAGCCATACCAACTCCAAAAACTGTGATAGGAATTTTCTTTTCCTGAAATAGTTTGTGTAGTCTCCAAAATCCTGCTCTTGAACCATATTCATAAAGAGACTCCATATTTATATGTCTACCTTTTACAGGCTGAGCACCAATGATTTCTGATAAGAAAGTTTCTGAGTGACTATCACCATTTAAAACACAATTTTCAGCTCCTTCTTCATAATTTAAAACTATTTGAACAGCGATACGTGCATTATTAGGCCATTCAATCTTTTTATCTTTGGAGCCATACCCAACCATATCTCTTGGATTTTTTTTAGACATAGAAAATTATAATTTACTTTGTCAAGTTTAACAATTTATTAATTTGGAACAGACTCTGCTTTGATACCATCAAGCAAGTTTAAACATTTTTTGAGTTCATCCAAAACAATGAACTCATCAATTTTATGAGCTTGATCAATTGATCCTGGTCCACAGACCACTGTACTGATCCCAATTTCTTGAAATAAACCTGCTTCTGTTCCAAAAGAAACAACTTGTCTAGAATTATCACCTGTTAAACTTGAAATTAATTCACAAGCATCTGATTTATCTTGTCTATCAAATCCAACTATTTCACCGATAATATCTTTTTTAATTGAAGCATTAGGAAAAATTTTTTTCATTTCAGGTAATAGCTCCTCATTTGCATACTTATCAATTTCTTGATTTAAAAATATACCGTCTTCTTTAACAACAGGTCGTGTCTCCCAATTAACATGACATTTGTCTGCTATTACATTGTGAGCAATACCACCAAACACACCACCAATAGAAAGAGTAGAGTGAGGTGGATCAAAAATTGAGTCTTTAGGCGCTCTAGTTTTAAGTTTCTCTCTAAGCTCAATTAATTTATTCACATATCTAGATGCATATTCAACAGCACTTACACCTTTGTGAGGAGCTGAACTATGTCCTGCTAAGCCCTTAAAATAAGTTGTGTATTCATAACATCCTTTATGAGCATCAATGATTTTCATATTAGTTGGTTCACCAATTATACAAATACCGTCTTTAATATCTCTTTTTTTTAATTCCTCTATCAGTATAGGTGCACCCTGACATGCAGTTTCTTCATCAAATGTAAATGAGAAATGAATGTCTCTATCTAAATTTGATTTAGAATAAATAGGTGCATAAGCTAAAGTACAAGCAATAAAACCTTTCATATCGCACGAACCTCTACCGTATAATTTATTATCTTTAATAGTTGCAGTAAATGGATCTGAACTCCAACCCTTTGAAACAGGTACTACATCAGTATGTCCCGACAAAATAATTGGCTTTTTATTATTTGAATTTTTAGCTTTTAGTGTAGCAAACAAATTTACTCTTTTTTTTTCATCATCAAAAGTTCTAAAAGAACTAGCACCTAACTTTTTTAAGATATTATCACAATAATCAATTAAAGGACTGTTATCTTCTCCTGAGATAGTTTTAAAAGCTATTAAGTCTGTTAAAATTTGAACTGAATTATTATACAATTGCTCTGGATTATTTTCTGTACTCATATTTATGATCCATTATATATTAAATATATGAAAGAACAAATCACCTTTGATATATTTAACAAAGTAGACATTCGCGTTGGCACTGTGATCTCTGTAAAAAAAAATGAAAAAGCTAGGAAACCATCTTTAGTAATTAAAGTCGATTTTGGTAAAGAGATTGGAGTAAAACAGTCATCTGCCCAAATTACTCACTACTATAATGAAGATAATTTGAAAGGAAAACAAGTTATCGGAGTGTGTAATTTCCCTGAAAAAAATATTGCAGGAGTGGTATCTCAAGTGCTTATATTAGGCTCTATAGATAAAGAGGGTAAAGTTATACTGGTTCATCCATCTCAAGAGTCTGAAAATGGTCTTCCAATAGCTTAACCTTTATGCATCCAGAGTTATTATTATTAATAGGAATTTCTTGTTCTTTAGGTTTTACACCTGGTCCAAATAATGCTGTAGCTTCTTATTCAGGATTTAATTTTGGAATAAAAAAAACAATACCATTAATAATGGGTACTTGGTTAGGATATACATCTTTTGTTATTTTGACTATCTTTGCATTGATATCAACTTTTTTAAAGTATCCAGTCATCCAAGAAATAATTAGAATTTTAGGAACTTTTTTTTTATTGTATTTAGCTTATAAAATTTCATTTTCATCATCAGCTAAAGAAGATAAAAAAGTTAATCCTGTTACATTTATAGACACATTTATATTCCAATTTTTAAATCCAAAAGGAGTGATGGCAGGGATAACTTTAGTTTCAAAATTTGTAATAGAAGAAGATTATATAAATAGTTCTTTAACAGTTATAGCTGTATGTTCTTTGACAGCTTTGACAAGTATTACTTCATGGGCTTTTTTTGGTAAGTTTTTAAGGAAATTCGCGACAAATAATGATTTCATTAAACGCTTTAATTATGCTATGTCCTTGCTACTTATCGTTTGTATAATAGGGTTCTATATCTAAACTAAATGAAACCAGGAAACAAAAATTCTTATAATTCTTTAAAGGTGATTAATATTAATGGTAGTGAGTATAAATATTATTCATTAATAGAGGCAGAAAAGAATGGCTTAGAGGGTATTTCAAAACTACCAAAGTCTCTTAAAGTGCTATTAGAAAATCTTTTGAGATATGAAGACGATCTATCTGTTACAAAAAATCAAATTGAGTCGATAAAAAACTGGTTAAAAACTAAAAAATCAAATACTGAAATAGCTTACAGGCCAGCAAGAGTTTTACTTCAGGATTATACAGGAATTCCAGCGGTAGCTGACCTAGCGGCAATGCGAGAAGCAGTCAAAGAAAAAAACAAAGATCCCAATAATGTAAACCCTTTATCTGCAGTTGATTTGGTTATTGATCATTCTGTACAAGTTGATAAATCTGCAAATTCAGATTCTTTTGAAAAAAATGTAGACATTGAATTTCAAAGAAATGGTGAGAGGTATTCTTTTTTAAAATGGGGCCAACAAGCATTCAATAACTTTAGAATTGTTCCCCCAGGAACAGGAATTTGTCATCAAGTAAATTTAGAATATTTATCAAAAGTAGTTTGGTCAGAAAAATTTGAAAATGAAAATTATCTATTTCCAGATACTTTGGTAGGAACAGATAGCCATACTACTATGGTTAATGGACTATCAGTTCTTGGATGGGGTGTTGGAGGCATTGAGGCAGAGGCAGGTATGTTAGGACAGCCAATTTCAATGTTAATACCAGAAGTAGTTGGCTTTGAGATAACAAATAAAATGCCAGAAGGTACCACAGCAACTGATTTAGTTTTAACAGTTGTCAAAATGCTAAGAGATAAAGGGGTAGTTGGAAAATTTGTCGAATTTTATGGAAAAGGTTTAAAGAACCTAACACTTGCAGATAGAGCAACTATAGCAAACATGGCTCCTGAATATGGTGCAACATGTGGATTTTTTCCAATTGATGAGGAAACACTAAAATATCTTGAGTTTTCGGGAAGAGATCAAAATACTGTGAAAATTGTAGAAAGCTATGCAAAAGAACAAGGTTTATGGGCAAGTGAAGGAATAGAATTTACAGATACACTTTCATTAGACATGTCGACAGTTGTTCCAACAATTTCTGGACCAAAAAGACCACAAGATAAGGTATTATTAACTGATGCTTCAAAAGAATTTAAGAAAGTTTTTGAAGAAGCAACAGGTAGAAAAAAACAAAATATTTCAAAAGTTTCTGAAAAAGATTATGAAATAAAAGATGGATCAATATTAATTGCTGCAATCACATCATGTACTAACACTTCAAATCCAAATGTATTAATTGGAGCAGGATTATTAGCCAAAAAAGCAGTAGAACTTGGCCTTGAAACAAAACCATGGGTAAAAACATCTCTGGCACCTGGCTCACAAGTGGTAACTGATTATTTAAAAAAAGCAGGACTTAACGTGTTTCTAGATAAGCTTGGATTTAATTTAGTAGGTTATGGTTGCACAACTTGTATAGGAAATTCAGGACCATTGCCTGAAGAAATCGTTAACTCTATAAATAGTAAAGATATTTATGCAGTTTCTGTTTTGTCTGGAAATAGAAATTTTGAAGGAAGAATTTCACCACATATAAAAGCAAATTATTTAGCATCACCACCACTTGTTGTTGCTTATGCACTTGCTGGTCATATGGAATTTGATCTTTACAAAGACTCTTTAGGAAAATCAAATGATGGAAAAGAAATTTATTTAAAGGATATTTGGCCATCTAATAAAGAAATAGAGGAAACTTTGGCTGATGCTTTAAATGCTGAAATGTTTGTAAAAAGATATTCGAATGTTTCAGAAGGCCCAAAACAATGGCAGGAGATCAAAACTGAAAAAACAAGTATTTATAATTGGGATCCAGGATCAACATATGTCAAAAAGCCTCCTTTTTTTGAAAATTTACCCAAAGATCCAGAAGGAATTAAAGCAATTAAAGAAGCAAGGCCTTTGTTAATATTAGGCGATATGGTCACAACAGATCATATTTCACCCGCAGGAAATATTCAAAAAGAAAGCCCTACTGGAGAATACTTTATGGAACACCAAATACTGCCTAAAGACTATAATTCCTATGGATCTAGAAGAGGTAATCATGAAGTTATGATGAGAGGAACTTTTGCAAATATTAGAATAAAAAATGAAATGGCACCAGGTACAGAAGGTGGCTTTACAAAGGTTTATCCTGAGGAAAAAGTCATGCCAATTTATGATGCAGTAAAAGAATATAAAAAAAGAGGAACTGATTTAGTGGTTATTGGTGGAAAAGAATATGGTACTGGCTCTTCAAGAGATTGGGCAGCCAAAGGAACAAAATTATTAGGTGTAAAAGTAGTAATAGCCGAAAGTTTTGAACGTATCCACAGATCAAATTTAATAGGCATGGGAGTATTACCATTACAATTTACTGATAAAATGAATAGAAAAAATTTAAATTTAATAGGATCTGAATTAATTACTATTATAGAGTTAGAAAAGGGAATTGAACCATCAAATCAAGTTTTGGTAGAAATAAAGTATGCATCAGGTGATATAAAGAAAATCAAAACTCTCTGTAGAATTGATACTAAAAATGAATTGGAGTATTATAAAAATGGTGGGATACTTCAATACGTATTAAGGAAAATGATGTAAATATGGACGAAGAAATAACAATAATAAATACAAACACTAGAAATGAAAAAATTAAGAAGTTTTTTTTAGATAATAAAAAAAATCTTATTATAATAAGCTCAATAATTGTGATTGTAACAATAGGTTATTTTTCTTTTAATGAAATCAAAAAAATTAATAAGGCAAAGTTAGCTGATCAATTCAATTCAACAGTATTTTCTTTTAAAGAAGAAAAAAAAGAAGCTACTGTTAGTGAACTTAAATCTATAATTAAAAAAAAAGACACAACATATTCTCCACTTGCGCTATATTTTTTGATAGATAACAATTTAATTGATAACAATGAAGATATTAATAATTTATTTGATGTTTTAATTGATGATACTTCATTAAAAAAAGAAGTTAAGAATTTAATAATCTACAAGAAAGCCTTGTTTAATTCTAACACTATTGAAGAAAATGAATTAATAAAATTATTAAATCCAATAATTAACTCAGATAGTATATGGAAGTCTCATTCACTTTATTTAATTGCTGAATTCTTTTATTCAAAAAATGAAAAACAAAAATCAAAAGAGTTTTTCAACCAAATTTTAGAATTACCAAATACAAATATTGATATAAAAATAAAATCTCAAAAAAGACTCAATAAAGATCTTCGTGAATAATATATTAAAAATTTTATTTATATTTATTTTTTTTACCAGTTGTTCATTTAATAAAAATTCTAAATTTTGGAGTAATGAAAAAATTGCAGAGGAAATAAATGATAATTCAGAAAAAATAATTCAGAAACAAAAATCTCTTGATTTAGAATTTAATCCAAACTTAAAAATTAGCCTTTATTCTAAAACAATTAAGAATAGTTTTATAAATAATTATGACAATAATAATGGCAGAATTAGTTTTTTTGGAAATATAGAAAATAAATCAAAATTCAAATTTTCAAAAATAGAAAGATTTTTTGAATACAACCCAGAAATAAACTTTGAGAGACAAAATATAATATTTTTTGATAACAATGGATCTATTTTAAAGTTTGATGAAAATTCAAAATTGATATGGAAAAAAAATTATTATTCAAAATTAGAAAAAAAACAAAATCCAATTTTGTTTTTTGCAAATAATCAAAAAAAACTTATTGTAGCTGATAATATAACAAAATTTTATGCTATAGATATCTTTACTGGTGAAATGCTGTGGTCTAAAAAAAATATCGCACCTTTTAATTCTCAAATTAAGATTTATAAAGATCATTTTTTTATAGTAGATTTTAATAATACTCTAAATGCTTATTCAATTTTAGATGGGAATAAATTATGGTCTGTAAAAACAGATAGGTCATTAGTTAGATCACAAGAAAAACTTTCAATTGTAATTGTTAACGAAAAAATTATTTTTAATAATTCTGTGGGAGATATTACAGCTGTAGATATTAATACTGGACAAATGATCTGGCAAACACCAACTCAAAGTAGCCTCATTTATGATGACGCATTTTTTCTTAAAACATCAATCATAGTTGCAGATAAAGACGCAATATATTTATCTAATAATAAAAATTCTTTTTTTTCTTTAGATTTAAATACAGGGATACTTAATTGGAAACAAAATATTAATTCAATTTTAAGACCTACTTTAATAGATAGTTATATATTTACAGTATCAGAGAATGGTTATCTTTTTATTATAGATAAAAACTCAGGTAATATCCTAAGAGTCACGGATATATTCAAAAATGTTAAATATAAAAAAAGAAAAAAAATAAAACCGACAGGATTTATAGTTGCTAATAATAATATTTATTTAACAACCGATAATGGACGACTATTACTAATTGATATTGAGACAGGAAAAACAAAATTAACCTTAAAAATAGATAAAGAAAAAATTTTGAGACCAGCGGTACTTAATAACAGTCTATTTATAGCTAAAGAAAATTCTATTATTAAACTAAATTAATATGTTTTTAAAACTTCTTGATAAGTTAGGAAGAAAGAAGGTTGTTTTAGATAGGGGGCCCTCGCATCCTAAATTTAAAGAAGCAAAACCATGGATGAATAGATACTATGTTTTATGGAGATATAGACCAAGATGGTTTCCTTTTAATATATTAATACATGAAATGTTAGCAGATGATCATGGTGACGGTGTTCATACACATCTTTGTCCGTATATAACAATTATATTAAGAGGTGGATATTGGGAAACATTAAAAACAGGAAAATTTTGGCGACCACCAGGGTATATCGGCTTTAGATCAGCAAATAATCTTCATAGAGTAGACCTAAAACCAGGAACAAAACCTATGACAATTTTCATACCAGGACCATTTGGTTTAAGAAAAGGCCCAAGATCAGAATATGGTATTGATTTTAAAACTAAAAAATGAATTTAAATAAATTATTTCATAATTATTGTAAAAAAAATAACTTAGAGGTAAATACTAATCAAATAAATATAATT
>Ga0209715_1001522_pt1 | contig 18810 bp, 17 predicted proteins | sample COGITO_mtgs_1205_2_FD_184809 | JGI IMG/M metagenome (GOLD analysis project Ga0209715, IMG submission 184809) | Pelagic marine microbial communities from North Sea - COGITO_mtgs_120503 (SPAdes) (version 2) | ecosystem: Environmental > Aquatic > Marine > Epipelagic ... | reverse complement strand
GTAGTGCATGAAGGATTCAACAACATTTGCTATGTATAACATTTATATTATAGTGTGGGGAGGTAAGCCGCTCATAAGAAAATTAGGTCAATACTTGTCTTGATGGGAAGTACTACGTACATACCGCTAGTACGTAAAAACAAGGTATGTAGACTCGAGCAAGTATTAATTCATACACCGTACGACTACGTTTTTACTCGTAGTAGCGCGGAAAGGGCGTAAAATAAGATTGTCCTTGTCTATTACATATATAAGACATAAGATGAGAGTTTTACAAGCTTCGTTTAAATAAACTTAGTGTTTTGCGTCTCCCAGACGCTAATCGTACTACCGAACCATGTAAAAATTTGGAAGTTGGTGACGATTTTTTTTTGATAGAAATGCCTTCATTTGAAGGTAACGTAATTGTAACGAAATTTTTAGAGTAATTTGTTTTTGACGTACGTACGAGCATAATCCTACAAATGTCCCCTTTTATTGAATATTTGTACTTAAAACCTTTGTACTCTAAACGCGGGGGTTCGACTACACGAGCCGAAGCTTTAACAAAAAACCCGGTACCGGTCACCTTACGATGAAACCCTTTATACAAGTGAAAAATTTTAGCCCACCTTATATTTGTGTTGTCGGTTAAAAAAACTCAGGACTCTTTGTATAACATTTATAATTTATTTTTTGGGTTTGATTCACGACCTCACCGTCGCGGACGTGTTTTGTTGCGTAGTAAAATTTTGTTGACGAATGAAAAATCCCGTGTCTGCTTTCTCAAGCAAGTCCATATTAAGAATCTGTGTATAATTTAGAAAGGCAAATATACGTTGAATCATGAAGCACATTAAGATAGAAGCTATCAGACCAAAAAATAGACTAAAGTTAACTACAAAAAACTCGAAACTGTTTAGTAAAAAGTAAGTATCGCGTAGAGTATTTAAGTCAGTCACTTCGTTGGAATAAAATACTGTAAAATAGTCGATATACGAGAGCTTGAAAAACCAAGATTTTTCTAAGTCGCCATAAAACGAAGTGTCTACCGGGTTTGAGAAATAGTAAAAGTAATAAATAGTAAATATGCAAAAAAGGTATGAAAAAATAAAGTGTCTGGCCGTTAAATTGAATTGGGATTTTTGGAATAGAAACGAGGTGAAATGTAAAATAAAAATAAAGAAAACAAGACCTACACCTAAGTCAATTACCCATAAAAAACCGATATAAATATCAGCGTCATTTAAGAGACTAAGCAACCCTATAAAGATTAAATACAGGCCCCCTGTATATAATAACATCATAAGATTCGTGCTAGAAATATAAGAGATTACGGAGATTAAAATTATTGTCTCTAAGAAAAAAGTGTCATTAAATACCATTATTTACTACGCAACTAAATTAGATTATTGCGAATAGAGTAAACGCAATAAATGAACTGACTAATGAGATGAAATTTAGCCTTTTACGCAAAACAAATAAAATTGAAGATGGTAACGAGTAAAAATTTAAGTGCCTGAACTGATTTTTGAATACATTTTTATTGGAAAACATTTGTACTTAATTTTTTATGTAGGAGGAGACATAATCATCGAGCCCGAGTGGTGTGTTACTGGAGTGGTTGTAAGGAGCAGTAACTCACAAGTTCTTTAATTGAGTAAAGTGCATCGCTGACGAGTCTTGACGTATACGAATTAGGAACCGTACAAAGAATATTTGCGTGAAAATACTGTCATAAGCAGTCGGCACTGCAAAGTCTACAGTATAAGCATTGTAAATAGTAGGCACTAGTCCTATTGAGTAAAACCCTGTACGCTTGAGATAGTAAATCGTCTTATTATGATATAACACGTCAGTCACTACCCCAACAGATAGGCCCAGAGAGCGTAACTTACGGAAGACGAAGTCACCGTGATTTGTAATTTTGTTTGGTTTAAAGACTAAGAACGGGCGAGTGTACCTTCACATAAACTGAAAGTTTTTATGAAATGACCAATTTAGTGATAAAACCTCCTTTTTAAAAAAAGCTGGTGAGAAAGTTAGAGCGTCAACACTATGATAGTATAAATTAAATAGTAGAAAATAGAAAGTTTTCCAACGCTGGAATAACTTAGGTATGGAAAGTATAGTTAGGCCGCCAGCTGTATTTGATAAATAAAACGTTCTGAATGAGTGATGCGGCTTTGTTAGCCCGCTCTGACTCGTCATGTTCGTACGTACGAAGACCCTAAACAACTGTATTAAAGGTTTTTTTAATTTTTGGGGTAAGTCCGCCACAGGCTTTCGAGTGACGCCCGACATAACATTATAATCAAACGTGGTCGTAATACCACTTAACCTAAAATCTTGTTTTAAAAAATTGTTATAAAATGGGTTTTGTTTTGGGAGCAGCGTGCATGCGCTAAAGGAATTGCACAACGGTAAGAACTTAGATAGTTTTAGCGTGTTTGTGGATAAGAACTGCCCTCAATTATTTTTTAGTAGGTTGATAATTAGTTGATTTGTGGTTGATTTGTGAGAACTTAGGTCTCAATTATTGATCGCCAAACTACGTTGTTTTGTATACGAAGGTGTCATAGGGTAGATAGAAGGATTCGAACCTACAACCTTTAGGCCCACAACCTACTGCTCTACCGTTGAGCCATATCTACCGTTGTTGACTTAGTGATTAGGTAATAGTTACTAGAATAGTATAGTTATTAATACGATTAAGTAAATTAGGCCTGAATTAATAGTACTTAATTTAAAATAATTGTAGTTATACGAGTAATTCAGATTTACAAGATATAAAAATGCGCAACTAGTTAACAAAAAAATATAAAAGTTAATATAACTTATTAGTTTATGAGGAGTTGTCGTGAGTAAAAAAACCACATGTTGTTTGATAGTGAAAAAAGCGGAAGAAGTAATAGTGTCGACTGGTGTAGAATAATTAAACGTGATTAGTAGTAACGTTTCACCATAAAAAAAGAAAAATAACCAAAAAAGGAATAGTACATAACTTGTAAATCGGGATGTTACAGCTGTAAATTGAAACCTGTGGGCGAAAGTTTTAGACAGTGATTTACTTAAAGAGGTTAGTGTATAAGTTTGTTGATTAAAATGGAAATCCCACGAAGAGACATATGCAATTATAGAACCTTTTTTAGGACCAAACATTACTAAAAATACGAGCGTAAACATGTATATGGGAGTAAAAAAGAAGCTAACAAGTCAACAGCCTCGCACAAAAAGTGAAAGGAAATCATCCCTTAACACTTGGAGTAACAAAAACTCCTTACCCAAAAACCCAGCACTGTAAGGTAATCCTGCGAGGTTAAAACAACAACCAAATAGCAGCGCTGCGACGTCAAAGGAATACAAATAAGCTCCCCCCATTTGACGCATGTCAGTATTACCGCTGAAGAAATGTACAACGTAACCGACTAGTACAAATAGGAATGCTTTATTTAGTGCATGGATTATAAGGTATATTAAAACTTCTTCGTAGCAACAAAATCCACAACCACAAACTAAATAACCGATTTGACTAATGGTTGAATACGCGACAAGCTTTTTAATATCATTTTGGAATGTTGCGGTGATTGCACCAAACGATAAAGTTAGTGCGCCTAATAATGCCATGTAGTAATTTGTGAATACAGTAAACTCAAATAAAATTGAAAATCTTATTACTAAAAAAACCCCGGCGACAACCAGAGTTGACGAGTGGATTAGCGCGGAAGCGGGTGTGGGCGCTTCCATCGCGTCGGGGAGCCAAACATGAAAGAAAAATTGTGCACCTTTAATACCACCAGAAGTAACTAAGCAAAAAGAAAAAAGAGTGATAAAGTGAATTGCGGTATCACCTATGAAAACGTAGTGGAAAGCTAAGAACGGTGTTTGTAGAAATATCAGTGCTAAGTCAGTCGTATTAAATGTATTTATTGTTAAGAGAAATGAGAAGAACATAAACATATCACTAATACGGGAGAACACAAACGTCTTTAAAGCAGCTTTTATCGTGTAAATACGAGATGAGTAAAAATTAACAAGTAAAAATGAAAATAACCCAATACACTCTCACGAAAATAAAATCAAGAAGTAGTCGTAGCAATAAAATAAGAATACTACGCTCGTAGCAAATAAGTTAAGAAGATATAATAACCTATTGATAAACGCCTCACGGTACATATACTCAACACCGAAATACAACGCAAACATAGTTAGTGTTAAAACTAGTGAGGAGGCTACTAAAGAAAGGCTGTCAATACAAAAAACTAAGTGGGAGTCAATTAAATCGAGGCAAAAAAATCACCGCCCGAAGTCTACGTACGTGTAATTACCTTGTAGTAAAATTTGATACAACTCACTTAACGAGCAAAATAAAACAAACGCGAAACTCAAGAGTGAGGCGTAAAAGGTACCTATTGGTCCCAACCACCTTTTAAACAAAAAAATGAAAAGACAGTGAGTAATTAAAGCGATAGGAGCAAATGAAAATAAGTTTTGTAAAAGTAACATTATAATAAGACACATCTTAGAGATTATTAAAAATGTTTTACTCGGAAATAGAATAAGTTTAGGAACGGGTACATAGTAAAATTGTGAGGACGTATAACGTAGCTATAATATAAGCTGAAATCGTTTTGTGGTGCTGAATAGCTTGAAACTAGTCGAAAAAACAAGAAAAAAATGATCGTGTTATACGTAGTGTTCTGAAAACTAAAAGGTAAGACGTATACCGGTTTGTAGTATATTGTCGACAAAACTGTTATTTCGTTATGTTTTTTGAATTTTGTACGGTTACTTGGTAATAGTAAGTTGTTTAACGAGGCGTACGTATCGTGGTAATAACTCTTGGTTAAGTTTACAGTTAAAATACCTAAACTGTGTGTATGCATTTTACGGAAAAGTCCTCAAAAAGGTTTTATAAAAACCGATGCGTACAGTCGATTAAACTTTTTTGAAATTCTTAAATTTCAAGAAAGATCGTACTTCACATATACCAGTCTTTTTATAAATAAATAAAGTAATTGAGTACTATTCTGCACAACACTAGCGTTATATTTTTGCGTTTTAATTAAAAACGGATTTGATGAGAAATTCTGTACTACAAAGCCTATCATAATAATATTTTAAACAGTTTTATGTGTTCAGTAGTTTGACTAATAAAGAAGCTGATTTTACTAAAATATTATTAATGTTCATTTAAAACTTAAATTCAAAGTGCTGAATAATATTACTGAAACCAAGATGCTTAAGACTTGAGTAGAGTAATCCCAGACTAATATGTTATGGGTGTACTCCAATAAAGACACCAACAATCCTTGAAAAGTTATGGACGATTGTAAGTTATGTTGGAACGCGTGTGACTGTAGAGTTGTTTGGTTTTGAATAAAACTTCACCCAATATCAATTAATTGGTTATCGATTAATTCGGTAAAGGAGCACTCTAAATACGAAGTGTTTACTTTTAGTAAAAAATTATAATTATCTAACAAGGAATTTGGTATAAAAGAGTAGGTGTTGGGATCAAGCAAATTTCAATGTGACAAACTCTGGTTTAAAGCTTGGTGAGTAGTAAGTACGAAGAGGAAAATTAGTACGTGCAGAAACGTTGTTGAGGACCTCTTAACAAACACGAGTCCGAGTATAAACACGTATTCGCAACCGAAAGCCAAGCCTGTGAGTGCCGTTAGCGTAAACATATTTAAACGTAATAATAGTAGATATAACACGGTTAACAACAACGGAACGTAGTATGTTGTTAAGTTAAGAACGTTTACGAAATTTGATTCGGAAATTAACCAATAAAAATTATTTAAGAGTTCTGAAAAACTTAGTAAAACCGTAATAGAGGTAATCAGCACTAGTAAACCGGTTTTAGTTAGGGTTGGATTTATTTTTTGAAAGTCCGTATACGTTACCAAAGTTCTATTATTAGCTAATGAGTAAACAACGGTTAAAGTTAGAAGTATACTGACTAGGAAATAATAAAATTGATCCGAGGAAATAAACTGCGCTGTTTTAGTACCAAAATTGTGTGACACTAAGTCAAAATTCAGTTGTATCAGTATATACGACAAGAGTAAAAGTGTTATTGCGTAAGTAAGTACAGATTTTAGGTCGATGTTGGTGGTTTTGGTCAAGACTTGATGGACGTTTTGGATATAAATGATCATTACTAAAAGTCCGAATACTTCAGACGAGTCTCAATTTCATCAACCCCCTCATGAACCTTCTTGAAGTGCTCACCAACTACCTAAACTGAGTGTAAATAAGATTAATGCAAGGCATGAGGTGAATTTTTGATACAATGCCGCTTTTGTTTGAATACGACCGAACCGTGCGTTGTTTACCGTACCTGCCACAAGTATGAAACCTACATAAACTCAAATCAATGAGACGTAAAATATAAAGGGGTGGTATTTGTTTATGCTATTAGTAAGTAATGCATTTATTTGAGATTCATATCTTAGATCAGTACTGGATATAAAAATATAGCCCCAGTAATCAAGTAAGGACATTGTATACACGAATAGGGCGAATAATACATATATGTAATACCAGTTTGTGACTCGTACGTAACTTCAAGTGGACAATACCTTAAGTAGGCTAATGACCGACAATAAATACCAAAAACTAGTTCAATAAAAATAGTATGAATTAAGAACGAAGTCGTTTAGTCACACCCTCGAAGATATATCGACTAAATTAGTATAGTAATGAGTGTTTTGTGTAATAGCCGATGAGGACAATAAACCTACCATTAATACTCAGAATAACTTTGTGGGGTTGTGAAAATTAAGCATTATAATCACGTAGTCTGCAGTAAGTTTAATGGAAAGTCCAAAAGGTGATCTATTGAAAAAATTAGTGCGTTCGTGGAGTACGTTAACGCGAAAAGTTTGTACGTGTATACGTTTTGGACGTACGACGTTACGAGATAATAATGTGTGGTAAATACTTGATCCCATAAGACTAGTAGCGTACTTAAGGTTAAGTAGTAAATTTTGCTATTCAAAAACTAAAAAATTAATCAGGTATACAGATTGGCATCATGATATGAAGCGAAAAATGGAGGTAACATAGAGAGTACTTCGAACGAAAATCACCCGCCTGAGAAAAATAGTATAAAATGTAATGCGGAAATTACTAAGTGGAGGTATTCTGCAAGAAAAAACATTAATAGCATTGGACCGTTGTATTCAGTTGAATAACCCGCTACAACTTCCGACTCTGTTTCAGCATGATCAAAAGGTGCCCGTTTTGATTCTAGAAAAAGAACGACTACGAAACCAGATGCGGCTGGTGCGTAGATTAGGATGTACCAGTACCCTGTTTGCGTGATTACAAAGTCGTGAAAATTGGTTGATTGAGAACTAAACACTAAGAGTGAGTACAAAACTGTAATGAAAATGTCCAAAGATATCATATGAACTAGCCCCCTGACTGTACCTATAATAGCGTAACGTGATTGACTAAGTAAACCTACGACTGAGAAAAAAATATTAGATAGTAAAATAAGAATAAGGTGGTATAAAACCATTGAATCTACAGAGTCCACTAAAAACATGCTAGGTCCCCAAATAAAATTCAATGAAAATAATAACTGTGTGGTGAACAAAAGTGATAAGAAGATTGGTGCCATAACGGTTGCCGGGCGCGGAATCAAAAAAATTTCTTTTGTAAGCATTTTAAATAGGTCTGCTAAGATTTGGAAGGCTCCATTTCGTCCCATTAAGGTTGGCCCCATACGTCGTTGAGCAAAAGCGAGTAGCTTACGCTCTGTCAATACGACAAATAACGTGAGTAAAACGACAAGTAAACTAGCTAGTAAAACGAATTCTGATAACATTAACCTAGAAATAACCTGAAGGTGGCTAGGGTAGAATATAACTTAATGAGTAAGGTTATTATAATTACGGCTACAAAACGAAGAAAAGGTAGTAGGTACTGGACCCGACCAACAATACCCCGTAAAGAACCTAAAGCCTAGTCTAACTAATAAACGATATTACACTTATAACTACAAAAAATAAAGTGAGTATAAGAAAAATAACGATCGAAAGCATTTCGGAAACGTTACTAACCTCAAACGTACTATAACTATGTCCCGGCCAAATAAGGTTATCTAGGTAGACGCGTACGACTGAATCAAAGACGACTCGTTCGCTGAATAAGAATCCTGTGTAAATCACGAATCGACGGACTCATGCGTCTGCAGTTTTTTTCTGCAAGAAGTCGAATAGAAAACCATCACCCCAAAGGTTCTCATTACGTGTGTAATAAGTAGTTATGAAAGTTGATTGTCTTATAAAGTTATTCCATACAAGATATATAGTTTCGTTTTTTTGGAAAAAAAATACTTGTTGGTAAAAGTTTTCGATTCAGTTAGTTCAAAATTTTACGTTGAGCAATGCTTTAGTGGTTACTAAAAAAAATTATTTTTCTGATACTTCTTCAGAAGATTCGTTATCTAAAAAAGGCTGTCATTTTAAAGTACGTGACGAATAAGAGCTGCACTTTCTGACTAATGTTTGAGTAAACTGAAAAATGTAGTGGTCAAATAAATCGAGGTGATGAATAAACCAACCTAAGTAAAGATAAATAAATTGATACGAAATCTTAACCCAAGGGTTACCTACGTAACCACCTTCTGGGTCGTAATAATATCGCCCGCAGGGTAGCATACTTGCGGTACAATATAAAGACATCATGAAAAAAATGAAGAAACTGGTTTGAAGTAATGAGTTTTGCATCGGCAGTGTTGCAACATATTTATGGAAAATATTATAGCAATTATAAATTACTGGCATAAATGCTAAAAGTCCGAAGAATAAACCCATTCACATCAAACCTTCATAGTGGGTAGGTGAGATTACTAAAATACCCATTAAGGGTCTGAAGTACCAATGAGGTGCGACACCGTAAAATCTTACTTCGTCTAATTCAGAAATATTCCACCTTTCGAAAAAGAAATAATTTACGGTAGCCCCATTAAAATGATGTAAAAAGAAGTACACGAAAACATAAAGAGTTCAATATGCTGCGTCTTGAATCTCTTTTAAAAATGCGTCATAAAACCATGAGATGTAAGAACCAGATTTATCTTCATATGTGGTTTCTCCACTGTCGGTATCTCAAGATTCGTGACAGAAAAGGATGTGTAATTTAACTAAGTAAAGATAATATCAAGGGGTAAAATAATGTAAGATCATTAAGCGAGTTAATTGGTCAATGTTTAAGTGTTTATTTGTAAAAATAATATAATAAGTTTTATAAATGTTGTTGAAAACGGATCAGAAAATATTAGCAATGATAGTTAAAGTTAGGTCGCTTAAGTGAGAAGCACTTAATGAAATACCTAAAGCAATAATATAGTGAAACCATAAAAAAGCATAAGCCCCTAACATTCATCCATCGGACTCAGACGTAATATAATTTTTTAAATAGATTTTTTTTAAAATATGCATGTAAGATAAGACCATTAACGTGTCTACGCCTCTAACGTGCATATAAAAAACTTCAGCTCCGAAACGAGTGTCGTTAAACATCTCTTCTCGTAACTCTACAACAAGTCCAGGCTCAGGAATATAATATCATCCTAAGAAAAATCCAGATAAAAGTTGCATCAGTATGGATAGTAAAAGCATAAATCCGATAATGGAAGTTACGCTTGAAAAAGGTAGAACTAGTCTATTCACGAAAAAGTTTAGATAAGAAAAAATCATAGATGATAATGACACTAGATTTCAGCTTCAATTAGTAATTATATCAATATTTTGAAAACTTGGATGGTACCCTCATAAAGCTCGTCTAAAAGTTCTTCCTTCTAACATAATTTAGTCTGTGCCACTTTATGAATTTTGTCAATAAAGAGCGTGTCTCTCATAGTCTATACCTAAACTAGTAAGAAGTACGGCAAAAAAGAGTACGATTAAAAATAAATCGTATAGTCCTGTAAATGTTGAACCAGAGGCGAACGGAAATAAGAACACTAATTCAATGTCGTACAATAAGAAGAACACGCATATCAATAAAAATTGTAAAGATACTTTGATAGGTCTTTGGTTTTGGGGCTTAAACCCGCACTCATAATAGTCACGCCTTGTGTTTTTCATAAAACCAAACTTCCTTAAAAGGTCTTTAAATGACAAAACTGTTATGACATTATAAACTAGAATAGCTAATACACTAATTGACATTGTTGAAATAAATACCTCGTAGTCGCCCATTAATTAAAAATGTCCTATAAAAACGTTGAGAAAAAAATGAATACGATTAGAAAGCAAAGAAACTGAGCTTTTACGAGAATAATAGATGTGTTAGCTTCGTAAGCAATGTAAGTTAGTAGTATGCGCAGTAAATGACGAAGTTTTAATTTAATAGAAGTTCAAAACATATTTTTTATATGACTTATCGGTAAGAACTAACTTTACCTACTTTTTTGTAAATCACTTGTTGTGAAAACCGGACCCCTCGACCCGTGAAAATATTAATTGGTCGCATTTTCTTAAGGCCGTAGCCGACCTTTAACAAGTCTGCTTTAAGAAATCCGAATAAGAAAATACTTGTCTTACTTAGAAACTTAACGGAAACGAAATATGAATATAAGTAAAGTCTGTGTGCGTACCCAAATTGGGGTGTAATTGTGTTACGTTTATTTTTATAAACGTAGTAACCTTTACCTTTAAATTTCAGTTTTAAGAATTTTGGTTGATAAAATAGCATTGCACATTCTTGTAATTTTCACCAAAATATGCGATAGAAGTTATTGACATATAAAGAGTGTACCGATAGTGTTCGTGTGTTAATGTCGTATAGGCCCTCCACAAGGCCGTTAGGTATAGCGAGCGAAAAGAAGTACGTTTTATTGTACACGAAAACACTACGCTGTTTTGTATTTAAATTTTCACTAATGATTAAATTTCAAGCAAATGGGGTGTGAAAGTAAAACGTTTGCTTGTTAAGTTGGGTTGAAAGGTTAACTTTCCAATTACGTTGTATAGATTTAATGTTTGTTAGTTTTTTTTTTCGAAGTATACAAGTTTGGGTGTTTTTATTTTTTGATCCATACCACAACATAGTGAATTATTTCGTACTTGTCCTATACGTCTCAGCTAAAGTTTGCCTTGAATTACGGTATACGTAATTATGTGAGAATTTTTTAACCTTATACGCCCACGTTGTTTGAGGCGACACAACGATAGATTTAAGTAGTAAATCTAATCTATCCGAAAGCGAGCGCCCTTGTTTTACCCTAAGCTCTTTAAGTAGTCAATGCATAACCAAAAACATTCTTTTGTAAGATGCGACGTATTTTCAAATAAACGTATGTTTACCGGATTTTCCTCGTGTGTTTTTAAAAATTTTTTTGTCAACCTTATAAATATAAAAAGAAAACATAGGTAAGATTTGGTATACGTTTTTGAAAAGTCATTTGTAGAAATTCCACTTGTCAAAAATAAACTTAGAATTGACATCAAATAGATGCCCGTACGAAGCTGGCGTCTCAACAAAAGTAGTAAACTCCGAAAGCTTTTGTGAACTCCCCGCTAAGTAATTAAAATTTAAAAAAATTGTTTTCCACGAGTAATTAGCTTTGAACGGCCTTTCATCGTTTTCGTTTGGGTTAGAGAATAAACGCCATAAAGACTTCGATAAGTAGTTGAAAGACTGAGCACGTTTACCGTCCCGCATTAGGTAATTGTTTAGTTTTAATAAATGAAGCTCATTATTAGATCTACGAACTGAACCTGTGGCATTAAAGCACCTCGGTACGTCGACTTGATTTTCACGGAAAAAAGAAGTAAACGTACGTTGCTTTAGATAGAAGAATTCAGTTATGGACTCTTGTGTACCATACTCTTCTAATAGCAAATAAACTAGTTCGGGAGTTTTTTTGGTTTGTAGACATGGGAAAAAACGATCTTCGTAAAATTCTTCACCTATGTCCATTTGTTGTAAGAGTTTGTCTTTGTCAGATTCGATTTCATAATGTTTTTCGATATGCTGTTCAATATGTTTGGTGTGTAAAATTGCAACGGACGCAGTATACATTTACTTTTTTTTTCAAAAAAAAAAGTGATTTGAAACTTAAAAAGTATACATGTTCTGTTTAGACAACGTTACCTTGCTCAGATATAAATAACTGAGCTTCAACCGATTAATTGTAGGTGTAAAAACCTTCGGCCGCGAGACGGCCCCGATAAAACTCACTTGACGCGCCATAGTTTTAGGCTTCGTTTTGGTTTTGAGGGGTTTAAATCAGTGCACTTGGAGAATAACTCAATTGCCATATTTCAAAACTCAGTGCCTCATAGGGAAATACTCAGCTGTTCGATGACGTATCAAATAACTATGCTCAATACTTAAGTTATTGTTGGTGTAAAAAAAGCGTCTGAAAAATTTAATGTTTTTAAGCTCCTGGTCAACGACTCTTACCTTTTTTGCGTGTTTTTTATACCAGTACTCGTGAATAAACGGATTCGTTTTGAACGTTAATCCATAGTTTAGGTATAAGGTTAATAACTGTTCAAAGGCGTCATCTTGCTTTAAATTCATTTGTTTACTAGTATCGCTGTACCAATGTTTATATCAAAATTGATTAATACCTAACCGCGTTATAACTGGATGGCCCATATTTCCCATGAAAAACCATACCAACCTTAAAGGTTTTGGTTCTTACATTGCAAAAATTGCAATTGCTACGAAGAATAACAAGAAGGAAAAACTTTCAACGAAAGCAAAACCTAGTGCTGCGTAATTGAATAAGGTTTCTTCATAATCTGGAGCATAAGACATACTTTTAAGAAGTGAAGCGAAAATTAAACCAGTTGCGATTGCGCACCCAGTTAAAGGCATAAATACTAGAGCTAGAGCTAAAACTTTTGCAGCTTTTACGAATAACATTTGTAGGAAATATTGCATACACTAAAAAAAGATATGGAAAAGAAATGCTGGGTAATCACGCAAAATAAAACTTAGGTTGGTTACTCAGGAAATATTGTCAATAGATCATAAAAATTCGGCAGGTAGGCGTGAATAATTTATGATGTAACTCATAAAGATCATGAAGTAAAAAAACAACGTGAAGTAAAAAAATTGACGTAATGAAGAAACACAGTACGTTGTGAATGTTAAAGGAATCTCTTTCATAGATCATATACGCCTAAACAAGGAAATTCAGTAAATGTATAAGAAAAAAATACATACAAATAAGAATGTTTGAAACATAATCATAGCAGCCGCGAATGGCCCGTCATTTTTAAACCAAAAGACTGTCTTTACGTTATGATAAGTGAAGTGATCTTTTTTTGCGGATCCTCAGCCCCAACGCGCTGGTTCGTGACTTAATTGGATGTAATCTACAGGTCGGGTTTTTTGGTACCATACAGGATCAGTGAAAAAACCAAGAAAGGTGATAATAAATTGGGTGTAAATTAGGTATGACAAAAAAATATTTACTAGTAGCACAAGGATTAATCCTTTTTTTCAGTTTAACCAACGTACAGTCATCTGTAGATAATAAGAAATTAATAAAATTACAGTAAATAGGGATAAGAATTTGAAGAAAAAGACCCTGGAGTACCAATGCCACCAGGAGTATACAAAAGACAAGTTATAATTTGTTTCGAAGTAAAATGGGATTATAACAAACACAATTGCGACACCGTAATTAATGACATAATAACCTTCAATTAACCAAAAGGTTTTATATCAAGACATTCAAACACGTTTATCCCGACCCGTATAACTTCCATAACGACTAACTATTAAATTTTCGGCTACTCACGCGAAGGAGAAAATGAATAAGATTCAGGTTTGTACTAAACTCCACTCGATTGGTTCCCATAAAGGCTCGTCATCGGTTAAACAAGCATCAATAAATAAGACGAAGATAAAGCCTTGGATATAGTAAAAGCCGAAGCCGAATGACCGTACGAACAAGTCACGAACCCAACCTACTAAAGTCTTTGTGAGTAGATAGGTATTATATTGATTGACGGTGCCCGTATTGTAAACCTTAAATAGAAACGGGTTAGTCGTAATAATTTGGTATGTTTGGTTACTATTGTTGTCATAAGGACCTACGAAATTTGACGCACTGGTTGAGTACCTCCGAAGCGAGACATTCTCTTCGACTACGTTAGGAGACGAAAAATATTTTCAAAAAAACACGAAATCCCTTAAAAAGTAATTCTTTTTGGTTAAAAAATTCCCTAAGCCTGTTGGTCAAGTCTGGTTTTTAGCTAAACCTAAAACAGAGCATAATGAGTAGCTAAGTAAACTGAGCTCACGTTTTATAAATTTGATAGTCACTGAACACACACTTAATGTGTGGTTTAGTGCAAAACTTAATCAGTTAAGTGCTTTGTGGGTGTAAACAAAAAATAACATTAATTACAGTTTAGTGAATAACGCAAAGTAGTAAGCCACCAGTTTTAAGGCGGATTGCTTCTCTATGGTCAATGATCCCATACGGTGTCGAGAGTAATAATAAGGAAGATCTTAGTGAATCTGCGATACACCGTATGGCGATTAGTGAGATATTATAGCTTTTCGCTGAAGTTGAAACTAGTCGAATTGACTTAAAGAACGGTTTTTGTTTAAAAAAGGGAATTGTTAAGAAAACGTACGAGAGTTTTAACTGTTTTTGGTATTTATGTAAATGTACATACCTATTGACGCAACCGACACGATGTAATGCCTGAAGCAAGGGTAGAGTTTTGCGTGTTATCAAGATTTTAATTTTAGGTTTTTTACGTGTAGTGGCTATGTTAATATGATTTATTAAATACGCTAAGGAATTATACGGCACAATTGGAAACGCGGGGCTCGAACCCGCACTCTTTAGATCCAAAGTCTACTGCTTTACCGATTAAGCTAGTTTCCATTGACTATTTGACGTTAAGTAACGTTAAGTAATTTAAATTGCTCGTTTTAGAATCGAGTTGAAATCAATAAGAGTCAGCATAATTCGCGGTTTTCCACACACAGCTTTTTCCTATGGTGTATTTGAACAGAAGTTTTTTACTGAGAGACTGGTAAAAAACGACGTATATCACAAATTTACGGATAAGGAGTTTTAAAGTATTTAATAAGTGTTCATTAAACATAGTTGTGGTGATTAAATCACTACAATTAATAAAAAGGAGGAAAGAAAGACGGCTATAACTAAACTTAAAAATTTAATCCACCCGATTTTTGTTAAAAAGTCATAACGATACCTAGGGATACCACCCCTTATAAAAACCAGTAATGCTATTAAAAAAATGAATTTTAAGGCGATTACGAGTGCGGCTACAGACGTGTACTTAAGTAAGAGGCTTGGACAAGTATGGGAAACAAAATCAATAAAATAGTTACTTACGTGGTGAGACCAATCAATGACACCTAATGTGTGTAAGACAGGTCCAACATACTTGTTAAAAATAATAAGACAAAAATCGAGGATGTTGAATTCGTATCATTTCATAAATTACTTCTATAACTAAATCTTGTTCTGATAGAAGCTTTTAAACTTAGTAAATGTTTTATATGTAATAGACTTATTAGTTGAAAGCTTTGAATAGTTAACGTTGTTAACTTTAGACGAGCTAATTGGGGTGGATGTCATTGCATGAATAAGAGTTAATGTTAGTAACGAGGAGGTTACTAAAATTAAAATTACCATTCAAACACCAAACCCTTCCGAAATATCAACTAATAGATCGTAATAAGATATGTGGACTAGATGCTTGTGGGCGATGATTTCAAGTCCGTAGGTTAGAGCTTTAAGGTTTTCCGCGAAATAGGTTGTCAAATGGGATGCCATCAAGTAAATATAGGAAAACACTTGTTTATTTTTAAAAAAATAAACTAATCTCGAACGACTTATCAACTTGCGCGCCTACAGCCAGGAATTAATGACTTATACGCTTTTTGTCTAAATATGAAACGCGAAGTTAATGTACGTCGATTAACACCTCACGAACGACCAGAGACGTAACATCGATTGACTTGTACATTGTGATGCGCGAAACGCACTAAATTAGAAGTGTAGAAGGAGGCTAAGTTACGTTGTATGTAGCTGCAATTTTTGTTTTTTTTTATGGAACGAAGTATAAGTTTCTTCGTTTCGTTTTTTAAAAATATTTTTCTTTTATACTGATCTACACTCAATCAAAGATCGTGCCTATCCATAAAAAATGACTAACGGTCTACGTCACCAAAGACAATATCTTGAGACCCTAAAACCGTTACAAGGTCTGCTAAGTAATGACCTTGAAGCATACGAGGCATAACATGCATGTGATGGTATGCTGGGGTTCTAATTTTGCACCTGTACGGTTTAGATGTACCGTCGGAAATTAACGCGACTCCAAATTCACCTTTAGGTGCTTCCACAGCCGCATACGCAAACCCTTTAGGAACTTTTATACCCTCACTGTACTTCTTAAAATGCTGAATTAATCCCTCCATTGAAGTGTATTTTGTTTTTTTGTTAAGTTGATTTTTCTTCGTTTTGTACAAAAAGTCGAAAAAGGAAAAGAAATCGACTTTTTTAGAATCTAAATTTGTGGATGAAGAACGATTATTTGTTAAATTACTAAGTATTTGGAAAACAATGTTTATACTTTCGTACATCTCCCTAACTCGAATTAAAAAACGGTCGTAACTGTCACCTCTTTTACCTAAAAAACTGTGCAGCGACAAAAATCAGTACGAAGCGTACGTTTCTGATTTATAAAACCTAACGTCTTTTCGAATACCTACGCTTCGAACTACAGGACCAGACGCTGCGTAAGATATAGCGTCATTTAAATTCACGCTCCCAATGCCTACCAAGCGCGTTTTTCAGATCGCGTTTGTCGTTAACACGGCGAAAATCTCAGTCAATGATTTGAAACAGTCCCTAGAGAAAAGTGCCACGTCGAGAAAAAATTGATGATTGAGTCCTGTTCAATCGAGATCATTAGGTCGGTAAAATGCGGCGTGCATTCGCGCGCCCGAAACTCGTTCGTAAAACTCCATTAACCTTTCACGCTCTTCAAAAGCCCAAAATACGGGCGACATGTTACCTACATCTAAAGAATGGCACGACAAGGCTAAAAGGTGATTTAAAACCCTTGTTAATTCGTCGAATAATACACGAATTTGTACGTACAAAGCTGTGTGTGATGTTGTTTTAAGCAAGGATTCGACTGCAAGACAGAAGGCATGCTCTTGTGTCATCATCGACACGTAATCAAGTCGGTCAAAGTACGGTACCGATTTAAGGTATGTTCGTTTTTCAATAAGTTTTTCGGTACCTCGATGTAGAAACCCGACGTGAGGATCCGCCCTTTCAATGAGCTCACCACTTAATTGAAGCACTAACCGTAAAACACCGTGTGCTGCAGGATGTTGAGGACCGAAATTTAAAACAAAGTTTTTAATTTTTCGTTCCGAGAAGGAGTTTTGAGGTAATGGGGATTGTCAGAAGTTAAACATAGAAGATTTCATTACTAAAGTTGATAAACCGTACCGGTTGCTTTACGTAATATACTTTCAATTGTACGAACGATAAATCGTAGAACGTCAATCAGGCGTATCATCAGGTGTAAAATAATGAAGGAGATAAGGATTATAAACTACACACGTTGATAAAGTTAAATAATCTACTTCCAAATACGGCTTCACGTCAGATATGTCATAACGAGCAAGATAAATCCAGTGAGGTGTATAGTAACTTTTTTGTTTTTTGAGTTTCATTACTTTGTAACGATTAGCCAAACCTTTTTTGTAAACTAATCGCTTGAATTTTTTATGACGTTTTAAGGTTCAATTTGCGATTCATCTATACGCTATGTAATATCATTTTGATATAATGAATTGTATAAAATCGTTTTGTAATATTGTAGTTTTGGGGTTTGTTATGGAACGACCGTTTAAGTACACTAATGATTGCTTTAAAAATGTCATGACCGTAGGTACATCCGGGAGTAACCGTGAGTATATAATAATTTTTTCTAATTCCATTTCGGAACGACTGTAAGTGTAATAATTTGTTTGCCTGAAAAAACGAACTATATACCTAGAAAGTTTTTTTTGATAAAGAAATTTGACACGTAATGATTCCTTAAGAGCTGTTCGTGCTCTACGCCACATCCTTTGATACCCGGGCCTAAACCGTATACGAGGTATTTTAACCTCGGATAGTTTAAAACTACCACTTTCACCACGTAAATTAAAACTATCACTACTACTAACCTCAGCTAGTTCCTGCGTGAAATTTCTGAATTTGTATGGTGATGCTTGATTTTCCGGCAAGGCACTTAATGAAGGTAGTAAATTTTTAGATCTGAGTCCATCTTGTTGTGAATTTGATAAAAGTTTCATACTATGATAATTGAACATTTTTTTTAGTTTACGAGTGGAATAAAAACTTGCGTATTTTTTACTTAAATTTTTTTTAAATATTAGTTTGTAAAAAATGAATTTTTTTTTCTTGGCCATTAAAGCATTACGAACCTCATTCGGGAATAAAAAAGAATACAGTTTCTTCTTAAAGATATATTTATAAGTGTAGGGGTTTTTTTGTGTAGGATAAAGAATTTTAGCGAAAAACATTATAGACGAGTCCATGATAAATCGCCGATTCACACGTGAGTAAAGTTTCATTTTAGGTACTGTGTTTGTAACTCGTAAACTATTAGGTAGTGTTTTGAAACCGAAAGTGTTTATAAGTGTTTGGTTTGTGAAGAAGTGCTTCTTAACTTGATTAATAAGAATCGCCTTAAGTTTAGTGCGGGTTTTTTTCCGCGAAATCAATTTTAAAGTTTTTTTACTAGAGGTTTTTTTACTAGAGGTTTTTTTACT
>Ga0209715_1001511_pt1 | contig 18892 bp, 9 predicted proteins | sample COGITO_mtgs_1205_2_FD_184809 | JGI IMG/M metagenome (GOLD analysis project Ga0209715, IMG submission 184809) | Pelagic marine microbial communities from North Sea - COGITO_mtgs_120503 (SPAdes) (version 2) | ecosystem: Environmental > Aquatic > Marine > Epipelagic ... | reverse complement strand
GCCTTCGCCTGGTAGCTCGCTAGGTCACCGGCGGTGGCAGGGTCCACCGGCTCGGTAAAGGTTAGGCGAAACCCATCGGGCAAGGCCTCCATGGTCTTGGTTTCAAAAGGAACCACATTTTTCCACCGCACCCGCTCGAAGGTGAAGGGCTTAGATCCACGGGAGCCCCAACCCCGATTGGTTCCGCCAATAAACAATGTTCCTTGGTCTGCCATACGCATGGGTACAATACCCGCTTCGAATCCGGAGAGGAATTCCCAGACCGCTCCCTGTCTGACTCCATTTACAGTTTCAAGGAAAACCCGTTGTACCTCAGAGTGGGTCTGCTCGCCCACCAAGAGTTGTCCGGCAAAAGGCCCAAATTTTCCAGCGGTATGGTCTGGGATAACCGCGGTGGGCGACTGCCCGACTACGCCGTGAGGAAACTGGACGGCAGGAGGGACGAGTTCGGGAATGCGTTCACGCTCTTTTACTATCCTGCTTTGGTTTATTGGGTCGGGTGGTTGTGGCCCCATATTGGGAGCGTCCTTGTAATAAACATTACCGATGGGACAACCGGTGAATTTCTTTTCCACCACATGTTTGAGGCAGGAGGTACCGTTCCATACTCCCTGATTATCGGTGTAGTAGAGGTTACCTTCGGCATCATAGCCAATTCCACCAGGAGAACGCACACCGGAAGCATAGGGCGTGGCGGTGCCATCAGCGGCGATTTTCATGACCCATCCACGCCACTGAGCACTGGCATTGAATGAGCCGGTTAGGCAGAGAGTAATGAATACATTACCTTGTGGATCGGGCGTGGTTCCAAAAGCATATTCGTGATAATTCCCGGTTAACCCCCAAGGTGCAGATATGGTTTCCACCCAGTCGGGCCGGTCATCTCCATTGCGGTCGACCAATCGGCCAAATTGCTCACGATCGGTGTAGTAAAGAGCACTGTCCTGCCAGTACATCCCCAGAGGTTCATGCAAGCCCTTAAAATAGGGTGTCCAGCTAACCTTGGACAAATCATCTCCATAAGCACCCTCACAGATCCAGACCTCTCCCCGGCGGGTACCCACAGCAATCCGCTGGTCAGGAAGCAGAGCGATCGAACCGGGCTCGAAGACCACATCCTTGGGCATGGGGATTTCCTCGCGGAGGTAGTACTTCGACATGTGCGGGTCAAGGGCTTCCTTGTTGAATTTATTAGCCCATGCGGTCACCGCTCCAAGCAGGAGTACAGGAAACAGGAAAATTGGAAAAAATTGATTCATAGGATGCCATAGTGAAAGGTGAAGGAGTTGTCTCCCTTAAGCAGAGGGAGAAGGAAGGTACCGTCCTGCCGAGCGACAAGTCCGCGGCATTCAAGTGAAAACCCAGGTACGGGTCGGGAAAGCGGGGCAAAGACAAGTTCTCCAACCCCTGCACTCTCGATGGTTAGGATTCGCTCCATACCCTTGTCAGCGGGTTGGGGCCGATCCCGCACAATAAGACCATCCACTGAGTAACAAAATGTTGGATATTCATGATCATCCAACTCCATTCCCTGAAAAGAAAAAGTACGCCCCGGATAGGGACTGCCCTTCTGCAGATGGTAAACTTGTCCACTTAGAGGGAAAGACCGCACCGTCCCCCGGTTTTTCCATCTGGGCCCTGCATCAATGAATCGGCCAGACCAAAGCAACTCCAACCCGCAGTTTTCCTGATTAAATACCAGGTTCACTCCACCAGGATAACCCACCGAAAAAGAACGGTTCCCCGTACCGGCAATAAAATTGCGGTAGTGCACTGCCCTATTACCCTCTGGCTTGAGCTCAATCAAGTTGATCTTGGGTTTCTGTTTACTTACCACTTTGGTGGAGCTGAGAGATTGAGTACCCCGAATGCCTGGCCCCGACCAACTTGCGGCAATTCCAGTAAATCCAGTAAATTCCATGTATTCCACCCGAATTTTCACCACACCCGGATGAAGGGTGGCCTTACCAGTTTTTGCCCTACCCATTCCCCCCAAGCCGGGAACTTCCACTACCTTTTTGTCATCGATGTACAGAGCAGATAAATCGTCCGAATCTAGAGTGAAAGAAAATTGCCCCTCACGCCTCACATTAAGTTCACCTTCCCAGACCAAACTGAAATGATCTTTCTCGGAATAGCCCTCCAGGTTGATCAGTCCATTGGGTTGTCTGGCCGAAGCATTGGCTTCCAGCTTGGCGTAGTCGGGTATTGATCTTTGGTCTTTGCGCAGAGCATAAAACTTGCGTACCAGGTTTTTCAGAGGACCAGGAGGGCTGGGCAATGGGTGGTCCTTGAGCAATTCATCGCCCTTCCAGTAAGCTTCCCGCTCCTCATACTTGGCCCGTACCGCCGCCACTCGATCTGTGGAAACCTTTTCCCCACCATTACCCAAAGAGCGTACATGAGTGAGAATCGCGGCGATCTGACCATCGCTAAGCACCGCTCCCTGCGGAGGCATGACCAAATTGTACTCCTTACCCAGCACTTCGATCTCGCCCATCAATCCGTGAAGCACAACCTTGATCATCCGATCAGGATCTCCTTGTGCCCACAGGCTCTTGGCCAATGGAGGGGCTGCTCCCTCTGCTCCTCCCTGCCCCTGAGCACCATGGCAAGCAGAGCAATAAGTTTGATATAATACAGGTCCACTTTGCCCGTTCACAGTCAGGGTAAAAAGAGCCAGGGCGGAAAATAAGAGTGGGATTAAATTCATCTTGTTTTGAAATACTAATATTTCTCTTAAATCGGAACCCGCAAATTGCGAAAAATTTCTGTCGATTTACGCCAAGTTAAATTTAAGGGACCAGGTAAATTTTAATTTTAAAAATTAATTTATACCTCAGATTAAATTTTATTAGTTTCTCAAATCGAATCTCGACTTCATACAATTTATTGGGGAAATTTCGATAAGTATGAATTTACTTAAATCATTTATTCTTTGCTTAGTATTAAACGGCTCCATCCATGCTCAGCGGACGGAGAAGCCAAATGTTATCCTTTTTCTGGTTGATGACCTCGGGTACACCGATCTCGGATTTACGGGTAGTACCTTTTACGAAACACCTAACCTCGATGCTCTAGCACGAAAAGGTGCCTTTTTTGACAATGCTTATGCCGCCAACCCTGTCTGCTCTCCCACCCGAGCAAGTATCCTTACGGGGAAATACCCTAGCAGGATCGGTTTGACCAACCACAGCGGAAGTGCTGGAGCCAGAGGACCAAAATACCAGCTCGAGCCACCGGCAGTTAAAGGCAACATGCCCAGCGAAGACCTGACCCTTGGCGAGGCTTTTAAAAAACATGGCTACGCCACCGCCCATATTGGCAAATGGCACCTGCAGACACACCACCAAAAGGGAAACGAACATTACCCGGAAAACCATGGCTTCGACCTCAATATTGCCGGGCACAAAATGGGTCAGCCTGGTTCCTTCTTATTTCCCTACCAAAGCAAACAACACCCCAGCACAAACGTTCCTGGGCTTGAAGATGGCAAACCAGGCGACTACCTAACTGATGTTTTAACCGACCACGCCATCGGCTTTATTGAGGATAAGCAGGACGAACCCTTCTTTTTAAACTTCTGGTTTTACACCGTACACACACCATTGGGAGCCAAACCAGAATTGCTCAAAAAATATCAGGAAAAAGCGAAAAAGATGGGTTTAGACAAAAAGAAAGCCCACGGAGTTGCTGTTCACGACAGTTTTGCCGACTCCCGCCAGGACAACCCCACTTATGCTGCCATGGTAGAAAGCCTAGATGAAAATGTGGGCAGAGTCATCGAGACCCTCGATAAACTCAATCTCCGCGAAAATACCATTCTTCTTTTCTGTTCCGACAACGGAGGCTTATCCACTGGATCCACCCCATCTTCCGTCACATCTATTCTACCAAATAAAGCAGGCAAGGCTTGGGTCTACGAAGGAGGCATCCGTGTGCCCCTGATTATTGATGCCCCTATTCTTAAACAAAGAGGAAGCACCTTGAACGAACCAGTGGTAAGCACCGACTTTTACCCCACCCTGCTCGATCTTGCCGGCCTCCCCCTGGAACCCGCACAACACCTTGATGGCGTTTCCCTCCAACCCCTGCTCGATGGCAAAAAGAAAAGACTCGGTCGCGAAGCTCTCTATTTTCACTATCCCCACTACCACCACATTAACAGTATGGGCCCATCCGGAGCCATACGCATGGGTGACTACAAACTGGTCATTCGCTACGAGGATTCGTCCACCGAACTCTACAACCTTTCAGAAGACCGGGGAGAACAAACTAATCTTGCCGCACAAAGATTGGGCATGGTCAAACAAATGAAAAAAATGTTCGACCAGTGGATTAACCAGACTCTTTCATTAATGCCCACTGCCAACCTCAAATATTCAGGTTCTAAAAAACAGCAAAATTTCTACACCCCAGCCCGCGATATTAAAGGTAAGAGTGCTCAAAGTAAGCCCAGCAAAAAAGACCTCCCCAAGGCTTTTATCATAGGAGATTCTATCTCTATTGGATACACACCCGAGGTGGTCGCTTCCTTGCAGGATCAAGTATTCGTTAGTCGGGCAAAAGCCAACTGTGGAGATACTATTCGCGGTCTTGCCGCACTTGATGACTGGCTAGGCAACACAGACTGGGATGTGATTCATTTTAACTGGGGGCTTCATGATCTTTGCTATCGAAGCGAAAAAAGTAAAATTGTAGGCAACCGTGATAAGGTAAACGGTCAGCAATCTGTTCCTCTTAATCAGTACATCCAAAACCTTGAGGAATTAGTCGCTCGACTCAAAAAAAGCGGGGCTAAATTGATCTGGGCAACCACTACCAAGGTACCCAATGGCGAACCTGGGCGTTATGCGGGTGATGAAATTAAATACAATCAAGCTGCCAAGAAAATTATGATTAAACATGGCATAGCTATTAATGACTTGCACAAACTAAGCTCCTCCATTGATGCCTCTTTCTTTCGCAAGCCTGGAGATGTTCATTTCACCCCTCAGGGCTCCTCCCTTCTTGGGAAACAAGTAACAGCTCAAATCAGGCAGATTCTGAGCCAAAATTAGAACTTACAGCTATTTGTGTGGTTGCTCCGTTCAATCTAATAAATAAACTTATTTCCATGCTGAAAAAGTTTCTTTCATCACTTTTTATATTTTCGTGCCTCAGTGGAATTTTTCTATCCACCACCCTTTTTGCGGATCCCTACGCAAAATCGGGCAACATTAAACCAAGTATTGTTGAGTTAAGCGAAGAAGAGGAAGCCAAGATACTTTCTGGTGTAAAAGTGCCTGATGGTTTTGAATTAACCCTCTACGCTCCCTGGCAAACTGCCAACTACCCTGTCTATGTTGCCGCATCTCCAGCGGGCGACCTCTATGTTTCCAGCGATGGATGTGGCTCTCTGGGCCGCGACAAAGACCGGGGACGGGTGCTCCGCCTTCGGGATAAAGATGGAGACGGCAGAGCCGACGAAGTTACCGAATTCATCCCATCGATCGACTCCCCCCGCGGGCTGATTTGGGATCAGGACAGACTCTATGTTCTCCATCCTCCGCACCTTTCGGTTTATTACGACCGCGATGGAGACGGTGTGGCCGAGGAAAACAAACGCCTAGTCGATAACATTGCTTTCAGTTTTAAGGAACGGCCGGCCGACCACACCACCAACGGTCTTGACCTTGGTATTGATGGTTGGCTCTATGTTTCCACCGGGGATTTTGGATTTTTTGAGGCCACCGGAAGCGATGGACGTAAACTGCAGGTTCGTGGAGGCGGCGTGGTCCGCGTGCGCCCTGACGGCTCCGGCATTGAGCTATTTTCCTACGGCACCCGCAATATTCTTGCCGTACCCACTAGCCCCCTGCTCGACCTATTCGGACGCGACAACACTAACGACGGCGGCGGGTGGAATGTACGATTTCACCACTTCAGCGGGCTGGACGATCATGGCTACCCCCGGCTTTATTTAAACTTTCCCGAGGAAATTATTGCTCCTCTCGCCGATTACGGCGGTGGTTCCGGTTGCGGGGGCATGTATTTACACGAACCTGGCTTTCCTGAAAAATGGAACCATGCCCCGCTTACCTGCGACTGGGGAACTTCCGGCTTATGGAAGCACACCGTGGAGCGCAGGGGTGCCGGCTTTGTGGAAACCGCCAAGCCAGAGCGCTTCATCAATGTTCCCCGCCCTACCGATGCCGATATCGATGGCATGAGTAGGGTCTACCAAGCCAGTTGGAAAGGGCCATCCAGCTTCAATTGGAAGGGACCCAAACATGGATATGTTATCCAAACCCGTCCCAAAGACTTCAGCCCTGAAGAACTCCCTGAATTTCCAAAACTTACCGACCCTGAACTCGTTGAAATTTTTGAAGGCGAAAGCCAGGTGCGTGCCCTCGCCGCCCAGCGCGTGCTTTTGCGACGTAAGCAATCGGCTGACACAACGGCTCTTTTACAAACAGTCGCCGCTGACTTATCTAAAGCTGCTCGCACGCGGGCTCTCGCCCTGTTTACTCTTTCTCAAAGAGGAATTCTGTCGAAAAATGCCGCACAAGTGATCGAACATCTCCGTCCGCTTGCCTCCGACCTCACCCTGTCTGCCTTGGTGATGCGTGCCCTGGGAGACCTTGGTATCGACCTCCGCACTTCTGGAAAACCTGGTTCTGCCCCCGTCGATTTATTGATTGCCGGTGCGGAAAGTGCCGATCCCCGCACCCGTTTGGAAGCAATTGTAGCCGCCACCCGGCAAGGATTGTTGGAAGTGGCACCAGCAATCTCCTCTAGCCTTGGTCATCATGATGCCACCCTTTTTCATGTAGCCTACCGTGGGCTTGCCCAACTGGGAGCCCATAAGCCAACCCTTCGTGTGTTTACACATAAAAGTTCAAGTAGCACGCAAATTCGTGGAGCGTCCCTTGCTCTGATGAGGATGCACAAAAAAGAAGTGGTCGATGCCTTGCTTCCCATACTTGCTGACCGAGAAAACTTACTATTCAAGCCCAGTTTCGAAATTCTTGCCCGGCTCTACCACCAAGAAAAACCATGGGATCGCAAGCACTGGGGCGGGCGCCCCGATACCCGTGGCCCCTACTACGAAATGGTCACCTGGGAACAGTCCGAACGCATCCTCACTGCCCTGCGTCAGGCCCTCTGGAAGTTATCCAAAGATCAGGTGGGTGAATACCTTTCCCTGCTTGGAAGCAACCGAATTCAGGACAACGAGACCTTAAACTCACTGATCGAATCCGCCAAGTACGACTCAAGTTTAATCCCCGTTTTATCCGCCCAGCTCTCTGGTCTCAAAGACCCACCTGTAAACGGACTCGATGTTTTGGCCGCCGCTCCCGCTAAGGATAAAATGAGAGGGTATGACCTTAGCACCATCGTAAAATGTTTACTGAACGGAAAAGATTTAAAATATCTCAGTGCGATCATCGATAGTATTGTGGCGATCGAAGCGCAGGGTAATTGGACTGCCTTACGCCCTGCCAAAGATTTATACCTTAAAAACAATGGACGGATAGACGCCTATCAGGCAGAGCTTGCAGAAATTGCCAAAGGGGAGCCCAAAGCCAGGCGTACCTTTTGGGCTTACGCTGGATTAATGGAAATTACCGGTCGGTCCAATGCCAATGCCGAGGCCAAAGCGAGCTCCAAGGATCTAATCGAGTCCGACTGGGCGGATCCTGCCCGACGGGTCGTCCTCATCAATGCGGCGGTCGATCTCAAAAATCGAAATTACGACGAACAAATTATCCAAGCGACTGCAGATCAAGACAAGGCTGTGCGTGCCGCTGCACAACGTGCTCTGAGGCATTTCAAAATCGACCTTAATGAAGTCGACGCCACTCCAAAAGTTTCCACTCTCTCCGTAGTAGATGCCCTTGCACAGGTGAATGCTACCAAAGGAGTGCCTGCCCACGGGGAAGCGATATTTACCAAAGCGGCCTGCAACACCTGCCACACCGTGAGCGAGGATGATCCCCAGAAAGGGCCCTATCTTGGTAACATTGCTGCGATCTACCCCAGAAATGAACTGGCTGAAGCGATCCTCAACCCAGGTAAATCCATTGCCCAAGGCTTTGCTACCAACTTGGTTACTTTGAAAGACGGCAATGCCGTTATGGGTTTTATTACCTCCGAGACCACCAATCAATTAATTATGAGGGATATGGCCAGCCAGGAGCATCAAATTGCCAAAGCAGATATTACCGAGCGCACCAAAATGCCCAACTCGATGATGCCTGCCGGTCTAATGCAATCCTTCTCCGTCAAGGAATTTGCCTCCCTACTCGATTACATTGTAGGACTTTCAGTTAAAAAGTAATTGGATAGTGCTTCTCGTTCCAACCCGATAGTTGAAAGTTTGGAGAAAGCAGTATTGATTAAGAAAATCTTGCTACACAGTCTTTGAGACAAATTAATTTTTGCCTCATAAATCAATAAAAAATCGGCAAAATACTAATCACATTGGAGTATATGAAATGAGATGCCCACATCACAGATCGATTCACATGATTCATTTCTTCGCCTCTATGTAGATTGCGAAGAGTCTCTCCGTGGGTTTGTACGCTCACTCCTTCCAACAATTGAAGATGCACGCGAGGTCATGCAAAATACTGCGGCGGTGCTCTGGAGAAAATTTGACCAGTTAGATGACTTGAAAAATTTCAGGAGGTGGGCTTTTGGGGTCGCCCGTTTTGAAGTATTGGCATACCGCAGAGACAAAGCACGGGACCGCCATATCTTTGGGGAGGAGCTGATTACTCAACTTGCCCTCGAATCAGAAGAGATAGGTATTGATAGTGGTCATGAAATTAAAGCACTAAAATCCTGCCTGGCGAAACTTCCCCCAAAGCACTCTGCCTTGGTTTGTGAAGCTTATGCCAAAGATTTAAAGATTAAAGAAATAGCCGAACGGGAAGGACGAACCCCCATGTCGATCTATAAAATTTTGCACCGTGCACGGATGGCCCTGGCTGATTGTGTGAGAGATACCTTGGAAAAAGAAAGGACAACAGCATGAAATCTTCAGGCAAACAAATGGAGAGGGTTGGCCTTTACCTAAGTGGTGAGATTTCGAAGGAAGGTATGCTTCAATTGGAAAAGGACATGCTCGCCGACAGTCAACTGTGTAAGGACTTTATCGCCTATGCGAGAATCGATTCCACCCTTTCAGCAATTGTCTCTGAAACTACGTCTCTTTCAGAATTCGTACAGGAAACCAAAACCAAAAAATCATTGATTCTATGGATGCCTGCCATAGCTGCTATATTGGCTGTAATGATTTGGATAAGCTCTTTTACATTGTCCACAGAAAAGCCGCTACAAGTTGCCCGTTTTGATCATTTGGATGATTGCCGATGGATCAACCAGCAGTTTAGACCAGGATTGGGCGATCCCATACGGACAGGTCAAAGGATTGAACTTTCGAAAGGATATGCCAAACTGAGATTTAACACTGGTGCACTGGTTGAGCTAACCGGACCAAGCATCCTTGAAGTGAAGGGTGAAAATGCTGTTTTCCTCACTCTCGGATCGGCTGAAGTGTTGGCCGATTCCATGGAAAGCCAGGGATTTACTCTAGAAACTCCGAGTTCCAGGTTCGTCGACTTGGGCACCGCATTCAGTGCCACGGTTGCTCCCGATGGTTTGAGCCGGTTGGAAGTTTCCCAGGGAAAGGTAAACCTGGTGGTGGAAGACGACCACGACACCCATCTTCTCCAAAAAGGAGAAGCCATCTTTGTGGAACCCGGCTCTCATAAAATCTTAACCCGGATTGAATCTGGAGACGGAACCGAGCAATTCCAGTTCCCCACCATATCTTCTCCAAGTAAAGATGATATCGCCGACCAATCCAAAGGTGGAGCAACGATTACTGCACCTCAGGGAAAACTAAGAACGGCACGCTCCTTATCTCCCAATCCAAATGTGTTGATTGATGGTCGGGGACAAAGCAAACAGGACTCTCCGCGTGAGTCTCTCTTCTTTGAGAACGGTCGCTATGGTTCCTTGCTGATGGACCTGGGTCGAGCAGTTTCCATCCGCAAGATCAATTCCTATTCCTGGCACCAGCACAACCGGATTGAAGATCACCGGGTGCGTGCACACCAGGGCTATGTGCTCTACGGTTTTGCAGGGGAGACCCCACCCTCTGCGGAAGCCGTTGGAGATCCAGATTCTGGGTGGGTGAGGATTGCCAGGGTAAATAGCGACCAATTTTTTCAGGTTCATCAAAAACTGGACCGCCCCGCCCAGCAGGCCTGCTCCATATTTGCATCCAAGGGGGAATTGGGCAAATACCGCTATTTATTGTGGGATGTAAAAGCCCCCACCTTTTTTGGAGAAATTGATGTGTACGAGACGCCCTGAGCATCTTTATTCCAAAAGGTAACCAAAATGAAATCATGTCCCCAATTTCTTCGCCTTTTTATTTTATTCAAATTCTCGATTCTTGCATGGGGAAAAGAACTGCCTAATGTAGTGATCATTCTCGCCGACGATATGGGCTATGGGGACTGCGAACAGTTTAACCCCGCCTCCAAAATCAGCACGCCCAACCTCAACCAGTTGGCCAACGAGGGGATCCGCTTTACCGATGCCCACGCTGCTAGCGGAACCTGCACCCCCTCCCGCTATGGCTTACTTACCGGAATCAACCCAGCCCGCAGCGGTATACTCAATACCCTGCTCGCCCGTGGAAAAGCAATCATTACCAAGGAAGAGAAAACACTGGGAGATTTATTTCGGTCCAAGGGGTATCGTACCCATATGGTCGGCAAATGGCACCTCGGTTTTAATTATCCTAATCAGAAGAAAAACAAGTGGACAGACCAACCGCTACCCGGTGGACCCGTTGACCAGGGGTTTGATACTTTTTTCGGTATTCATTCCTCAGCCGGATCCGATCCGATGTGCTGGATCGAAAACAATCGTTTCACCAAAGAGCCAACCGAGCCCTTTACTTTTCCAAAATTCAATATCAAGGGCGAAAGTATAACTGTGAAAACCAAAACTGCCTTCGGTTTTTCGGTTGAGCAAACCAGTCCCACGCTGGTGAAACGGGCAGTAAAAATTATTGAGGATCATGCCCAAGAGAAATCGAACAAACCTTTCTTTTTGTACTACGCCTCCCCCATCCCCCACCAACCCTGGGTGCCAATGAAAGAGTTTGCTGGCAAGAGCGGACTCGGCCCTTACGGTGATTTCTTGATGCAAATGGACTGGGTAGTAGGCCAGATTAATAATGCCCTCAAAAATGCTGGGCTCGACCAAAACACTCTTCTCTTCTTTACCAGCGATAATGGAGTCGGCCCGGTGGCACACAAACTAATGAAAGCACAGGGCCATGCCTCCTCGGAAAAATTTCGAGGCATGAAAGCGCATCGCTACGAGGGTGGACACCGGGTGCCCTTTATCGCGAAGTGGCCCGGCAAACTTGCCGCAGGAACCACCTCCGAATCCACCATCAATTTTACCGATTTCATTGCCACCTTTGCGGAGCTCTTAGGCATAAATCCAAAAGAAGAATTCCCCTCTGCCGTAGACAGCCATAGTTTTTTAACCGCTCTGCTTAAACCGGAAAGAAGATTTCCCCGCCCACCTATGGTGCACCGGTCCAATGCCATGCGGATCGAAGACTGGAAATGGATTCATCCCGACAGAAAAACTACTTTTGAAAAAACAAAACCACGAGATTATGAGCTCTATGACCTGCAAAATGATCCGGGCGAGCAAACCAACCTTGCCACCGAAAACCCAAAACTAGCGGATGAATTTTACCAAACCTACAAGGAATTTGACCTAGAAATAAAACTGAAATGAAACCGATGAATCATCCTGCTTTTCTCCTACGCCTGCTTTTCGCATTTGCTTTCGTCCTTTTATGCTATTTCACCACTGAGGCAAAGAAGCCCAATATCCTGCTCATCTTTTCCGATGATCATGCCAAAAAGGCACTGAGCTGTTACGGAAATCAAGACATCCAAACGCCTGCCCTCGACCGCATTGCCAACGAAGGTATGCGCTTTGAGCATGCTCTCACACCCAACTCCTTTTGCACGCCAGCCCGGGCCGCTGCTCTTACCGGGAAATATTCGCACCGCAATGGAGTGACCCACCTGAACCAACGCTTTGATGGTAGCCAGCAAACATTCCCCAAACTTTTACAAAAAGCAGGTTATGAAACCACTCTCTTTGGTAAATGGCACCTGCTCTCCCGCCCGACTGGTTTTGATTATTTTTGCGTACAAAAAATGCAGGGCAAACCATGGGACCCCAATGTATTTGAACCCCACCATCCATGGATAGACTGGAGCCCAAAAACCCAAAAAGAAGCCCTAAGAGGAGGTCGAACGATCAAGGGGTACAATAATGAAGTAATCACCACCGAGGCGATCCAATGGCTCAAAAAAAAGCGCGACCCAAACAAACCGTTCTGTCTATTACTCCATCCGAAACCACCCCACGAACCCTACGCTCCCCCGACCCGCTACGAGGACTTCCTCAAAGATGTTTTCATCCCCGAACCGCCGACCCTGCTGGATGACTACAAGGGAAGAACACCTGAAGCGATTTCGGAGATTATGAGAAACAACCGCATCATTCTTAAGCCCGTCTTTAAGGATATGCGGGAACGAATTGAAAAGGAAAACCCGGGAATTTCCCGAAATGACCTGACCCGTAAGATGTATCAGGAATATATCAAGGGGTACTACCGTCTCGTTAAATCAGTAGATGATGAGATTGGAAGGGTTTTAGATTTTCTAAAGGAAAGCGGTTTGGAAAAAGACACCTTGGTAATCTACACCTCCGACCAAGGATTTTCTCTGGGAGAGCACGGATTCTATAACAAGCAGTGGATGTATGAGAACCCACTCCACCAACCCCTACTTGTTCGATTTCCTGGAAAAATCAAGCCCAAGCAGGTACACCATTCGATGGTCAACCATATCGACCTCGCCCCTACCCTGCTCGATTATGCCGGCTTAGATATTCCTGCCGACATCCAAGGCCATTCGCTCAGGGGAATTCTCGAAGGCAAAGAGAAAAAGGTACGTAATGAAACCTATTACCACTTCTACCAGCATGGAAATACATTGCCTGAAATGATCGGGATCCGTACCGAAACCAATAAATTAATTCATTACCCAACAATGGAAGGAAAATACCAGTGGGAACTATTTGATCTCGTTAATGATCCTGAGGAAATGAACAACCTCTACCACCAACCCAAAAACATCAAACTACGCGAAGAAATGAGTGAGCGATTACGCAAACTTATCCGCAAAGTGAGTGATCCAGTGGTGGCGCCCAACCTGATCAATCAGCAAAATAGTAAGCGTCTGATTGATCGCTTACAATCAGGAAGCAAGCAGACCGTGGTGGCCTATGGAACGAGTCTGACCGCAGTGGGTGCCTGGGTGAACCAGTTACGCGAGGTCTTCAATCAGCAGTTCCCCGGACAGGTCAACCTAATCAATGGGGCTCAGGGCGGAGCTAATTCTGACTGGGGAGTTAAAAACTTAAAAGACAAAGTTCTACGTCACCGCCCGGATTGCGTGTTCATCGAGTTTTCGATCAATGACGCAGTCGCAGGTCGCCGGACATCAGTGGAGCATGCCCGTAACAACCTCAATCTAATGATCGATCAGATCCTCGAAAAAAACTCGGCCTGCGAAATCATCCTCATGGTCATGAATCCAGTCTTTGGAAATGGTAAAGCAAGACGGCCAAACCTGACAGAATTTGACAACAACTACCGAACAGTTGCCAAGAAACGGGGCTTCCAACTGATTGATCATGGAATCGCCTGGAATGGATTGCTCAAGAGTGACCCTCAGCGTTTTCTTTTTTACATACCTGATACCGTACACCCGTTGCGTGCAGGTGGCTTAAAAGTTACCACACCAATCATGGCCAAAGCATTAGGGCTTAAATCCGGAATGCCAAAGAAGGATAAAAGTGAGCCTTGTTTCGACTATCTCTGCCGGTTAATGGATAAAAATAAGAACCGGGAGGTAAACAAACCCGAGTTTGATGACTACTGGAAAACAAGGTTTGAAGACTGCGACTCCAACAAGAATTCTGAGCTAAGCAAGGAGGAGCTTCTGGCAGATTCATTATTTGAGGAACTCGATACCGACCAGAACAAAGCCATAACTCTTGATGAATTTATCAAACCAATCACTCCGCATTTCTTAGACCACGATACCAATAAAGATAGCTTGCTGAAAAAGGGAGAAATTTGGAAATAATCTGAAATGAAAAGTAAGGCACTTACTTTTTCTTGGATCCTACTGCTCTCTTCAGTTCTGAATGTACCTGAAAAAGCTAAGGCTGTCTCTAACAAGCCAAATATCGTGATTGTCATGACCGACGACCAAGGATGGTCGGATCTTGGTTGCCACGGACACCCCATAGTAAGTACACCCAACCTCGACCGGATGCATCAGCAAAGCGTTCGCCTAACTAACTTTCATGTGGATGCCTTTTGCTCCCCCACCCGGGCGGCATTGCTTACTGGGAGGATGTCGCAGAGGACAGGGGTGACCTCCACTTATGGTTTACGCAATCTTTTACGCACAGATGAAACAATCATGCCCCAGTATTTTAAGTCTGCTGGTTATCGAACCGGCATCTTCGGAAAATGGCATCTCGGAGGAAACTATCCCTACCGCCCGATCGACCGAGGGTTTGATGAATGGTTGGGACTAGGAAATGGAGGAGTGGGATTGGCAGATGATCTATGGAACAATGATCGAATGGACGACCGTTACTGGTTCAATGGAGAAATCGTTCCCAAGGATGGGTTCTGTACAGATGTTTATTTCGAGCAGGCAATGGATTTTGCCCTTAAAAACAGTAAGAAGAAAAAACCTTTTTTCATCTACCTCCCAACCAATGTTCCCCACCGTGCAAACAATGTACCAAGGGAATGGATGCAGCCCTACCTAGACCAGGGTTGTAACCAGGACCAGGCATCCTTCTATGCAGGGATCAACAGGGTGGATTTGAATATGGGACGGATGATCGATTTTTTGGAGAAAGAAAATTTATCAAAAAATACCCTGCTCTTGTTTCTTACTGATAACGGTTCTATCCATCCCATAAGAAAAAAAGGTACCGATATCGACTCAGTCTCGGGGCGAAGGGGAATGAAAGGAAAACTCTACGAAGGGGGCCACCGTGTACCCTTGTTTATCCGCGGGCCCGAACATCTGATTGGAAAACCCCGGGAACTTTCCATCTTTAGCGCCCATATCGATTTGCTTCCCACCTTTGTCGATTTGTGCGAACTTGCTCAACCCAATCGGCCAAGCTTGCCCATCGATGGCCGAAGCTTAGTTCCCGTTTTACAAGGTACTGATGATTGGGCAGACCGTACTCTTTTTCTCCACACCCAAAATGGCGTAAAAGGACCCCAGAAATTTGAGGAAGCCCTTGTCATGACCGAGCAGTGGCGACTCATTTATCACACGCCCGATAACTTTGAACTTTTTCAGATAAACGAGGACCCTTCCCAGTTGCATGAACTATCCACCTGTAGGCCGGAGGTGCTAAACCGGCTCAAAAAAGCGTACGAAGAATTCTGGAATAATCTTGGACAGGACCGCCGCCTCGAACGCCCGAGGCTATCCCCACTCGCAACCACATGTTTAACCAATGGCTGGCAAAGATCGATCAGAGAAGGAGTCACCGGAAATGGAAACTGGTCAGTTGCGGTTGAAGAGTCAGGCACTTATCTCTTCGAACTGCGCAGGTGGCCGAGGGAAGCGGGAAATATTGCCATGAGTGCACCGTTGCCCCCAGTGAGCGACCCAAAGATTGAATATGTGGGTAATAAGGGAAGTGATATTGCTGGTATGGCTTTGAACATAAAAGCGGTTGAGTTTTCAATTGAAAATGTGCTCACCTTGCGAAAGGAAATTGCCACCGATGCAGAATATATAAATTTTGAAGTACCATTAAAAAAAGGTGCCCTTGATTTATCTGTAAAACTCATTTTGAAAAACGGGAAAAAGATAGGCGTGCCCTATCTTTACATTTCTCAAACTCAGCCCTAGCCCATCAAACTTCATGAAAACATCATGCTTTATCAGCTTTCTACTCCTCGTTTTTTCTCTTTGGTCCTTCGGAGCGGAAGACACCAAGCCAAACCTCATCCTGATCATGTCGGACGATATGGGCTACGAGTGTGTCCAGGCTAACGGGGGCACCTCCTACCAGACACCTCATCTCGATAAACTAGCCCGTACCGGTGCCCGCTTCACCCATTGCTATTCGCAACCTCTGTGCACTCCATCGCGAGTAAAAATTATGACGGGGATGTCAAACATCAGAAATTATGTAAGATTTGGCGTTTTGGACCGCGAGCAGACCACCTTTGCCCATCTGCTTAAAAAATCGGGCTATGCAACCTGCATCGTGGGAAAGTGGCAACTGGGTAAGGAGATCGATTCCCCACAACACTTCGGGTTTGATGAATCCTGCCTCTGGCAACACACCCGACCAGCAAGAACACCAGACAATAAGGATACCCGTTACCCTAACCCACAGGTGGAAATAAACGGAAAGCCAAAGAACTACAATAATGGAGAATATGGACCCGATGTGGTCACGGATTATCTTTGCGATTTTATCGAACGCAATCAGGACCGCCCCTTCCTTGGATACTATCCCATGATTCTTCCCCATGATCCGTTCCGCCCCACTCCGGACAGCGAGAACCCAAACTCCAAGGATGGCACCAGCAACTTCCGCGACATGGTCGCTTATGTCGACAAAATGGTGGGGAAGATCGTGAACAAGCTCGATGAACTTGGCTTGAGGGAAAACACCCTCGTTCTTTTTACCTGCGACAACGGCACATCTGGATCGATCAAATCCGAACTCAATGGAAAAATCGTACAAGGAGGTAAGAGACAGATGACTGATGCAGGTACCCATGTTCCCCTGATCGCCAACTGGCCCAAGACCATTCCTGGAAAACAGGTTAAAGTGGACCCGGTAGACTTCAGCGATTTCCTCCCCACCCTCTTGGAGGCAGCCCAAACTCCCCAACTTCCCAACCTCACTTTGGATGGACAGAGTTTTCTTCCCCAAATTACTGGCAAGCAAGCAAACCCCAGAAAATGGGTGCACTGTTTTTACAGGGTAAAAGGAGAAGACGGTAAATTTCAGCAATGGGCCAGAACCCAGCGTTATAAACTCTACAACACCGGGAGATTCTACGATATTTCACAAGACAGGCTGGAAAAAAATCCCCTTCAAAAATTATCGCCCAATGAGAAGCAAACCAGGGCAATGCTCCACCTTGTACTTAATCAATTTGACCGTGGCAAACAACCAGAACGAATCGATCTCTTTGCCAAAAATAATTTTTCTCAATGGACAACCCTCAACGGAAAAGCTGTACAAAAAGGATGGCGAATCGAGGAAGGTGTGGTCCATCGATTCAGTAAAGGAGGGGACATCATTACCAAAAAAGACTACAAGGATTTTGAGTTATCCTTTGAATGGAAAATTTCAAAGGCTGGAAACAGCGGCGTGAAATACCGTACCCAGAGAAAATTTGGTCTCGAATACCAGGTGCTCGATGACCTAAATCACCGGGACAATCACATCTCCTCACATTTGGCAGGTTCGCTTTACGATTTAGTCCCCGCACCCAAGACCAAACCTCTTTTGCCTATTGGGCAATGGAACCAGGCAAAAATTATTGCTCAGGGAAACCTTATTCAACACTGGATGAATGGAGAAAAGATCGTTGAGATATCAATCGATTCTCCTGAATGGAAGGATTGTTTTGGCAAGAGCAAGTATAATGCACAGAAAGGGTTTGGCTCCTGGACCGGCCCGATTCTTTTGCAGGACCACAGTGACCCTGTCTGGTTCAGGAATTTACGGATCAAGAAATTGTGAGGAGTGGAATGAAAAAAGGACTTCTGCTCTTTCTATGTGGGTTTTCTCTTCCGTTGTGGGCGGAGACTTTTTTTGCCAATGGTTTAAAGATCGGAGAGGTCACTCAGGACTCGGCCATTATTTGGACGCGACTGACCAAGCACGCCACCACCCTTGTAGATGGCGAAAAATTCCGCAAGGTCCCCAAGCACGCCCAGCAAATCCCTGAAGGAAAAAGCCTCGCCGATATGGAGGGTGCCGTACCTGGCATTGACGGAAGCGTACGCATCTCTTGGCAGAACCAGGCAGAGGAGGCGACGAGGACAGAGTGGTTACCCGTGGACAAGGATCGGGACTTCACCCGCAAAGTGGAAATCGGAGACCTTCTTCCCGGGCAAACCTACGAGGTTCAGGTCGAAAGCTGTTCGGCAAAAGGAAAAGCTGGGCAAACTATACGAGGAAAATTCCGTACAGCACCTGCTCATGAGATGATTGCCCCCATTAAATTTGTGGTTACTTCCTGCCAGGACTACCCGAGAAGGGATACTCCCAAAGGGCATAAAATCTATCCAAATATGCTCAAACTGGACCCGGAATTTTTTATCCATACCGGAGATATTGAGTACTACGACAAGCCCATGCCCTGGGCAACCAACCGGGAACTGGCACGCTTTAAGTGGAACCGGCTTTATGGTCTGCCTCACCTTGCCAATTTTCACACACAGGTGGCGAGCTACTTCATGAAAGATGACCATGATACAACCTGCAACGATTCATGGCCCGGGGTGGATTTTATGGATTTAACCTGGGAACAGGGAAAGAATTTATTCCCAGAACAATTCCCTGTACGTAAAGACAACTACCGAACCGTGCGCTGGGGTAAGGACTTGCAAATCTGGATGGTGGAAGGCCGGGACTACCGTAGCCCCAACAATCAGCCAGACGGACCCGAGAAAACGATCTGGGGAAAGAAACAAAAGGAGTGGTTTTTCCG
>Ga0209715_1001496_pt1 | contig 19014 bp, 20 predicted proteins | sample COGITO_mtgs_1205_2_FD_184809 | JGI IMG/M metagenome (GOLD analysis project Ga0209715, IMG submission 184809) | Pelagic marine microbial communities from North Sea - COGITO_mtgs_120503 (SPAdes) (version 2) | ecosystem: Environmental > Aquatic > Marine > Epipelagic ... | reverse complement strand
CATGGCCGCGTTAATTAAAAATAACAGTCCCCCACCAAGATAACCAAAGGCAAATCCATAGCTAGAAATTTTGGCAATATTTGATTCATTGGAGACCTGAAGTAACATCTTGTCATACAAGGTATTGCCAGCTGCAAAGCAGTAATTGGCGATTCCAAAAAAGATGAGTGCTTGAAGCCATGAGCCTGCTGGAATTAAATATAAAATGGCTACTGAAAAAATGGCAATGAACGCAAAGCTAGTAAATAGCATTTTAGTTGTTTTTGAAACATCTGTGATTGCACCAATAAAGGGAGAGGTAAAAAGCAACACAAGGTTTGAGATGGTTAAGCCCCAGCCAAGATAGGCTGTTTTAACCTCTGCTTCTAGACCACTTGCCCAAAAGTCATTAAAAAATATAGGGAAAAAGGCAGCAATGACGGTTGTGGCAAAAGCAGAGTTACCTCCATCATATAAAATCCAGGCCTTGGCTTCTTTGGACAGTCTAGACTTGCTCATACCAACATGCACCATCAACAATATGTTTTGTTGCAAGACCGCGTTTAATCAAACAATTTAAATGCCCCAAAGATTCTCCTGTGGCCATGATCAAGTTGCTATCGTCAATCTCCCGCCTAAAAAGTACATTAAAAACATCAACTGATCTCTTCGGTTCAGCTAAAGCATGATGTAATTTCTCTAGAGATGTTTCATGGTGTTGAATTAGGGCATTGAGTCTTTTGTGTGCGCCAATAAATGGCCTGCCATGAGCCGGCAGAACCAATACATCTTCAGGCAAGACAGAGATTAGCTTATGGCAACTACTAATCCAGTCTTCCACAGGATTGGCTTCTGGCTCAGTTGGAAAAATTCCTACATGAGAGCTAATAGTTGGCAACAATTGATCGCCACTAATAAACATATTCAATTCTTTCGAGAAAAAACAAAGATGCTCCATGGTGTGGCCTCTACCCTCAATTGCCTGCCATTCAATGCCATTAATTGTAGTGATATCACAGTCTTTTAATCGATTGTAAGAGTGTGGAAGTGGATGGATAATTGAGCCAAAAAAACCAAATCTTTTGATAAAAGAATCTATCTGGGCCTTGGTCATGCCAGCTTGAGTATAAAAATCGATTGCATCATGCGGCACATCATCCCCGGTATCAGCAGACAGCATTCGACATTGCAGATAATCTGTTCGACTCATACTAAAAGAGGTGTGATGATGTTTTACAAACCAGCCAGCCATACCAATATGATCGGGGTGCATGTGCGTCACTATCACATCTTTAATGGTAAGATTTTCAGCTTGTAATAATTCTGTCCAAGCCTTCTTGGTGTCCTCTAAATGCATACCAGTATCTACCAGTGTCAAGTTATCACTTAGTCCTAGCGCCCAAAGATTAATATGGTTTAAGGACATAGGCAAAGGCATCCTCACCCAACGAACATGCTCATTAATCACATGCGAAAATCCAGATTTTGGAACCTCATCAATTGGAAATTCAAGTCTATTATCAGAGCTCATAATTGATTAAGTGGTTAAGGGGTAGTTATACTAGCAAAATGGATGAAGATTCACAGACAATAAAAAGTTTAAGCGGGTTCGTCATAGGAATAGGTGGATTAGTATTTGTAATAGGCATTGTAGCTTATTTGTTTACTTCACTTTAATCTTTCCTGGCTGAGATCCTCGGCGCAAAGCTTTCAAGAAATGATTAGCCTCAACTGGCTCGGACACATCTGCGTCAGGAACATAATCACTACTCCAAAAATCTTGCCATGAAGGAAACAGATCATGAAAAAAACCTGCATAGGGATCTTGATCTGGCCAACGCATCTTGTTATCTCCAAGGGGTGGTTTATTTAGATCGGTTGCATACCAATACATTGGCAATCTTTTTTTAAACAGCCAACGACCATCCACTCTCTCGTAGGAGTCCCAATAAAGCATTTGCATAATTACCCACTCACTATCCGTCTCATGTTCATTTTTGGAATAAACCAACCCAATCGCTGAGTCAGGGGTTTCAAATTCAATGATGTGATTTCCAATATGGTGTGAGGTGCCAGTAAACTGGTTCCTGAAGGTTGAGTCTGCCCAGATTTTTAATGCATGTCGACCCACCTGTTCTTTTCCAACTCTAACATTTGGAACAAATAAATTGACGTGCATATCAAGATCTCGCATATCCAAAGTCACTGAATATTTGGCAGCGAGCTGACGGATTTCATCAAGAGATTCCAGGCGATCAAGTCTTTGTTCGATATCCATGTTTATCCTGGAGGCCAGGCTAAGGGGCGCCCACTTAAAAGATGTAAATGTAAATGAAAAACGCTTTGGCCAGCATTAGCTCCATTGTTTGTAATTAATCTGAATGTTTCATCCAACTCCAGGGTGCGTGATATCTCCCCCGCAACAAGCATCAAGTGACCCAATAATGCCTGATCTTCTGATGTGGCATCTGAAAGCTTGGGTATGGGTTTTTTTGGGATAATTAGAAGATGTGTGGGTGCTTGCGGCTGGATATCTTTGAACACCAGGGATAGCTCGTCTTCATAAATAATGTCTGCTGGTATTTCCTTGCTAATGATTTTTGAGAAAATAGTATCCATAAAAAACTATATCAAGAATCTAAAAAGTCTAAAGCCCACATAAAATACACCAATGGAAATGCTGAGCGCTAAAATAATAACAAGCAAATCTCGGATAGACTTAAGAACTTTGCCCTCTGGCGAGTTAGCAAGAAGTTGCTGAACCAAAAAAAGTAATGCAACAATTGATAAAAACGCGATAATTAAGGTAGTCATAATTAGTTAAATATAGGGCTTACGGAGACCACAAGCAAGGCAAGGGCAAGGGCCCAAGCACAACACGCAAATAAATCAGCCAAATAGAATCTTTTAAGCCTCAAGTCTGTTAAACCCAGCATAAAGGGAACCAAGGGTCTAACCGCTGGAATAAATCGGCCCATCAGGACAGTATATGACCCAAACCTATCAAGAAATTTTTGAGTTCTAGCAATACCTTTTTGACGCTTTTGAATAAATTTAGAAGCCATGAAAGATGGGCCAAAAATCTTACCCACCAAAAACCCAGAAATATCTCCTAGATGAGAGCCTGCAAATGCAATGCCGCATATCCAAGGAAGGGTCAGCAGCTCAGTGTTATATAAATAAATGCACAGAGAAAATAAAATAGCGCTGGGCATAAAACTGCCAGTAATAATCATGGATTCCATAAATCCAAATAAAAAAACTAAGAACCAAGCATATTCAGGGTTACTTTCAAGGAAGAGTTGAATTTTATCAAACGGCATTAGGAGGTTCTCTTTCTTGCAAAGAACTTTTCAACTGCCTTAAGATTATCTTCTGAGCCATATAATTTTTTCATGGCGGTTGTTTCAAGTTTTCTGGCTGCAGCCATAACATCTGCATTAAAAGTTTTCAGAATGGCTTTTGTTTCAACAATAGACGCCAGCGATTGCTCTGATAGCTTGCTTGCATAAGCTGCAGCTTGTGCAGAAAAATCAAGGCCACAATATCGCGCTAGACCTAGCTCACAATACTCTTCACCACTAATCCAATCTGCATCAAACAGTAATTGAGCTGCTTTTTGATAGCCAAGAGATTGAAATAATAAAAGTGAGCTTCCGACCTCTGGTGCTAGTCCTAGATCTGAAAAAGGGTACTTGATGCGTGCGCCAGGGGCTATAAAGACAGCGTCAAAATGCAGCAAAATAGTAGCCCCACCCCCAATAGCAACGCCATCCACAGCCGCAATCAAAGGTTTGGTAAAATTAATTAAAGCATCAATACAGGTTTCAAATGGCTCTTCATAGTTAGCACCACTATCACCAATCATGCTGGCTAGATCAACCCCAGAAGAAAAGGTGTTGTTTGAACCGGACACAATAACTGAATGAATCTCAGGATTGACACTGGCATTATTCAAGGCATCACGAAATAAAGCCCAAAGCTCTGCATCAAATGCATTCTTTGTTTCTGGTCGATTAAGCATTAAAAGTTGGACCTGGTTATTGGTCTCTATAAGAAGTTTACTCATTTACCTTTAAAGTTTGGCTTACGCTTTTCAGCAAATGCGGTTAGTCCTTCCATCATATCTTCCGATGCAAAAATTGGTTGCCCAATCTCTAGCTCTTTTTCTAGAGCCTCTGCCTCTGGATAGCTTTCATCTATTTCGCGCAACGATCTTACGATGGCCTGAATAGATAAAGGAGCATTAGCGCTGATAGTTTCAGCAATCTCCATGGCATGGCTTAGAGCCTCCCCATCATCAACAACATGACCTATCAAGCCAAACCTTAGAGCTTCTTCTGCTGTAATTCTTCTACCTGTAAGCAACGCTTCTGCAGCAAGAGTGTATGGAATTTGACGTCTTAAACGTACAGTTGATCCTCCTAATGGAAATAAACCTCGCAGTGGCTCTGAGAGACCAAAGACGGCAGATTTACCTGCCACTCTCACGTCTGTGCCTTGAAGAATCTCTGTGCCGCCTGCCAAAGCAAAACCTTCAACTGCAGCAATAATCGGTTTGTTGGGACGATTGTGCCGTAGCAAAGATTGCCAGTGAAGATCGGGAATTATCTTGAGTTTCTCCATCATCTGGGAATCTTCATTGCCATCCTTCATCGCACTCAGATCTGCACCGGAACAAAAAGTTCCGCCAGCGCCAGTTAAAACTGCACACCTCAGGTTGGGATCAGAGTCTAGTTTTCTCCAAGCTTCATAAATAGTTACCAGCATTCCAGGACTGAGAGCATTTCTTTTCTCTGGTCTGTTCAGAGTGATCACCATAATGTGGCCTTTTTCTTCAACTATTGCATGGTCTGTATTCATCCTATTCTCCAGTTAGTTTTTTGAGGAGGAAACAATCCACATTGCAAAAAATTGAGCAGCACCTCCATAAGCGTGACCCATGGCAATATTGGCATCCTCCACCTGATGATCTTCAGCCAGGCCCATCACCTGGAGTGCGGCCTCTCCAAATCTAATCATGCCAGAAGCTCCGATTGGATTAGAGGACAGAACTCCCCCAGACATGTTGACCGGCAAGCTGCCATCAAGTCTTGTTACGCCTTCATCGGTTAACTTCCACCCTTCTCCTAGTTCACAAAAACCAAGGTTTTCTAACCACATGGGTTCGTACCAAGAAAACGGAACATAAATCTCTGCGCAATCGATTTCTTTGCGCGGATTTTGAATCCCAGCCTGTTGGTAAATATCCTTAGCGCAATCGATGCCTGCCTGTGGATTAACTTCATCGCGACCAGCGGAAAGTGTTCCCTCTGATCTCAAGGCCATGCCATTAATCCAAGCCACTTTTCTTGAACCAACCATTTCCTCCGAGGTGATGACCATAGCGCAGGCTCCATCTGAGGATGGGCAACTTTCTAAATACCGCAAAGGCTCCCATAACATTGGAGTTTCACTCACCATTTTTTCATCGATGCCAGGAATTTGAAGATGAGCAAGAGGATTTTTTAGAGCATTCTGCCTATCCTTGGCTGCCACTTTCCAACCAATGTGTTCTGGGGCTTCATAGCGACGAATATACTCTCTAATAAACGGAGCAAAATAACCGCCAGCACCTGCGTTGATGTGGGGTGAATAAGGGTAGCGAGGAGATAAGGCCCATGTGGCATTTGACTCTGATTGTTTTTCAAATGTCACAGTTAAAACTGTTTTGAATTCTCCTGCACAAACATGAGAAGCAGCAATCACCGCTGTGCTGCCTCCAACACTACCCGCTGTATGAACTCTTAGCACAGGCTTGCCTACTGCCCCGATAGCATCTGCAAGATACAGCTCAGGCATCACAACTCCCTCAAACATATCTGGTGCTTTGCCTAGAACAACAGCATCAATGGCATCCCAATCTACATCTGCTGCAAGCATGGCATGATCAATGGCCTCTCGAACCAGGCCCGCCATAGAAACATCTCTTCTTTTGGAGTCATAGTTGGTTTGGCCTACCCCAATAACGCCTGCCTGAATCATGATTGTCTCTCCAAGTGCACCAACATGTTGTGTTGTAGGCAAGGACCAGAGGTTGCGTGAGCTAACCCATGCTTAAGCTGATTTTTTACCAGTGATTCATATGTCTTACCTATTGCATCCAAGCCTGCACACATCATGACATTACCAACCAAGGGTCCGCCCGAAAGATTGATGGGAACATCGCCTAGATTTAAAAGCTTTTGCAAGAAAGGAAGTTCGTGGCTAAATTGAGTATGAAGTTCAGCGACATCAAAATTAATATTTTCAAGCTGGAGGAGTTTGGCCGATGACTCAATGGTCGGAGAAGTTGCAAGATCTCTTGAGCCAAGATTAGAAGATTCAATGCGATGATCAATGCCCTCAATCCAGATAGGATGATCGGTGTACTCAAAGGCTTTGTCTTCTGAAGCAATAATCATGGCGGAGGCACCGTCAGATATTGGGGGGCAGTCTAAAGCTCGTAAAGGAGAAGACTTATAGTTATTTGAATTATAAAGGTCCTCGCTTAAAAGATCAGTGATCAAAGCGTTAGGGTTAGAGGCTGCATGCTTCCTGGACTCAACCACAGCTGCCATCATCTCCTCGGCAGTAATAATCTTTTGTTCCAACAAGACCCGAGCTTGTAAGGCAGCTAAGCTCACCCTATCTGGCCAAAGAGGTGAGATGTAATAAGGGTCCATCTGCAAAGAGATAATTGAATCAAGGTTTCCTGGAGAAGATTTCCCAAAACCATATACCAAGGCCGTCTCGGCATCGCCCATTTTAACTTTTAAGATAGACTCATAGAGTGCCCAAGCTGCATCCATCTCCACATGAGACTCTTTAATTGGAGGGTGAGTTTGAATGGCAGATAAGCCTTCAACAAATGCAAAAGCAGCACCCTGAAGATAGTCGCAACTTCCAGAGCAAGTAAACCCAATATCATCTTGTGAAATTCCAAGATCTGCAAATACCTTATGCACCACTGGCATCAGTAACTCTACCTCGTTCAATGCTCCTGCATTGGGCAAAATTTTGTGTTGCGCGTAACCAACAATTGCTACTTTTTTCATGCTTCCTTAAACCTCAATGTTGACACATCAATATCAGGCTCGTCGATGGGGGCAAACCATTTAATATTCTCTAAGGAGTGGGTCCACTCTTCTTTTGGCTTCCAGACTGCCTGAACTCTCATGCCAATCCTGATATCTTCAATCTCAACACCTTGAATTAAATGTAAAAATGAAATATTTGCTTTATCTAATCGAACCATTGCACATACATAGGGAGGCACGATTGGGTTGCCAGGAATAGGGATATGAACCACTGTGAATGATTCAATACAGCCTTTATCTGTTAAAGGAACTTCAATGGTGGTGGCAATCCCGTCTCTTGGGCAACTACCCCGAGGCGGCACATAGACTGCCTTGCATTTGGGGCAGGCTTGTCCCACTAATCGACCCTCTTTAACTTGATTAAGAAAAGTGGTGGTCGCTGAACCAGCCGTATATTGATACTCAAGGTGAATAAGAGATTCCCTATAATCTTTGGGTGTTTGATCGCTGCTCATAACTCTAAAGTGAAGTGTTTAATATCAGTAATGGATTCTGTAGGAGTATCAGACCAAGTGGCGGTTACTCTAGCGCCTATTGAAAGATCAGATTCTTGGCAGCCTGAGATCATATGCAGCATTGCAGTATCAGCACCATCCAGCTTAATCAGCGCAAAAGCAAAAGGAATTTGAAGTAAGTGATGGTCAGAGGGTTGATGCACCCAACTCCAAGATTCAATCACTCCGCCCGGGCCAACTTCAGTTAAATCAGTCAAGGCCTCTCGTGTTTGAGGGTCGAATTCAGCAGCAGGAGCAAAGACTTTTTGCGCTTTACTTTTAGTGCCTAGAATTTTCTTGTCACCCAAGGCTTCAAAAAATTTGGACATCACTGGTCCGCTCGAGCGCTTGTATTTATACGACAGCTCAAACGGAGCTTCTAATAAATTAGTTTTAGTCTCACTCATTTTCATCCACCATCGTATTTTTTGATGCGTCTATTAAAACATGTTTCATTAATTTACCGGAAGCATTTCTTGGCAAAGGGTGATCAGAAAAAATCCATTTAGAAGGCACCTTGAAGTCTGCCAGTTGTGTTGCAACCCAGTTGGATAAATCCTGCTCACTCAAAGAGGGATTGGTGCCTCTCACAACCGCAGCTACTTCTTGACCTAAATCATCGTGCGGCAAACCTATAACGGCTGACTCTTCAACCATGGGATGTAAATCAAGAATAATTTCAATCTCTTGGGGATAAACATTCTCTGCTCCTCTTAAAATAAGATCGGTGCGTCGAGAGGAAATAAAAAATAGGTGCCCTTCCTGGTATCCAAAATCACCAGTTTTTAACCATCGATCTTCTAACAGAGACTCATTGGTGGCCTCGAGGTTATTAAAATAGCCAAGCATGACTGAGGGGCTCCGTACAAAAATCTCACCTTCTTGGTGATCCTCTTTAATCACCTGACCCTCTTCGTCTCTAATTTCAATGTGTATGGTTGGCATGGCCTGGCCTGGAGAAGACGGATTTTTTTGAAGAGAGTCACCCCAATTAATAATGGTAATAGCACCAGACTCTGTTAAACCGTAACCATAACCAAAGCTGTATTTAGAATTAGGAAAAGTAATCTTAGTTCTTTCGATAAGAGCCGGAGGCATTGGAGCGCCACCGCCACCAACCACCAAAATTGAATCCAATGTAATGTTTGATGCTTCAGCGGCATCTAAGACTCTTTTTAATGCAGTCGGCACAGCGCCGCCCCAAGAAGTCGCATTAAATTTTGAAATGAGATCTAAAATTTTCTGTGCAGAAAACCTGCCGTCATAAACCAAAGTCGTTGAGCCAGCAAATAGACTCGTCACAGCGCCCGCCGAAAGACCTGAAACATGGAACAAAGGCGAGGTCAAAAGACTGGTTGGCTTGTGCCGTGCCCAGTCAATGCCTTTGCTACCAGAGTCCTGAGAAACAGCAGCGCCTTGCAACATTTGGAGGGTAGAGTTTGCAATCATGGAGCGATGAGACGTCATGACACCCTTTGGGGCGCCAGTTGTTCCAGAAGTGTATAGCAAGCAGGCACACTCATCTTCAGGCAAACGAATAAAGGACTCAATAGCGGGGCTATCTTGAGTTAGGTCTAAGTTTTCAAAAATTAAGGCAGGATGATTCACTTGCTGGTTAATGCGATCAAAGCGTTTTTGATCAGCAGCAATTAATTTGGGGTTAGCATCTTCAATAGCCTTGAGTGCCTCGGTTCCTTTCCACCATCCATTTAATCCACAGGCAATACCCCCAATACTAATGGTGGCCCAAAAGAAAATAATCCAGTGCGGGCAATTGGCCGCATAAATTGCCACCCTGTCCCCAGGCTCCACTCCATAATCATACTGAAGGATATGTGCCACTTTTTTAACCAAATCTAAATGCTTGGCAAAGCTAATGGTTTGCCCTTGATAGATTAGGTATGGTTGTTCGCCATGGTTTTCTGAGAGCTCAAGAAAGTCAACCAATGATCTGGGTCGATTTTTAAACACTTCCATTGAGGACCCGAGCACCTCTTCTTGATGAATCTCAAAAAATGCCTGCTCTTTTATCAGCGCTTGTATGTATGTGTCTTTATGCATAACGTAAATTATTTTTACTATCATATAAACAAAACAAAGAATCAACGAGTATCAAGGGGTTTTATTTTGTCAATGTTGTTTGAAAAATGGAGTTTGGTTATAGTGGATAAGATATAAATTAACTCAAATAACCCTTACACATTATGAATTCAACAAACGCCAACCAACCCCTCGCAGTCGTTACCGGGGGCGCATCTGGAATTGGCCTTAGCTGCATCAATCGCTTTGCCAAAGAAGGTTATGAAGTCCTCATTATTGATGCCAATAAAGAAGCCGGTGAATCTGTATTAAAAAACCTTAAATCAGAAGGTTATACTTCCAATTTTGCTTATTGCGATATCACCAAGCATGAGCAAGTGGCTACAATATTTGAGACCTTGGGCAATGAAAATAAAAGTGCCCAAGTCTTGGTTAATTGCGCAGGTATTAGCCCAGGTTTAAATGCTCTGCATCAATACCCCGTGGAAGAGTGGCATAGAGCCATTGATATTAATTTGCATGGAACTTTTTATGCCTGCCGTGAATTTCTTAATCTTGCAGTTAAAAATAATGCATCTGAAGGCGCCATTATTAATGTAGCCTCTATCATGGGCGTCAGAGCCAGTGCCGCTCAAGCATCCTATGCCGCCTCTAAACATGCAGTTGTGGGTCTAACAAAATCAATTGCTCAAGACTATGCTCACATGAATATTAGAGCCAATGCTGTTGGGCCCGGAGTCATAGATACGCCAATGAATACTGCGCTGATGAAAGATGAAAACATTATGGGCTTTATGTTGGGCAGGATTCCCCTTAAAAGAGTTGCTTCTGCAGATGAGGTAGCCAATCTTATTTATTTTCTAGGTTCCTCAGAAGCGTCATATATCACGGGATCTTATCACCCGGTTGATGGTGGCTATCTTGCAAGCTGATATGTTTAATAAAAAAACTGCGCTTATTACAGGTGCTGCAAGTGGCATTGGTCGTGGTTTGGCTATCCATGCTGCTGGCCTAGGAATGAATGTTGTCTTGATGGATCTCAACGAAGAAGGTTTAGCTGAAACTCAAGCTCTCATTGCTGACTCCCCTTCTCTTGTCTTGAGGTGTGATGTATCGAATCTTGAAGAATTCACTCAATGCAAAGAAAAGATTGATGCTCACTTTGGCATGGTTCATTTTCTTTTTAATAACGCCGGAATATTTTTAGAGGGCCGAGCTTGGAAAGCAGATCAAAAGAATTGGAAGAGAGTCATTGATGTAAATTTAATGAGTGTTATCTATGGGTTAAATCTCTTTGTAGATGAGATGATCAATAGCAATGAACGTTGTCACATTATTAATACATCTTCTATGGCAGGGATCATCGTTGGCCCGGCCTTAGCTCCTTACACCACCACCAAACATGCAGTTGTAGGCCTAACCAGAACACTTCATGAGGACTTAGCTCAGAATGATAAAGTTGGAGTGTCTGTGATGTGTCCAGGCCTGGTTAAAACCAATATCATAGAAAGAGACCATCTGGGACTAGACCTAGATGAATCCTCCATTGATCAGCACGAAAGCGCTAAAAACAATGCACAGTGGCTAGCCGATGGGGTGAAAGAAGGAATGACCACTGAAGACTTAGCAATCATAGTATTTAACAAAATTGAACAAAATCAATTTTGGATCTTAACTCATCCAGAGTTTATAGAAGTCTATGCCGGCTACTCCAAAGAGCTCATAGAAACTCTGTAGACTTAATCTGATTTGAGTGCTTTTAGCACTTGTTTGAAAGGGATAATTTTAAAGTTCTGATTTTTTAGTTCTTCGCCAGCAAGGTTTTCATCGTCCTGGGCAATCATTATTCCTTTGGTATATTTCCCACCAAAATTATAGCTAGAAACTGAGATGCCATCTGTGTGTGATGTTCCATCAACACCTCGGGGACTATCATCAACAGTAAAGCTAGAAATGAATCGATAAGGCTTCTGCCTGTTATAGACATTGTATTTGTCATCGCCTTGTGAAGATAAAATTACATACCCTTCTGTATCAGAAGTTTTGTAGATTGCCACCCCCTCTGGGTCACCGCCAATATTGCCTTCTCGAGAGTCTACAATGACTGGGTTTGCAAAAGGGTAATCTTGGTTTAAGTTGTAAGCCTTTAATACCCCATTAGTCTCCTCTTCTGAGATAAACAAAGTTTGATTCTCGTCATCAAACACGCAACCTTCTGACTCCCCACCGTTATCAAATGTGCCAACGAGCTGTTGATTTTCAAGCGTCCACAGCTCAACTTTAGGACCTCTATCTTCTGTAACAAAAGCAACAGGTGTGCCGCCAATCATCCCTATGCAGATACCATAAATATCGATGCTTGAAAAAATATTGAATGACCTCTTTGCTATCGAAAAGACATCTTGTGATTCATGGTTATTAGCAAAAAAGGTTTTCTGATCTATCACCCAAAAACCTACAGATTGATTACTTCGGTTGGTTACAGCAAGAAAGATCTCTAAATTTTGCTGCCTGACATCTATGTTGTTAATGGCGCCCAGCGGAGAGAAACTCTGCTGCACTCCCTTCAAATCATACAAATAAACTCCTGCAGTCTTATCGGTACCAAAGAAAAGTGATGCGCTTGGATTTTTATAATTAATAATGATAGCTGGATCATCGGCAGCATCTTTGGCAGTTTTAACTGGGGCAGTTTCATCCAGAGCATAAATACCAGTATCTTGCGAGCATGCCACAAACGTTATTAAGACTAACGCCAGCAGAAAGCTGGCGCTAATTTTAGGTTTTGTAAGCTTAGTAGTTGTATCTAAAACCAAGCGAGTATGTTGTTCCATATTCATCATATTGAGAAAGTCGATCTTTGTATCCCCAGAAATAATATTCTGGCTCATCGGTTAAATTAATTCCCTCTACTTTAACACTTAAATTATCATTGATTTCATACTTGAGAGTAAAGTCTAGCTGTGAATGATGATCAACAAACCTAGAGTTGTCCAAAGAAATTGTATCTATGTCCCCCTCTTCATCAGCAAGCCAGTCTAAATAATCACCTCTAGATGAAAGGCTTAACCTAGCATCAACTCTTCCTTGATCATATCCAATTGAAATATTCTTTTGTTGATCAGAAAGTTTTCTAAAAGGTGTGGTAAACCTCTGATCATCATCAAATGCAAAAGTGCTCTCTCCATCTGTGAAAGTCATATTTGCTGCCAAATACAAACCATCAAAGGGGCTTGGTAGGAAATTGAACTCTTGTTGATATGTAAGCTCAAGTCCTTTTATGTCTGATTGGTCAGCATTAATGTATGTCTTTACGCCGTCATTAAAATTAACACCGTTAATTGTCGCAGTTTTTTGATATGTTGGATAAATAGCATTATCAATCTGTTTAAAAAATACTCCCAGGCTAAAAAAGAAGAGATCATCCCCATAATACTCATAAGAAAGATCTAAGTTATTTGCTTCGTATGGCTTAAGATCAGGATTTCCATAGGAGCCTTTGATATCCTCACCATCAATTTCAACCTCAGCAACCGGCGCTGCATTTGCAAATTTAGGTCTTGAAAGAGCTCTCCAGATCGCCCCTCTAAGCAACTGATTTTCTGAGAGAAAATACTTGATCGTTAGATTGGGTGATACAAAAGTATAGTCATTGGATCCGTATGTTTTGGTTGCTCCAGAATCATAGGCCGAAGATTCAAACTTTGTTTTCTCCACTCTGATGCCTGCTATGATCAAAGCATTTTCAGCTTCAATACTGGTCATTGCATAAACCGCTAATACGTCTTCAGTTGCAGTAAAATCTGAAACCAAAGTTTCCTCCGAAGCTAATGTCATAGAAGAAAGTTGAGATTTCATTTGGTCTGTGGCTGCAGCTGAAGCGAAAGAACCAAGTGTTTGATTGGCAAATGGCCATGGGATGGACACAGGATCAAAATCAGCTAAGGTTTTACCATCCCACTCGTAAAAATATAGATTCTTATCATTTTTAACATCTCGAGTTCTGTACTTCATTCCAAATTTCATCGTGGATGGAAGGTCACCAAACATTGAAGCTTTTTCAAAATCTATCTTGAATGCAACCTCTTCATCTTCAATCGTAGAGCTCTCAAGCTCGAGTTCCTTAAAATTTAGATTTCCAGGCTGATATAACTCACTGTAATCTTCATAGACAGTCAAAAAAGGTTTTTGCGGATTAGAGTAATTAAATTGACCTAACGCGGTATTTGAATCAATTCCTTTGAGATTGGTACAGCCCTCGTCTTTTCCTGCTCTTAAATAACAACGGAAGGTAACATCTGCATTATTTGAATCGTCTTGCTCTGCGAAAGAATGGCTCATTTGAAATGATGTATTCCAATCTCCAATGATGGTATCTCCACCAAAGTTAATAGTTTGAATTGTCCTTATTTCTTCTCTAACTCTACTCTCTGCATCGTGACGAATTCTAGATGTCTCCATGAATTTCTCTGTGGTTGAGCCTGTTTGCGAGATTTTTCCATACTCATCTTTAAAACGCAGCTCATCTTCGATGTATTCATTCCAAAAAGCTTTTACATAAAGAGTTGTTTCATCGTTAACAATAAAATCGATATCATACGTGAGGCCATATCTTTCCCTTGTAAGATCGTAATATCTCATCTCCCAGTCATCATTCATTTCCTTCAAACCAGATGAATTGGTATCCCAGCCATAACCTGTTTCATTGTTATAGGTAACAATGTCTTTGCTGGCAAATGTAAGGCCTATAACATGAGCAGATACATCAGAAATCTTTCCGCCATAAGTTAAAGCCATTTTTGGACTGTCTACATTTCCTGAGTTTTCATTGTATGAATTATCAAACTTTAATTTAAACAAAGTTTTTTTCAGGCTGCTTGGATTCTTTGTATTGAATTCAATTCTTCCGCCTATTGAATCTGAATCTTGATCTGGGGTAAGACTCTTGGAAATAACAATATTATCTAACAGCTCAGTAGGCACACCATCAAGCATCACACTTCGATTTCCTTCAGGAGCAGTTACCGTTGCTCCATTAATAGCAACCGTATTTAAATCAGAGCTAAGCCCTCTAATAGAGACATACCTTCCCTCTCCTTGATCATTTTCAACAGAGATACCAGACACCCTTCTAACAGCCTCAGCAGCAGTTGTATCTGGAAAATCACCCAATGCATCAGAGTCAATTACTGAGATAATCTTTTGTGAAGACCTCTGCTTATCAATTGCACTTTTTAGACTAGCCTTAGTTCCAATAACAACAACTTCCTCTACATTTATTGAATCCTGAGCATGCACAAATACACCAATAAAAAATAGGGACATAGATAAAAATAACTTCTTCATAAAACACTCCATAAAATTTCCGTTCAATGTACGGAATGTCTATGACGCTTAGGTGGATGCTATGAAAGAATTTAGAATATTTCTTGCAAACAAGTGAGGGATGTCCTGTAACTATTTAGTAGCAGAAAAGTGACAAGTTTTTGAGGGCGATAAACTTTTTAAAATTTATACTCAAGACCTATTGAGAAAATATTCTTATTTTTTGATTTATCCGAAGAATCGATTAAAGAGTAGAAAGTAAATAATTTAAAATCATCATTGATTAAATGATCATACCCAATGGTTGAATGTTTGCCAGAATCAATTTTCATGCTTGAGGATGCATATTGAAGTTTTATCATGCCTTGGTCTGATACCTCTTTGGCGAAACTAATGATCTGCCCATTTTTCTCTATTCCCGAGGAAAGTTCTTGAGATTGCTGAAATATAAAGCCTAGTTTTGATTTATTAAATGGTATCAACAATGACATTCTTGTTGAATCATACCCCTTCATTTCGTTGTCTATAGCAAGAGCGGCTTTAAAAGAATCACCGGAATAATTAATTGAGTATGATTCAAAATCATCTCCAGTCTTTACTGGATTCTTCATTTTATTGACAGTAACTGAAAGAACCCCCTGAAATTTCGGTGAGGTGTAGCCTACAAAGTCATCCAAACGATTCTCGCCATGCAAAATATTTTTTATATCAGGCGCAAGATCATTAAATAGATCTACCTTAAGCTGAGATTTTTTTAATGCTGAATCATGTGTGCCAGCAAAGATAGTTCCTAAGTAACCTTTGATTCCTAAAAACGTATTTCTCTGCTTAAAAGTTCCATCATCTCCTCTAGCCTTTCCATCAACTAGATCAAAGCCGTATTCAATTTGATATATGACCTTGAGACCTAATTCGTTGAATTCAAATAGATCACCTTTTATGCCAATCTTTGATTCATTGTTTTCTAATTCAAATTTTTCTTTTTTAGGGGTGTTAGAAACATGCTTTGAATCAATGGCTATCCTGCCATATAAGTCATGATTAGCGCTGACGTCAAGGATCCCAATAGAAAGTAAAAAAATTAATATTTTGCCGTTAATAGCAAAGCTAGAGATTCTTCCTAACATCTTATACGTTAAAAATTGTTCTCAATAAGATGTAAAACAATACTGTAAAGGCAGCCCCTGCTGGAATGGTAACTAGCCAAGACGCAATGATTCTTTTGATCGAACTGAAATCAAGATGCTCCGCTCCTTTTGCCAAACCTACCCCTATAACACCACCGACAAGTGTATGAGTTGTAGAGATTGGAAATCCAAGATAGGAAGCAGCTACAACTGTAGAAGCAGTTGCCATCTCAGCTGAAAAGCCAAGACTTGGAGTCAGACTGGTAATTTTTTTTCCAACAGTTGCTATGACTCTTGAGCCAAGAGTTGCTAAACCAAAGACTATGCCAATGCCTCCGATAAACAGAACCCAAGGACTGATAGCTGCTTTTGAGCCAATTGCACCAGTATCTACCACACTTACAATAGCAGCCAGTGGCCCGATAGCATTAGCAACATCATTTGAGCCATGAGCAAATGCCATTGCACTTGCTGAGACAATCATGAGAAGCCCAAAAGCAAATTCTATCCCACCATCGCGCATAATTTTTTCTTTATTCGTTCTTAAAAAAAATGCTGTGCCAAGCGCCACAAGTGAACTAAAGAGTAAAATAAATAAATAGATTTCGTTATCAGTCCACTCAACCCCAACATGCTTCAATCCTTTTCTTGCAGTAACAAGCGAGATAACAACTGCCACCATAAAGCTATACATTGGTATGAATGTAATGGCAGCTTTTTCAGGTTCAGAGCGATCTAAAATTAATTTTTTTGCAGAAATGTAGAGAGCGAAGGCTAAAGTTCCAGAAAACAATGGCGATGTGACCCAACTCATGGCAATGGTGCCAACTTTATTCCAAGAAACGGCATCAACCCCTTTCGTGATTAAGACAAATCCGATAATGGCTCCAACGATTGAATGAGTTGTTGAGACTGGCCAGCCTCTTAAGCTAGCAATGTACAACCAAGTTCCACCCGCAAGAAGTGCAGACATCATACCAATAACAAAAATATTTATATCGTTAGCATATATATTAGGGTCAACAATACCTTTGCGAATAGTAGATGTAACTTCCCCGCCAGCTAAAAAGGCTCCTAAAAACTCAAAAATAGCTGCAATAATAATGGCTTGTTTTATGGTAATAGCTTTACTGCCAACCGAGGTTCCCATAGAATTTGCTACATCGTTAGCCCCAATTCCGAAGGCCATAAAAAATCCTATAAAGCCAGCAATCAAAAGAATGGTAAAGGGATCAAGAAATAAATTTTCCATATTCTAATAATAAATATTAACTAATGTGATTATTTAACATCAAGGATGTAAATTAATGATTACTTTCTTGTTACCAAAAGAGAAACTTTATGCAACATTTGGGTGAAGCATTTTTGAGGTAGCAGAGGGAAACCTGCTAATAGTAGCTATGGAATATTTTAAAAGGGTTCGTCTTTCAACGAATTCGTCAGATTAAAGTTTCTATGAAAAATATATAACTGAAGCCAGAACAAACAACAAGGAGAAAAAACCAAATACCTGCATCTCGTTTGCTTGTGAACTTTTAGGCATTAAACCCTGTTTTTTTAATAATTTTTTAGTATTCATTGGAATAATTAAGTTTCTTATATGACACTACTTTGTCACATGAATGACACAATAAACCAAATTGCTGAAAAAAGCTATAAATTATTGTTATTTATAGAACAAATGTCGATAATAAGGTTATGTTAGGAAAACCGAAGCAACAAAGAAGCCAAGATAGAATTAATAAAATTCTTGATGCAGCAGAATTAATATTAGAGCAAGGGGCTCTATCCGCAGTGACAATTGCAAAAGTATCTGAATTGGCAGAGCTTAAACGAACATCAACCTATAAATTCTTTGAAACCCCCGAAGATATAAAGCTAGCACTTATCCATAGATATGTTGCCTTATGTAGTGAAGGACTTACCAAAGATTTGGATGCCAAGAACAATTTAGATTACTCAAGCTGCTTAAAAGATTGTATTAACAGCATGATAGCTTTTTTTAAAGATCGACCTGGTGCTCAAAAACTATTATTAGAGAATACTGTTAGTCCTTCAGTCACAAGTGCTCAACTTCATATGATTGCTGCACCTATTTTAAAATATGTAGAAAGCTCCATAGGACTGCCTAATATGTTCAATAAACCAGGAGTTTTTCTTGTTATTACTCAAATTATTTTATCTATCCTCTCTCTTAACACCAAGGAAAATGGAGGTTTAACAGAGGTAGGGTTAAATGAGGCTGCCAGGGCAAGCAATGCTTATTTACTTAGTTGTCTTGCAATGCCTGCTTAAGCCTGACCAGAAAAAATTACCCTCAACAGGCTTTCTTCTATTTCTAAGTTTAAGGAGGAAACTCCTCTAAAGGTTGTCTCCTTAATGAGCCATTGCCTATCAAGCCTTTGGTAAAGGTCATGGTATTTACCGCGTAAAGTAACAATTGAAGAATTGCTAACGTTAATTAGATTATAAGTTAGAGACCAGTCTCCAACAGCTTCATTGGCGCCTGTAATATTAATAATGGGATTATGGGCATGATGCGACTCAAGCATATAGTCATGGCAAGCAATCTCTTCGAAGACCTTTGCCAAGTCCTTGCTATCTGTAAATACACCTACTGGGCCATAATCTATCAAACAAGGAGCTGGTACAAAGGTTTCAATTACACCCGTGACATCCTTAGCGTCACAAGCATTTAGGTAAGTGTATTTAAGTGTAGTGATTGCTAGGATATCCTCTAGAGCCTGCACTCTTGCCTCTAAGTCTTTTGTCATAGTTTCATGAGCTCCTTTTTAAATAAATCTTAAACAATTTCTATTTATCACTCTTCTCAGACACTATAATATATTTGAACCAATCTAACTAAAAGCGACTCATTACTCATAAATATGCTCATTTCATTTGATCAAAAGGAATATCAAAAGCTAAATG
>Ga0209715_1001491_pt1 | contig 19021 bp, 17 predicted proteins | sample COGITO_mtgs_1205_2_FD_184809 | JGI IMG/M metagenome (GOLD analysis project Ga0209715, IMG submission 184809) | Pelagic marine microbial communities from North Sea - COGITO_mtgs_120503 (SPAdes) (version 2) | ecosystem: Environmental > Aquatic > Marine > Epipelagic ... | reverse complement strand
CATGCCATTCTGCTCTTCTAGCTCTTTGCAAGTCTCTACTAGCCTCATAAATATTAAATGTAGGGTCTAAGGTAAAATCTAGCTCTAATAACTCATTCATTACATTGTTCCAATGAGTAGAATATGGTTTAGCAGCTTGCTCCCATAGTTTACCTGCTTCCTCAAAACGATGCTGTTCATTTTGATAATTGTAATCTAACGGATAATTTTGAACAGTTTTATCATCAAAAAGAGCTTCAGGTAACCCATACCAATGCTCCATAGAAGTTAGACCTGCTCTAGCAGAATGTAAAACGTTCCATCTAGCTACACTTAATTGAGCATGATGACATGCAGAGCCTAAACCTAATTTTTTATTTTCATCTAGGGCAGCAGTCATAATTTCAGGCTCTGATCCAAAGAATTTTATACCATCCGCACCATTTTTCGCATTATTTCTCACCCATTCTCTGGCCATTTCAGGAGTGCTAATGGGTTTTTTACTTCCAGATCCAAATCCAACATAATCAAAGATTCTTGGTGCTACAATTTTATTTTTAGAACTCAAAAGTTTTAATTCTTTTGCATTAATACCACTTGGTTGCCTTACTGTTGTGATACCATGAGCCATCCATAACTTAAAAACATATGACGGATTTGCTCCTTGTGATTTTCCTCCAATATGCCCATGCATGTCAATAAAACCTGGAAGTAAATACATCCCTGATGCATCTAATTCTTTACCACCCTTTTTTAATTTAGGCCTGTTTTTTTCTTCAATTTCTACTCCTGGATACCCCACCACTTGTATGGCTTCAATAGTGTTATTCTCAACAACTATATCTACAGGTCCTCTCGGAGGTGAGCCATCTCCGTTAATTAAGGTAACTCCTCTAATAATTAATTGATCAAAAGGTCCTTCACCTAAGTAGTTTTCTTGAGAAAATCCTTTGTGAACCAGCAGCAATAAAAATATAATAAGTAATTTTTTCATACGATACATTGTTAATTTCCTATTTGTGGAACTGATATATTATTTCCTAAAAATAAAGCATTTAAAAATAGTTTATTAGTACCATACCAAGCACCCCTAAAGTTTGGGTTATCTGCAAATAAAATAGCCCTTCCTTTTCCTATTGGACTTACTAATAACGACGCAGAGGGTTTTAAATAGGTATTTAAATTGACTGGAGAAATATACCCGTCTATATGAGGATCTGCTGAGTATTTTGCTACGGTAGCATAAGGGTTTTTACTAGGTTTTAAAAATACAGTATTGTTTTTATAAACTGGTAAATTAATATCTCTAAACCCAAAACCTAGTGGATGTGTGAGATCTAATTCGATCTCAAAAATAGAACCACCTAATCTTTCTCTACCAATATTTTCTCTAGCATCTACATAAGGCAGTCTCTTTACAATTTTATTGGAGGAGTCTTTTTTATCTGTAGATTTTTTAGTGAGGCTTTCTTTTACTAGTTTTTTTGAGATCAACCATTTTGAAGCACTACCAATAGTAATTAAAGTATTACCTCTACTTGCCCAATCTTTAATTTTATTTCTTTGAATAGAGTCTAACTGACTATAATTCCCAGATACCATAACTAAGATATTATATTTATCTAATGAAATTCTATTCAAATTGTGAAGTTGCAACTTCGTAATTGGCATTTCTACTCTTGTATCCAATAAATGCCATACTTCTCCTGCTTCATATGAGGAGACTCCATTTCCAATAAACATAGCTGCTTTGACTTTGTGAATTTTTCTGAAATTATTACTTCCTAAATCTATCCCTTTCACACTAAATCCTGTATTTGTAGCATATACTGGCACCATAAATTTTTGTTGTGCCTCGCTTACAATTTCATACACATCAGATGATGACAACTGTTGTTTACTCACAGGAATCATAACTGTTCCGTAATTAAAATTTTTAACCCCTTCAGTTGTATTTGCTGAAAATTTCTTGAAGGCGGCGGAAGCTTTTATTCCTCTTTGTTGGATAAAATTTAATGCAGCTGGAGCATTATAATCGTCCCAGTCTAAAAGGTAAGCATACTCTGTTTTTGAAACTTTAGGGTTATTTAATAGCTTCGAAGAAATTATTACTTCCTTACCTATTCTTGCTGACTTTATCCCTTTAGGTTTCATATTATAAAAATTAGAAACACTCCAAGCAGACGCATCATAAAAAACACTATCTGCATATTGGCTATATGTTTCAAACATTGTTTGAACCATTCTATGTTGTTTTTGCTTTAACGGTACATAAAATTTAGCACCTTTTTCATATACTTTAATCTTATGTTTCATCAAGAAATCAACAAAAGCCTTGTTTCTATTTTGATCATAATTATCTCCAAATTCATATCCAGAAAAACCTGAAGCAGTTTTTTTTGTAACAGCAGATTTAAAAAAATCTTGTTGGTATTTTCTTAATACCGTTTTATTTTCTACAGCTGCTTTAATGGTAGCTATACTTGATCTATATTGGTTTCTTATGGTAAATCCAAATGACATTGTCCCATAATCTGTATCTTGTAAATGACCTCTAGAACTTGCTTGTTCAAACAATAACGCCAGAGCACCCTGAAGATCTGGATAAGAGGAACCGTATCCTGGATACGTTCCATCAAAAGCTTCTTTGGTAAAATACAGAGATCCTATATCATCCATAGTTTTTGCAAAATACGGTGCAAATAAATTATTTAAATCTTCGTAATTTTCTTTTGGCATTATTGGATCCTTAGAACCAATAGCTTTCATTGGTTCAAAAAAGAAATTACTATTAGTACCCATTTCATGGAAGTCTGTTACAACATTTGGATACCAATCATGATACCATTTTAATTTTCCCTGACTTTCTGGATGAACAGCTAACAACCAATCTCTATTTAAATCAAACCAATAATGATTAGTTCTACCTCTAGGCCACATTTCATTGTGCTCTGCATCAGCATTATCAGAAACTAAGGAATATGCCTTGTATTGATTAGCCCATTGAGTATGTCTATCTCTTCCATCTGGATTAATGGTGGGGTCTATAAAAATAACAGAATTATCAAGATAATTTTTTACTTCTTCACTCTCCGATGCAACTAGTGTATAAGCAGTTAATAATGCCGCTTCAGAACTAGAAGGTTCATTTCCATGAACATTGTAAGCAAGTTGAACAAAAACTGGAATAGCATCATAATTTGTAGGACTTAGACTGGGGTCTACAAATTTTAGGTGTTGTTTTTTAATCTCATTTAAATCCGCTAAATTATCCTCAGATGAAACTCTTAGTATAACTAGTTTCCTTCTTTCGTGAGTATACCCATATACCTCGATTTCTGCCTTATCTGAAATTTCAGCTAATTTGTAAAAGTAAGATACTATTTGGTCATGTCTAGTGTGTTGATCTCCGATTGGATATCCCAAGAATTCCTCTGGTGTTGGAATTCTTGAATCAAATGGATTCTTATCTTTAAAAAAATAATCTTGAGAAAATGAATTAGAGATAGTAAAAAAAATGGCTAGTACAGTTAGTTTTTTTAAAATTTGCATGATAGAGTTTTAAAAATAATACTAAAAATACAAATTTATTACATGAAACATAAAAATCTCTATTCAAATAACTGCTTAATTGTTTAGCTCTCCTTTTTTGTTTTGTATTTTTACGACTGTAAATTGACTATGAGCATAAAAATGAAATTTAAATTCACCTGATTTTTTCAGATTCAATCATAAAATAAACCACCACTTTTAAAAATTAATACATGAAGAGAATAATTCTATTTAGTTTACTTTTTACAGTTCTTTTTTTAAATGCTCAAGAAAAAGCAGTTCCTGTTTTTAAAGATGGAGAATCACAAATAATAGATGCATTTAATACTCCTAACCAATGGATTAGACACGATTTATGGGTAGCAACTAATTTTGATACAGATGGAGACGGAAAGAAGGATAGAATGCACGTTTCAGTAACTAGACCCTTTCAAACAGATACTCAAGATCTAAAACTACCTATAATATATGTGACTAGTCCATATTTTGCTGGAGTTGCTCCAGAGACTGAGGGTGCTTTTTGGAATGTTAAACATGAGATAGGAGAAGAAGTAGAGGGGATTGTTCACCCAAACGTTGTCAGAAGGGGAAAAAGACCTATTATTTCAAATTCTCATATTAGAAAATGGGTTCCAAGAGGGTACATAGTTGTTCATTCTTCTTCTCCTGGGACCGGACTTTCACAGGGAGCCCCAACTGTTGGTGGACAAAATGAATCTTTGGCACCTAAAGCAGTTATAGATTGGCTATGTGGAAGAACTAAAGGGTACACAGAACCCTACGGAGACAAGACTGTCTCTGCGTATTGGTCTACTGGAAAGGTAGGCATGACTGGTACCTCCTACAACGGAACACTCCCTCTAGCCGCTGCTACAACTGGTGTTCAAGGTCTTGAAGCTATTATACCTATAGCTCCAAATACTTCCTATTATCATTATTACAGGTCTAATGGATTGGTAAGATCTCCGGGAGGATACCTAGGTGAGGATATAGATGTATTGTATGATTTTATTCACAGTGGCGATGAATCTAAACGCGCATATAATAACAAGACTGTTAGAGATTCTGAAATGAAAAACGGAATGGATAGAATTACTGGTGACTACAATGATTTTTGGGCTGGAAGAGATTATTTAAATCAGATGAAACCAATGAAAGCAGCTTTACTAATGGCTCATGGTTTTAATGATTGGAATGTGATGCCAGAACATAGTTATCGAATTGTAAAAAAAGCAAAAGAAATGGGAATTCCAACTCAGATCTATTACCACCAAAATGGGCATGGAGGACCTCCTCCCATAAAAATGATGAACCGATGGTTTACAAGATATTTACATGGTATAACTAATGGGGTTGAAAATGATGCCAAAGCATGGATAGTCCGAGAAAATGATAGTCAACAAAACCCTACTTCTTATAAAGATTATCCTAATCCAATGGCAGAACCAGTAACATTTTACCTGCAAGAAGGAGCTCCATATCTTGGTAAATTATCAACCAATAAAATGCAATTAAACAAACAAGAAATATTTTCAGATAACGCTTCATTTTCGGCAAAATCTCTTGCAAAATCGATGTCCTCTAATCATAGGTTGATGTATGTTTCTGAAGAACTTAAACAGGATATTCATATATCTGGAGTTCCTGAAATTAGTATAAAAGCTTCCAGTTCTAAAAAAGCAGTAAATCTATCTGTTTACCTGGTTTCTCTTCCTTGGAATAATAACAAAGAATCGAAAATAACTGATAATATAATTACTAAAGGTTGGGCAGATCTTCAAAATTATTCTTCTTTGTCTAAAAGTTCTCCACTAATTCCGGGTAAATTCTATAATATGTCCTTTGAAATGCAACCAGATGACCAGGTTATTAAAAAAGGGCAACAAATTGGTTTGATGATATTCTCTAGTGATTCTGAGCATACTATATTGCCTGCACCTGGAACAAAGCTAACAATAGATTTAGATAATACCTCAATTACAATTCCAATAGTTGGTGGTGTAAATGCTTTCAAAAAAGCTATTGATTAATAGTATATCGTTTAAAATGACCTCAACTGAAATTGCCTTATTGCTAAATAATGATTCAGAAAAAATTATCCGAATAGGAGAAATAATAGGTAAAAAAATTGAAAAAAGAGATTGTTTTGAAAAGCTCAATGAATTTGAAAAAACTTTCATTTATATAGATATTTTCGAGAATCACACTACAGATGGTGGATTTAAAGCTTTTTTTGGGGACTCTGCAGGGCAATTTTCTCATGAAATATTGGAAGCTTATGAAAGAATTGGAGCATACAAAACTGCTTCAATAATTTACGACGCTTTTTTATTATTCAAGGAGATCCCAATACCAAAAGATCTAGATTTAAGAAGAAGTATTCTGTCAAATTTTAAATCAGATGTGTGGAATACTTTAGATCAAGAGTTTTATGATTGTAGTGATAATGTAGTACTTTTGATATTAGAATTTGTTAGAGGAAATAGTAGTTATTTTGATTAATTTAAATTATGAAATATCTTTTTGTATTATTTTTTTCATTGTTGTTTTTATCATGTAATTCAAAGGATAAAAGGCCTTTGATTGGTAAATCTCTCTATCAACAAAAATTAAATTCAGTTTTTAAAGACGCTTCAAAATCACCTCTAAAAAGTAAAGATTTGAAAACCTTTAAAGGATTAGACTTTTATCCTATAGACTCATCCTATATCATAACGGCTTCAATTGAAAAAACACCAGACTCTGAATTTTTAGCAATGCCTACTAATACTGATGAAAAATCTTATTACAGAAAATTTGGAATGTTAACGTTTACTCTGAAAGGAAAAGAAATGCAATTAACGTTGTATGAAAGTTTAGAAGAATCTGAGAATCCAATTTTTGAAGACTACTTATTTCTTCCATTTACTGATGAAACTAGTGGTGGAGATTCTTACGGTGGTGGGCGTTATATGGATGTCTTTAAAAGCAGTATAAATACCAACGGCACTGTTGAATTGAACTTCAATAATACTTACAATCCTTATTGTGCATACAATGATGATTATTCTTGTCCACTAACTCCAAGAAACAATCATCTTAATATGGAAATCTTGGCAGGAGTTAAAGATTTTAAATAGCAGTAATTCTTTCTATTTTAAATAATGTGCATCTATCATTAGGATAGCATTCTAGACAAATACATACCCGCAAAAACAGCCAAGAAAGCTACTATAAAACTTGCAAAGGTATACAGGGCAAAAGATGTAAAATCTCCACTCTTAAAAAGAACATGGTTTTCATATGCAAATGTTGAAAAAGTGGTAAACCCTCCACAAAAACCTGTAGCTAATAATAGCGTTTGATTTTGTGATAAGGTATTATTTTTAGCTGCCAATCCAATGATAATTCCAATTAGCAAACTTCCTAAAATATTTGCAGTAAATGTACCCAATGGAAAACCAGACCCAGTTTGGTTTAGATATCTACCAATAATATACCTAAGAACACTACCCAAACCTCCTCCAATAAAAACAAAAAATAATTGCCTCATACTAATTATAAATTAATATCATCAATATCATTCCAATTCCATTTACCTGTAACAGTACCTTTGCTTAGTGTCATAACGCCAGGATTAGCTCTAATCATAGTTTTTAATGTGGTTTCATCACAAAATAAGAAATCAAACGGTAAATCATAGTTGTTTTGAATTAGGATTAAATCGTCTTCAAAAGAAGCTGAAACACCAAAAACATTATATCCCTTACTAATGGCCTTGTCAGCTATGTATTTAATGTCTATAAAACCTTTATCATCTGATTTGGAAGCATTATATACAATAACTAGCAACACTTTATCCATTGCTAAAATTTCAGGAGCCAAATCGTTTTGAGTGTCCTCTAGCATAAAATCATGAACAGGAGGGATACTTCCATCTTCAGGAAATTCCATTCCTTCAGTTATATTTTTTCCAACTGCATATGCTCTAAAATCTATAATTGGTAGGTGATTGAGTACGTGAATGGTTATATATGAAAAACTAACAAACGATAAAATTATTAAGGATGTATTTATTCTTTTTGAGAATAATGCTTTAATGTTTTTTACACCAATCAACAATAATAAGATGAGGCCTATAAGTAGTACATTTTTCCAAAATGTTTCCCATGGAGTTAGCTTAATGGCATCTCCAAAACAGCCACAATCAGTTACTTTATTGTAATAAGCTGAATACCAAGTTAAAAATAAAAATATAGTAGTGATTCCTAATAAACTCCATGTAGTTATTTTGGACTTGTAGCCTAATAATAAAGATACACCCAACATAATTTCTACAATAATCAGCAGAATTGAAAATGGTAAAGCATAAGGAATTAAAAACTCTAAATTTAAAACACCTTCACTAAAATATTCTTCAAATTTATATTGTGAACCAATAGGGTCAACTAATTTTACAAAACCGGAGAAAATGAACATAGCCCCAACAAAAATTCTGGACAGATGCACTATTAACTTTAAAAACATGAGACTATATTTTAATTAATCAAATTATATACTAAAAATTTGAAATGAAATTTATAAACCTTTTTATTACTCATTTAAATGAATCATTGCGAAAACAGCATAATTAATCATATCCTGATAATTTGCATCTATCCCTTCAGAAACGAGAGTTTTCCCTTTATTGTCTTCTATCTGTTTAACACGTAATAGCTTTTGAATAATTAAATCTGTTAAAGAACTTACTCTCATATCTCTCCAAGCCTCACCATAATCATGATTTTTATTTTCCATGAGTTCTTTGGTAATCAAGATGTGCTTATCATACAACTCTGTTGCTTCTTCTGAGGATAAATCTGGATTTTCTACAACACCTAACTCTAACTGAATTAACGCCATAATTGAATAATTTATGATTCCAATAAACTCAGATTTTTCATCTTCATCTACTTTACGTACATCATTCTCTTGCAATTGACGAATACGCTGTGCTTTGATAAAAATTTGGTCTGTTAATGAGGGTAATCTCAGGATTCTCCAGGCAGATCCGTAGTCACTCATTTTCTTTGTGAACAGATTTCTGCATTGTTCGACAACTAGATCGTATTGGTTAGAAGTATTTGGCATAAACAATATTAATTTCCGTAAATTTCGTTCAAATTTTATGAACTAAAAAATCTATCTAAGTTTAATGAAAAAAATTGTTGTTTTTTGCGGCTCTAGTTTAGGATTTAATCCAATTTATAAAAATGCTGCTATTGAACTAGGCAACTACTTTGTAAACAATGACATAACCCTAGTGTACGGTGGTGGTAAAATTGGGATGATGGGAGTTTTATCAGAAACTATTTTAAATAAAGGTGGTAAAGTAATAGGAATTATTCCTGCTTTATTAAAAAAAGAGGAAGTTGTTAACCCACATGTAACTGAATTAATTGTTACAAAAACAATGAGCGAGCGTAAAATACTAATGAGTAAAATGATAGATGGCTATATTTCACTACCAGGTGGATTTGGCACCCTAGATGAGCTTTTTGAAGGACTAACACTAGGTCAATTACACATAGAACAAAAACCGAATGGAATTTTAAATATTAATGGTTTTTTTGATCATACACTCAAACAATTAGAGGTTATGGTTGCTGAGGGATATTTAAAACAAGAAAATAAAGAAATGCTGTTGGTAGGAAACAATGTAAGTGAATTGATGTTAAAGATGTATTCCTATATTGCTCCAGAAAAATCAGCTGTCATAAATAAAGTTATCAACCATGACCATAAACTGTAGAGGAAAATTAATAGATTTTTCTTCACCCAAAGTAATGGGAGTTCTAAACATAACTCCAGACTCTTTTTATGATGGAGGGTATTACAAAAATGAGAAAGAGCTTCTAAATCAAACTGAGAAAATGCTTCTTGAAGGGGCTTCATTTATTGATGTTGGTGCATATTCCTCAAAGCCTGGTGCAACCCATATTTCTGAAAAAGAGGAATTGAATAGAATACTACCTGTTGTAAAATCTATTAGTAAGTATTTCCCAAAAGCTATTATCTCTGTTGATACTTTTAGAGGAATCGTAGCTAAACAAACTATAGATAATGGCGCAGCAATCATTAATGATATTTCAGGGGGATCTTTAGACAAAGAAATGTTTAAAATTGTAGCAGACTTAAAGGTGCCGTATATTCTAATGCATATGCAGGGAAAACCCCAAGACATGCAATTAAATCCAACTTACAGTGATATCATTACAGAGTTAATTTCTTTTTTTTCAGAACAACTATATAAATTGCATCAGTTAAAACATAATGACGTAATTATTGACGTAGGTTTTGGGTTTGGTAAAACTCTTGAACACAATTACCAACTATTAAAAAACCTTGCACTTTTTAAAAATTTAGATGTCCCCATTTTAGCAGGTGTTTCCAGAAAATCAATGCTTTATAAACCACTTGGTCTATCTCCAAAAGAAGCACTTAACGCTACTACTAGCGCTAATACAATAGCATTACTTAATGGTGCAAAAATTTTACGAGTACACGATGTAAAAGAAGCAGTTGAAGCAATAAATATTGTAAACCTACTTAACTAATTTGTACATTTACCAAAATACAATCAGCAAATGTTAGATTTTCTTGACTTTTCTTTTTTAGACGCTCTAGACATATTATTGGTAGCTACACTGATATACTACATCTACAAACTCTTAAAAGGAACTGTAGCCATTAATATATTTTTAGGAATTGCATTTATTTTTCTCATATGGAAAATAACTCAAATCTTAAAAATGGAAATGTTAAGCAATATTTTAGGGTATCTACTAAGTGGTGGAGTCATCGCATTAATCATTGTTTTTCAACAAGAAATTAGGAAATTTTTATTGATGATTGGTACTACTAATGTAACCTCAAGAACACAGTTTTTAAAACAACTAAAATTCTTAAAGTCAGAAATTACCTTAGAAACAGATTCAGACACCCTATTGAGTGCATGTCAAAAAATGTCTAAAACAAAAACTGGGGCTTTAATTGTTATAGAAAGAACCAACAGTTTAGATTTTTTAATAAAGACTGGAGACAATATGAATGCTGAAATAAATGAAGTTTTATTGGAGAGCATCTTCTACAAAAACAGTCCATTACATGACGGCGCTACCATTATCAGAGATAATTATGTAGTAGCTACTAGAGTTATTTTACCAATCTCTGATAGTATTAATATACCTTCCCGTTTCGGATTAAGACACAGAGCTGCTTTTGGAGTTTCTGAGAAAACAGATGCTGTTTGCCTTCTAGTATCTGAGGAAACTGGTGAAATTTCCTATATTAAAGATGGTAATTTTGAGTTATATGCTGACTATAACGAATTGTTGGAAAAACTAAAATTAGATATTCAATAGTTCATTTTGTTAGCTAAGATGCTAACTCTAAACTAAATTGTTTATCATACAAATTTTTATAATAACCATTTCTTTTTTTGAGTAACTCTTTGTGAGTTCCTTCTTCAACTATAACTCCTTTATCCATCACAATTATTTTATCGGCTTTTTTAATTGTAGCTAGCCTATGAGCTATTACTATTGAAGTTCTTCCCTCAGTAATAGTATCTGTGGCATATTGGATCATTTGTTCTGCATGAGAGTCTACAGAAGAAGTAGCCTCATCTAAAATTAGAATTCTTGGACTACTAACATAAGCTCTCAGAAAAGCGATTAATTGTCTTTGCCCAGATGAAAGCATGACACCTCTTTCTTTAACGTTGTAATGGTATCCATCAGGAAGAGTCATAATAAAATCGTGAATACCAATTTTTTTAGCTGCATCGATTACCTGACTCTCTGTAATTAAAGAGTTTTTTAAAGTGATGTTATTTAGAATGGAGTCTGAAAAAAGAAAAACATCTTGTAAAACAATAGCTATTTGATTTCTTAAAGAAGATAATTCGTAGTCTTCTACTGAAATGGAATCTATAGATATTGTACCGCTATCTATTTCATAAAATCGATTTATCAAATTAATAATCGTAGACTTTCCTGCTCCTGTAGCACCAACTATAGCAACAGTTTGACCTTTATTTACTTTCAAAGATACCCCTTTTAAGACCTCTTCATCTTGTATGTAACTAAATCTAACATTACTAAAATTAATATTTCCTTGGATATTTGAAGCATCAATTTGTCCTTCTTTACGGATATAGCTTTTTGTATCTATGATCTTAAAAACTCGTTCTCCGGAGACAATCCCCATTTGTAACTGATTGAATTTATCAGCAATCTGACGAAGGGGTCTAAATAACATTTGCGACATTTTAATGAAGGCTATGACTGCTCCCAAAGTGGTAAACCCCTCTAATATTTGATACCCTCCAAACCATACAATTAACCCAATAGCAAAAGATGAGAGTATTTCAGCAATTGGAAAAAAGATAGAATAGTACCAAACCGTTTTAATGTGTGCTTTTTTATGATTATTGTTAATTTTTTTAAAATTTTGATACTCTATATTTTCTCTTGTGAAAAGTTGTAAGATTTTCATTCCAGTAACTCGCTCTTGAACAAATCCGTTTAAATTAGCTATTTCATTTCTAACATCTTGAAAGGTAGCTTTAATTGCTACTTGAAATACTTTTGTAGCATACACTAGAATTGGTAAAACAGCCAATGCAACCAAAGCTAATTTCCAATTCATAACAAACATGACAACTATAACCACTAACATTTTTAATATGTCGCTAATAATCATAAAAACACCTTGTGTGAAAAAATTAGCTATAGTTTCTATATCTGACACAACTCTAGTTACTAATTTTCCTACGGAAGTGGTATCAAAATAGGACATTTTAAAACTGTTGATATTCCTAAAAACTGTTGCTCTAATATCTCTAATAATATGCTGTCCTACCCAATTAGCATAATATATAAACAAAAATTGCAAAAGAACTTCTGTAAAAACAATTGTAAGTAATATTTTAATGTAAAATACTAGATTAGAAATATCTTGGTTAGTTACAAAATCATTTACAGTCTCACCAATAATATATGGGTTTAAGGCCGACACGAAAGCTAGACTAATGGTAGAAATAGCGGCAATAGAAAACTTGAGTTTATACCCTTTAGCAAAACTCATTAATCTTAAAAAAATTTTTATATCAAAAGCTTTTCCTGATATTTTTTCTGCCATTATACCTAATTATAGTTTTTGTTTAAAGTGTAAAATTAAATTGTTCATTTTATTTTTAGTAACAAACTTCTGTTAAAAATAATCCTCTAGCCGGAACAGACAAACCAGCCTCACTCCTATTTTTACTTTCAATTATTTTTCTAAAATCTGCTAAACTAATTTTACCCATACCTACTTCAATTAAAGTTCCAACAATGGCTCTGACCATATTTCTCAGGAATCTATTTGCTGTTATGTGAAAAGTCAATTGATCTCCTTGAAGAACCCATGTAGCTTTTGTAATGGTACAATTAAACGTTTTGACATCCGTTTTAACTTTTGAAAAACTTTCAAAATCTTCATATTCAAATAAAATTTCTGCAGCTTTATTCATGATATCAATTTCTAACTTTTTTTGATATAATTGCCAAGTAGTTTCCAAATAGAAAGGATCTCTAACCAATAGAATTCTATATTCATAACTTCTACTTACTGCATCAAATCTAGCGTGTGAAGTATCCAACTCCATTTTCAAAGACTTAATTACAATATCATTGGGTAAAATAGAGTTGAATTTATGAACATCACTATTTGTTAATTTTTTTTCTACATCAAAATGAGCAAACATTTGCAGCGCATGAACTCCGGCATCAGTTCTACCAGCCCCAACAAGCTGAATAGTCTCTTGAGTGATGGTATTGATAGCTTTGGTAAGTTGTTCTTGAACAGAAATAGCATTCGGTTGTATTTGCCAACCATGATAATTAGTTCCTTTGTATGATAATTCTATAAAATATCTCAAAAAAAAGTAGTTTATATAAGTCTCTAAAACTACGAAATTTATTTTGTTATTTGTAATTTCGTTAGGTGAAGAAAATCCTATTATTATCAGATACTCATAGCTTTATTGACGATCAAATCCTAAAATTTGTAAAACAGGCTGATGAGGTTTGGCATGCTGGTGATATTGGAAATTTAGATGTCACAGATACCATAAATAAAATAAAACCTTTAAGGGCTGTTTATGGGAATATTGATGGAAATGATGCTCGAGCTCAATTTCCATTAGACAATAAATTTAGAATTGAAGAAATGACCGTTTGGATGACTCATATTGGTGGATATCCAAGCAAATACCATAAAAGAGTTCGTGAAGATTTAAAAAAAATAAAGCCTTCCATTTTTATTTGCGGTCATTCTCATATCTTAAAAGTACAATACGATAAAAAGTTAAATATTTTACACTTAAATCCCGGAGCAGCTGGTAAGTATGGATTTCACAAGGTTCGCACGATGTTGCGTTTTGAGCTAGATAAAGGAGAAATTAAGAAGTTAGAAATTATAGAGTTAGCTAGGAAAACTTGACCCTTTTTTTTTATAAACAGGAAGTTCTATACTAATTTTTGTTCCCTCACCTTTATGAGAATCTATAATAAATTTTCCACTCATCATGTGAATTCTAGCATCTATTTGATTGATTCCTAAACCGTCTTTATGTGACATTTTTAAGGTATCAAAACCTTTTCCATTGTCATTAATTGAAAGCAATAATTTTTTATCTTTTTCAACTAAATTAATTTCTGCGATAGTAGCTTCACTGTGTTTGATTTCATAATCTTGATCATATCGCTGAATATTTTTTGTTTGAAAAACAATCTCTAATTGTGAGTTAGAATATTTATTTGCCATATCCTTAATGGCATAAGCTAAACCAAATTTTAATAAGACAGAGGACACCAATGTGTGAGATAGGTCTCTAATTTTCAGTGAAGCCTCATGGATAATATCTTGAGACTTGTCTACCTCTGGAGGTGTTGGTCCATTAAATATTTTTTTACACGCTTGTAAGTGTAAATTTGCTGAAGATAATAAAGCACTTACATTATCGTGAAGTGTTTCTGCAATCTGCTTACGTTCTGTTTCTTTACCATCTAAGGTTGCGTTTAAAATTCTAATTTGAGCCTCTGTTCGAACTTTTTCAAGTTTTTGTTGTTGAACTAACTCTTGTTTAGATAATTGTAAACTAAGATTTCTCTGACGAAGTTTGTATTGGTTTAGTAAAAAAGCCAATAATAAAATGATAGAAAAACTACTAATGCCAATAATCCAGGTAAGGTTTTGAGCTTTTTGTTGTTGAATTTTCCCTTCTTTTCTAACCATGCTTACATTAAACTCACCTGTTACACGCTCTAACATCTCTTGAGTTTCTATATCTCGAAGTTCGTCCTTCATATTGTAGGCAGTTTCCTGATAATCATAGGCTTTGTACTCTTTTAATTGTCTCATGGCCCAAGATAAATTATTGTACAAACTAGCCTTCACTTTAATTGCTCTGTTGGAGGTATCTCTTTTAATAAGCTTAATTCCTTCAAAATAAGTTTTTTTTGATTGCTCAAAATCACCTTGCAATAAATAAACATTGGCCAGATTATTAATAGCAGAGGCTTGGCTTATTCTATTCTTTTTATTTTGATGAATAGCAATGGCTTTTTCTGCAAATTCTATAGCCTTGTCATAATTATTAACATAAGTGGTGTCATATTGATAAATTCCAGATAAATTAGAAAAAGATATGGCCTGAAAACTAACTACATCTTCCTCTAATGCAATTAATGCACCCAATTTTTTGTAATAAAAAATAGCACTGTCTTTTTTTTCAAGATATTGATATCGACTACCTAGTCTCAGTAAATTTTTAGCCAAATATTTTTGATTTATAGAATCTATTTTTTGACCATCCAGTGAATTGTTAGTCAAGAACTTTAGAGATTTCTTGTAATATGTTATCGCCTTTTCATGATCTCTATTATTTTTATAAATTTCAGCAATTAAAAAGATAATTTTGAACTGAAGATACCTATTTTGTATAGATTTAATTTGTTCATTCAAGTAAAGCGCCATTTGAAGACTTTCCACATAATTGTTAGTTTCATACAAAGATTTTGCTTGATTGTATTTTATCTCTAAAATAGAATCTCTAGAATCTTGTATAAGCAATAAAGAAGTTTTTGTATGAAAAACTTCCTTATTGCTAAATATTCTTTTTTTTGCTTGTAAAGAAACACTTAGTAAAAAAACAAATAGTAGACTGAATAACGTTAGAACGTTTTTATTCATATGAAAAATAAATCTTAGGGTATAGATTTTTTAAAAATACTGCTTTTTTTTTAATATTAAATGAAGTTAAACATCACTTATCCCTCAATATCAACTTCTGGTCTTCTCTTAGTTCTTGAAGTGGTTCTACTACTGTCTGATGAATAATAATTTATAAAGGCAATGTGTAAATTTTCACCTTCTTCTTTTTCAAAGGTAACTGTGTACTCCGATTGACTTCCATTTCCAGGCTCTAAGTGTATGATATAATCTCCAGTTGCTTCATCTTGTGTGAAATCTACTTCAATAGAAGCATCTACTGTAAAATTTAAATCGTAGGTATTGTCTCCATTATCTACCACACTGTAAGAGGTTAGGTGATCTTCCTCTTCTGTTTTTGAAAATTGGATATCTTTATCAAAAATTGTTAATTTAGAAGTTCGGTTAGTAATAGTGTTGTTGAGGTTTACTGAGAAACGATCTTCTGAACCAGTAGACATTGTTTCTGATATATGTTGTTCTGAAGCGCCAGTCTCACTAAAAAGATCTATATCCAAACTATTTACTTTGTTATTACTACTAATAGTTGAAGAAACATTATTATTAGTTTCTAAATCCATTGTATAGGCACCAGAGGCATCTCTACTTAAGACAACTTTTCCAAATAATTCTGAACTTGGTTCTTCTAAGAAAGAGGTTTCTTCTTGAGAACATGATGAAAATATAAGGGAAATAACTAATACAAAAATTAATAGGGGTGAATTTTTCATGATTATGGTTTTAAGGGTTTTTATTTAAATTTTTATGTTACATTTTGATAGTAATATTTTTTAAACAACATACGAGGTTGGGGGAATTTTTATCATGTATGTAAGTGTATAATTATTTTTTGCAACTATACTATTTTATTCTTAACTGCGTACATTGCCAATCCTACTGAATTTTTTACGTTCGTTTTCTTTAATAATTTTTTCCTGTACGTATCTACTGTACTTTGACTTATGTTTAATATTCCAGCTATTTCAGGTGAGCTATATTCTTGAGAGATTAATTTTAAAACTTCAATTTCTCTAGTAGTTAGCATGTTAGAGATGGTACTCTGAGGTCTTTTTTTAGGTTTCACTGTTTTACCCGTAAAAACTTTAAGTAATTCATCTTTAATAGCATTACTAAAAAATTGATCGCCTGAATGAACTGCTTTAATAGCATCTACTATATGTTCTCCAGCACTATCTTTAGAAATATAACCATCTGCACCTAAAGCAATCATTTCTTCTACTAACTTTACATCATCATAACTAGAAAGGATGATAGTTTTAATTTTTATCGCATTTTTCTTAAAGAACTTCAATACTTCTATTCCATCTAGTTCTGGCATATTAATATCCAAAATTAAAATATCAGCAGTATTATTTAGTGCCCATTCTGTTACCTCTTTTCCAGTGAGTGAATATCCTTCAACAAAAATATCTTCTTCAGTATTAATAACAGCTATGATACCTTCAATAAGTATTTTATGATCATCCGCTACATGAACTTTTATTTTTTTTCCCATAGTATAAAACAAAATTAATTGGTTATGTAGTATCTCACAATACCTTTTTGTAATGAAATTTCCTTATCCCCATAAATGGGGAGTTAAATATACTATTTAATATAAAGAATACGTTTTTTAAGATTAAAATTGAAACAAAAAAACCAGAGCTGTTGCTCTGGTTTATCGCATTAATATAATTAAATAATAGGTCTATCGCAATCTGTCTACAGATTTTACAAGATTTTCATCCTTCCTAATTGCTTTATTTGCCAATACAGCAAATAAAATAACAATAGATGGTATGAACATCCCAATACCTTTCTCAGAAAAAATTTCTCCAGGTATATTTAGAGACAAATAAATCAATATTCCTAATAAAAAGAGATTGATCAAAATTATAATACGCCCCAGCACAAATTGTTGTTGTCTATCATTGAAACGAAAAATTGCAATAAAAGCTAACAAAGCTGAAATGATAAAAGAAACCGGTACCAATTTGTATAAAATAAGCTCTTTTGAAAGTAAGTCAAATACAAATACCTCATTGTCTGCTACTACCCATAGTTTAAAAAAAAAGGTAGCTCCTATTGAAAGGAAAATAACTATCAGTAAGTAAATTGATTGTATTCTTTGTATCATTTATCTTAAACGTACTACAAAACTATCATTTTATTTTTTCATAAAGAAACATAAACATATAAAATAATTGTATATATTTGCTCCATTAACCACTCTACTTATTGTATAGTACTTTATACAACACACATTAAATCAAAAACACTTAATAACAAATTCTTACATTAATTAAGAATTATAATATAACTTAACATTTATGTTCGAAATATCAGAACTAAAAGCAAAAACTCTTGCTGAGCTTCAACAAATTGCAAAATCTATTGGTTTATCCAAAACTAGCCAACTAAAAAAACTAGACTTAGTTTATCAAATCTTAGATATACAAGCTGCAACTCCTATTAAAGAAGAAAAAAGGTCTGAAAACCCAAAACCTAGGGTTAACAAACCTAAAAGAAAAAGAGTTGCAAAAAAGGTGGTTACTGAAGAAAGCATCGTAGAAGATTTGCCAAAATCAACTTCGGAGGTTGTAGAAAAAAAACCTACACCAAATGCAGACACCTCTGCAGATAAACCTACTGAAAAACAACATAAAAAGCCAGTTCACAAAACAGACGGAGCAGAAAAAAAGCCTTCAACAACTGGTACAGATGAGAAGAACTCTTACAACGAAGATAAACCTGCTCAAAACAAGGCAAAACCAGTTCATAAAAAACAGAAACCACATCATAATAACAACAGAAACCAAAAAAACCAAAACCAACGAAACTCAAATAATGGTAATAAATACAAAGATCCAGATTTTGAATTCGATGGAATTATTGAAAGTGAAGGTGTTTTAGAAATGATGTCTGATGGATATGGCTTCCTACGATCTTCTGATTATAATTATTTATCATCACCTGATGATATCTATGTGTCTCAATCTCAAATTAAATTATTTGGATTAAAGACTGGTGATACCGTTAGGGGTAATGTAAGACCTCCAAAAGAAGGTGAAAAATATTTTCCTTTAATCCGAGTTTCAAAAATTAATGGTTTAAACCCAAACATAGTTAGAGATCGAGTTTCTTTTGAACATCTTACGCCATTATTTCCAGAACAAAAATTTAATTTGGCTGAAAAAGGGAGTTCTTTATCTAC
>Ga0209715_1001480_pt1 | contig 19058 bp, 17 predicted proteins | sample COGITO_mtgs_1205_2_FD_184809 | JGI IMG/M metagenome (GOLD analysis project Ga0209715, IMG submission 184809) | Pelagic marine microbial communities from North Sea - COGITO_mtgs_120503 (SPAdes) (version 2) | ecosystem: Environmental > Aquatic > Marine > Epipelagic ... | reverse complement strand
AAAGCCAGCACGCTAAAAACACAACACAGCTATAGTATTAAGGTCTTATCAATAGGTCTTAGCAATATGTCTTATGAATAGATCTTAGCACTAAAACCAACAATTACTATGCGGCATAAGCGCAGCATAAATGTATTGCTAGCCTAACGATTTATTACCTTATGCGTCGGCTTTTGGCGCTTCATCAGGAACAGCCGCAGTAATCATTGGCAATAACTCACCATTTTCAAACATTTCAGTCACGATATCGCAGCCGCCAACTAGCTCGCCTTTAACCCATAACTGAGGGAATGTTGGCCAGTTTGCGTATTTTGGTAAATTTGAACGGATATCTGGATTAGCCAGAATATCGACAAAAGCAAAACGCTTGCCGCAGCCCATTAAGGCTTCGATAGTGCGAGCTGAAAATCCACACTGTGGTTGATCAGGAGAACCCTTCATATAAATAATAACTGGGTTGCTTTCAATCTGGTCTTTTATTGTGTCCATGATATCCATGGTTAATTTTATTCCTCTACTGATTAATGCTTAGTTAGCATCGCTATTAAATACACTTGGATCTGACTCAATGACAAGCAATGATCTGAATCCAAATAAGCTAAATTCGATAATCTGGGGCTATATGACTGCGCGCCTGAATCTGCCGCTAAAAACAATCCATACCCTTAAAAATGGCATTGTAACGATCTGCGTTTCAATTGGCTACGCCAGCAACAATGACAAAAGACCATCCTAGCGATTTATGCCATCTCAACCTTCTGCATTTATAAGCCGCAGTGACATATTGCCTATTTACTCTCGAACCCCTCATACGCTAGTATTTGTACCTGCATAGGCAGCTCTCGCTGCCTTTTTGCATTCTAGCGAATGCTGCTATGGCTAGCTTCATGACAGGCCAAATGACTCGCCATGGTTGCAGACATTCTCATTACTATTTTAAAACCAAGCCATAACCTTTTAACCCAAGTCACAAATCGACTTGTTGATAGCTATTGAAGCCTTAAAGACAATGAAAACACATGTAATGAACACCTACCAACGACTCCCTGTGACATTTAGTCATGGTGAAGGTGTATGGCTTATCGATACCGATGGCAAGCGCTACCTCGACGCGCTCTGCGGGATTAGCGTGACCAACTTAGGCCATGCTCACCCCGCCGTTAGCGCTGCCATTAAAAAGCAGGCCGACCTGTTACTGCATACCTCGAATCTCTACCATATTACGCCGCAGCAGCAACTAGCAGAAAAGCTTTGCAGCATCTCGGCTATGGACAAGGTGTTTTTTAGTAACTCAGGTGCCGAAGCAAATGAAGCCGCCATTAAATTAGCCCGCTTACATGCCTCACACAAAGGCAATAGCCATCCTATTATTATTACCATGACAGGCAGCTTTCATGGCCGAACATTAGCGACTATTACCGCCACGGCAAGCCAGAAAATGAAAACCGGCTTTGGCCCATTGCCTGCTGGCTTTGTTTATGGCGAATACAATAATATTGAATCGGCCAAACAATTATTTGCCGAACACGGCGATAATATAGCCGCTGTATTTTTAGAGCCCGTTCAAGGCGAAGGCGGCATTAATGTTGGCGATGCCAATTATTTATTACAAGTGCAAGAGCTTTGCCATAATCATCAAGCGCTCTTTATGTTAGATGAAGTGCAATCGGGTAATGGTCGTTGCGGACATTACTTTGCGTTTCAAGGCTTAGGACTTTCGCCTGATGTTGTCACCACCGCTAAAGGCTTAGGCAATGGCGTACCGATTGGCGCTTGCATCGCTAAAGGCGCGGCAGCAGAAACATTATCACCCGGCACCCATGGATCAACCTTTGGTGGCAACCCACTCGCTACTGCCGCTGCATTAGCAGTTATTGACATCATAGAAAAAGAACAGCTTTGCAAGCGCGCCGAAGCTTTGGGTAACAGCATAAGAGCCGACTTTAAAAAAGCGTTAGCTAGCAACCCAGCGATTATCGATATTCGTGGCAGCGGCCTAATGATAGGCATAGAGTTAGATCGTCCCTGTGGGCAGCTAGTGAGCGACGCCTTAAACGCTGGCTTGCTGATTAATGTAACCGCAGGCTCAACCATTAGACTTTTACCGCCATTAACCATGACGGATGAAAACGCAGCCACCTTAGTTGAAACATTAACAACGCTGATTCAACAATTCACCACCAGCGCATAAATTAACGAACACCTTATATTGACATTACGGCCTTAAAAACAAGGCAACGAGAGAATCATGGCTACACGACATTTTTTATCATTACTCGACCTAACACCCAATGAGCTTCATGGTGTTATTAACCGCGCGATTGAATTAAAGCAATCACCGGTTAGTGATATTTTTGCAGGCAAAGTGTTAGCCATGATTTTTGAAAAGTCTTCTACGCGCACGCGCATTTCTTTTGAAGCCGGTATGGCGCAGCTAGGTGGTAGCGCTATATTTTTATCACCAAGAGATACGCAACTGGGTCGCGGTGAACCGATAGAAGATAGCGCACGCGTTATTTCATCAATGGTTGACATTGTAATGGTCAGAACTTTTGCCCACCAGCAAATTGAAACCTTTGCTGCTAACTCTAGCGTACCCGTTATTAACGCACTAACTGACGACCTTCATCCTTGCCAGTTATTAGCGGACATGCAAACCTATATTGAAAAACGCGGCAGCATTAAAGGCAAAACAGTTGCGTGGATTGGCGATGGCAACAATATGTGTCACTCCTATATTAATGCCGCGCGACAATTTGATTTCACGTTACGTGTTGCCTGCCCCGTTGGCTTTGAGCCAAACAGTGATTTAGTACAAACAAACAGTGATCGCGTCACCGTTATGCAAGATCCTAACGCCGCTGTTAAAGGTGCCGATCTTGTAGTGACAGATGTTTGGGCCTCAATGGGCCAAGAAGACGAGCAAGATGATCGCCTAGAAGTGTTTGCGCCTTATCAAGTGAATCATAGCTTAATGGCGCATGCGGCCAGTGGTGCACTCTTTATGCATTGTTTACCAGCGCATCGCGGCGAAGAAGTGAGTGCAGAATTATTAGAAGATCCTCAATACAGTGTTGTATGGGATGAAGCCGAGAATCGCTTGCATGCACAAAAAGCGTTAATGGAATTTTTACTCGCATAATCAGCCTCCTATTATCTAGACTGGTTATGCGAGCAAGCTAACCAGTCTAATTAACTTTTTAAATTAACTATTTAAACTAACTATTTAAATAAACCATTCAAATAAAAACGCACATTATTAATTACATAAGAATCGCATACCTCTAACTATATAAAAAGGCATCAACAATATGAAAACTCGAATTATCACAGCATTTTTGTGTTTGGCATTAGCCAGCTGCGCATCACAAGAAACACCAAGAGATGTTGATACTGTCTCATCTGATAAAATTACAACCTTATTCCCACCCAAAGTCACAAAGGCCGATGAAAAAGGCTTAAGCATTCGGTTTGCCGAAGTATCAATGGGCTTTGACGCCACTTGTAATCCGTTTAGATCTTTTAGTGACAAACGTAATGATTGTAACGAGCTGCCAGAAAGCGTAAAAACCTTAGCCTTAGATCATTGTGAGAAGCACGGTAAGAAAGCAGTCTTTATGGGCAACAAAACTAATATTGTTCAAATGACAGTTTCAAAGTTTACTTGCCAAGATAAAGACTAAAAAATATTGGCTTTAAAGCTAATAATTTTAGTTACAAAAATCCCGCACGAGTGATCGCGCGGGATTTTTTTTGCAGGACTCATTTCAACAAACGCTAGAACCTAAAGACTCGAAAAAAATCAATCAATAATCGTTCTTAAGCCCTGATGAAAAACCTCAAACGCCTCAATCACGGCTACGGGCTTTTCAACATGAGGATAGTGCCCCGCATCATCGAGCAAAGTAATATCGGCATTAGGTACCAACTCACGAAAACGCATCGCCATATGACCACCCGATATAGGGTCCAAAACACCATTAATTAATTTAAGCGGAATCTTAGGCTGCTCTAACGGACCAATCCAGCGGCTGCGATTATCGCGCCGCTCTTGCATATAGCGGATTAACACCGGAAACATCGACTTACCATTATTCCCTGTTGCCAACGCCCAAGTACCATCTATAAAGGCATCAGACGGTGGATACTTAGGACCAAAAATACCTGTCATCGTATTGTGATAACTACGCTTACTTATTAACTGCGCCAATAGCGGCCCAATAGGTGACGCCAATAATTTTTGCACGCGTCGTGGCTTATGTGCCTCGGGAAAAATACCACCATTTAAAAAAACACAACTCAACCATTCAACTTTTGCACTACCGTCATACTGACGTGCCAACAACTCTTGCGCGACAGTATCACCTAAATCATGCGCCAAAATATGCGCGCGCGTAATGCCCAAATCCATAGCCAACCGCTCAATAATATCGGCTTGCAAACTCACGGTAATATCACGACGCGTTTTATCGGAACGACCAAAGCCAAGCATATCGTGCGCGACGGTATCAAAGCGTGATGTCAGCCCAGACCAAATATCGGCAAAGTCCCATGAGACAGTAGGAAAACCATGAATACAAATTAAAGTCTCGCCCTGACCTGCGCGCTGATAACATTCACCTCATGGCATTGACCACTGGCGTACCATTGTTCAACTGACATCATTTATCGTTTCCTTTTATTATTTCCGTTTATTATTTCCGTTTATTATTCTCATGACTCAAAACTCTAGCCATAAACTTTATTTCGGTGGGCTACTTTAATCACTTGAACAACGAGCTCTTCATCTCGTATTTCATAAACAATTCGATAAACACCCAGCCTTACACGATAGAGTTCTAGCGTAGACAGTTTTACGCAACCCTCATCTCTTGGGTTATCTGCCAGCGAATCGATTTTTTGCAGAATACGTTTTACACCCTGCGAAGGAATATGACGGAGATCTTTAGTAACGGATTTCTTGAAGGTGATTTTATATGGGGCGAATTTAGATTTTGCCATGTTTTTTCAGGTCATTGAGGAGAACCTCGTAGCTGATTTCCTTTTCTGCCACTCTATCTGCATAAGCCGCTAGATCTTCTTGATCTTCGGTCATTAACAAGCGCACCGCCTCATCCACCAATTCAGACACTGATTGGTTAGCGGAAGCAGCCTTTAGTTTAAGCGCCTGATGAATATCAGGCTCAAAATAAATAGTAGATCTTTTCGATAAATCGCTCATAAGCACCTCTAAAAGGAAACACCACAATAACGCTATAACGTTATAACGTCAATCATAATTTCTCCCACCTGAACCCTCAGAATATTCCACTACCACTAAAGAGCCCATCCATTTATTCCAATCCAAAAAAAAAGACTCACATAAAGTGAGCCTTTTTTTTCAACGAACATTATTAAAGATTAAAAATTAATCCCAAGTTAATGCACCGCCAGTTTGGTATTCAATAACACGCGTCTCAAAGAAATTCTTCTCTTTACGCAAATCCATAATCTCAGACATCCATGGGAATGGGTTTTGAGCACCTGGGAACTGCTCTGGCAAACCTAACTGAGCAAGACGACGGTTAGCAATAAACTGCAAATAACCTTCCATCATTTTCGCATTCATACCAAGAACACCACGAGGCATTGTGTCACGCGCGTATTCAATTTCAATTTGTGTGCCTTCCAAGATCATTTGAATCACTTCTTCTTGGAACTCTTCTGACCACAAATGCGGGTTTTCTAATTTAATCTGGTTAATCACGTCAATGCCGAAGTTGAGATGCATTGACTCATCACGCAAGATGTACTGGAACTGCTCAGCAACACCTGTCATTTTGTTGCGACGACCCATAGACAAAATTTGAGTGAAACCACAGTAGAAGAAAATACCTTCTGTAACCGCATAAAAGCCTACTAGGTTACGTAGTAACTCTTGATCTGTTTCTGGAGTGCCTGTGTTAAATGAAGGATCACATAGCGAATGCGTTTTGCTTAAGCTCCAAGACGCTTTCTTAGCCACTGATGGCACTTCACGGTACATGTTGAAGACTTCGCCTTCATCCATACCTAAAGACTCAATGCAGTATTGGTAAGCGTGTGTGTGAATCGCTTCTTCAAACGCTTGACGCAAAATGTATTGACGACATTCTGGGTTAGTAATTAAACGGTAAATCGCTAGTGCTAAGTTATTAGCCACTAATGAATCGGCCGTCGAAAAATAACCTAATGAACGCATAATGATTAAACGCTCGTCTTCACTTAAACCGTCTTCGCTTTTCCATAATGCAATATCAGCATTCATGTTAACTTCTTGAGGCATCCAGTGATTGGCACAGCCATCAAGATATTTCTGCCAAGCCCAGTCATATTTAAAGGGCACAAGCTGGTTTAAATCGGCACGACAGTTAATCATACGCTTTTGATCAACTTCAATACGTTGTCCGCCAATCTCAAGTTCTTCAAGACCCGCAGTTACATCCATATTGGCAATGACATCAGCCGCATTGGCAATGTTCGCTGCAATAGCAGGATCAATATCTGATTGGTTTTCAAAACCGTTTGCATCAAGCGTATCGATGATCGGCGCTGCTGCTTCAGCAACGACAGCTTCAACAACTGGCGCTGGTGCTTCGGCTTTCTTTTCGGTTTCTTGTAGCGCTGTCTGAGCGGCTTCTACAACGGGTGCAGGCGTCGCTACTGGAATAGTGCCTTCTTCTTTATACTCATCCCAACTGATCATGGGTTTTCCTCTTTATAGATTAATATTTTATAGATTAATATTTAAAATTCTATTTACGTTTTGTTTGCTCTATTAGTTCACTAACCAGTGATACCTTTTAAAAAAATATCACTTCAGCTTTTATTACTAACACGCTTCGCCATTTATTACTGACACGCTTCGCCATTTATTACTGACACGCTTCGCAATCTGGATCATCTAACGAACAAGCCTGAGGCACAGGTGCTGCTTGTGCAGGCATTTCGCTTGATGACGAAACTGCATTCAGTTTGTCTGATTCTATGGTTGATTTTTCTGTGCCGGTTGCCGCTAATGAACGGAGGTAGTAAGTGGTTTTAAGACCACGATACCAAGCCATGCGATAAGTCACATCAAGCTTTTTGCCATTGGCATTGTTAATGTACAAGTTTAATGACTGCGCTTGGTCAATCCACTTTTGGCGGCGACTAGCAGCATCAACAATCCAGCGTGGCTCTACTTCAAATGCGGTGGCATAAATTTCTTTTAAATCATCAGGGATGCGAGAAATTTGCTGCACACTGCCTTCGTAGTGTTTTAAGTCATTGACCATTACGCTATCCCAAAGGTTACGCGCTTTTAAGTCTCGGACTAAGTAAGGGTTAATAACGGTAAATTCACCCGACAAGTTCGACTTAACATACAAGTTTTGGTAAGTCGGCTCAATCGATTGCGATACACCCGTAATGTTGGCAATAGTCGCCGTTGGCGCAATGGCCATTACGTTAGAGTTACGCATACCTTGTGTTTTAACCGTTTGACGAAGCTTATCCCAATCCAATGTTTGGCTATGATCAACTTCAATAAACTCAGCACCACGTTGCTCTTCTAAAATTTTAAGTGAATCAATTGGCAATATGCCTTGGCTCCACAAAGAACCGTCAAAGCTTGAGTAGCTGCCACGTTCGGCGGCTAATTGTGATGAGGCTTCAATCGCGAAATAACTCACGGCTTCCATAGAGCGATCGGCAAATTCAACTGCAGCATCAGAACCATAAGCAAAGTGTTGCTTATACAATGCATCTTGGAAACCCATAATGCCCATGCCCACTGGACGATGACGCAGGTTAGATGTACGTGCTTGCGGTACTGAGTAGTAGTTAATGTCGATAACGTTATCAAGCATACGAACTGCAGTGTCGACAGTCTTTTTCAACTTCTCAATATCTAAGCCATTCTCGCCAATGTGCTGTGGCAAGTTGATTGAGCCCAGGTTACAAACGGCAATTTCTTCAGTGCTGGTGTTCAATGTAATTTCAGTACACAGGTTTGATGAATGAACCACACCGGCGTGCTGCTGTGGTGAACGTAAGTTACAAGGATCTTTAAACGTAACCCATGGATGGCCAGTTTCAAACAACATGCCAAGCATTTTGCGCCATAAGTCTTGCGCTTTAATACGTTTGAATACACTGATCTTACCTTCATCAGCCATTTTTTCGTATTCGTTATAACGGTTTTCAAATGCTGTGCCGTATAAGTCGTGCAAATCAGGCGTATCGTTAGGTGTAAATAACGTCCACTCTTGATCTTGGAAAACACGCTTCATAAATAAATCAGGCACCCAGTTGGCCGTGTTCATATCGTGTGTACGACGACGGTCATCACCGGTGTTTTTACGCAGCTCGAGGAACTCTTCCATATCGAGATGCCAGCTTTCTAAGTACGCACAAACAGCGCCCTTACGTTTGCCACCTTGGTTAACGGCAACAGCTGTATCGTTAACCACTTTTAGGAATGGCACAACACCCTGAGATTTACCGTTAGTACCTTTAATATAAGCACCTAATGCGCGAACCGGTGTCCAATCATTACCTAAACCGCCAGCCCATTTCGATAACATCGCGTTATCATGAATAGCATTATAAATGCCGTCCAAGTTATCTGGCACAGTAGTGAGGTAGCAAGAAGACAATTGCGGGCGCAATGTACCAGCATTAAACAATGTCGGTGTAGAGCTCATATAGTCGAACGATGATAACAAGTTATAAAACTCGATAGCACGGCCGTTTTTATCTTCTTCTTGTGCGGCAAGGCCCATGGCTATGCGCATAAAGAATACTTGTGGTAATTCAAAACGAATTTCATCTTTATGAATAAAGTAACGGTCATAAAGTGTTTGCAGGCCAAGATAAGTAAATTGTAGATCGCGGTTAGCATTCAATGCTTGACCAAGGCGAACAAGATCAAAGCCTGCTAGTTCAGGTGACAACAATTCAAACTCAATACCTTTAGTAATGTATGACGCTAAGGCCTTACCATAAAGAGCTTGCATTTCTGATTGTGTCGCTGCGTTCGCCACGCCTAAAAATTTCAGCGCTTCGCTGCGAATGGTATCCATTAACAAACGTGCAGTAACATAGCTATAGTTTGGATCACGCTCAACCATGGTACGAGCAGTCATGACTAAAGAGGTATTCACTTCACTGTATGACACACCGTCATAAAGGTTTTTAAGGGCTTCATCAAGAATTAATGCCGCGCTAACATCTTCAAGATCTTGGCAAGCTTCATTCACAATTGTGTGAAGGCGCTTCATATCAAGCGGCTGTTTAGTGCCGTCATCTAATACAACATTAAGGCTGGTTTCTGGAATGGCATCGGCTTGCAGTTTTTCAGCACGCAGTTGTGAGCGTTGCTCGCGGTAAAGTACATAGTCGCGAGCCACTTTTTGGTCGCCACTACGCATCAGGGCTAATTCCACCTGATCCTGAATATCTTCAATATGAATAGTGCCGCCAGAAGGCATACGACGTTTAAAGATTGCCGTAATCTGTTCAGTTAATTGTGCAACCGTTTCATGAATGCGATTAGATGCCGCTGCAGTTCCGCCTTCAACGGCTAAAAACGCTTTAGTAATCGCGACACTGATTTTGCTGACATCATAAGTCACAACCGTGCCGTTACGCTTAATAACACGTATTTGGCCGGGTGCTGTTGCTGTCATATCAATCGTATCTGAATTAATGGATGCCGTAGCTGTTGGGCTACTTTGGGCTGGGCTCGGAGTATTGGCCTCAGTTTGTTGCATTCAGTTTGTTGCATGTTGACTCCTCAGTCTGATGTTTAAATAATATTTTTTTTATTTGTGATTGCTTTAATCTAAATGCTTTTAATCTAAATGTTTTAATCTAATCGCTGGTTTTTTAAGCATCTCAACCGATTGAGTTTCTCTCGGTGCTATTCCTGCTTATACCAACCTAATATTTGCTGCTTTAGGGCTAGTCAAAAAATTGACTGGCCTGTGTATTTCTTTTTTTCAGCACGATTGAAATGTGCATCAAACTTATAGGCTGAAAAGTAGACAAAAGCGTCGATCTTGTTGCTAAATTGATCGTTTTAGTGCTTTTAAACGACTGATTGCCCTACTCGGTTCTAACTTTTAGTGATATGCGCTGCACAGGCATGCGTTTTATCACTAAAACACTCAAAAACCCTACATGTTGGGGTTGGCGAGCACCGGAGGTACAAGATAGTGCGGTCGAGGCAATTATGCAATAGCAAAACTCATGGCTTTAGCTGTTAATTACCTGTGGATAACTTTTATTGTGTGCGGCTACTAACCTTATGGCAAAGACGGCTAATGTGAAGAGCAAAAAAAACCGTGACAAAACGGTTATAAAACTATTTTTGAATTAAAATAATTCTTTTTATTCCAATTTGAACCATGCCGATAAAAGTCATTTTATGGGTGTTATTTGAACGTTTTTGGCTACTTTAATAGCTGCTGATTGCGCGGGCCAATGAGCGGGCTTTTTTTAATCAATAAGCGCAGTGATGACAAGCCTAATCAATGTAGAAAGAGGCCTATTAAAGAAGAATGAAGAGATAGCTAACCGCCGCATCCATAAATGCATACAATAATAGAGAAGCGGGATACCTATTCATATAAGTGATTATCTATAAACGACGGCTTATATAAAGAAGGCCGTAAAAGAAAACCTACAACTTGCATCTATATAAAACTAGCAGCTGTAACTAGCACCTATAATCTGTAACTAGCACCTATAACCTATAACTAGCACCTATGAATAGGAAGTGTATTGATGACACAGTCAAAAAAGCCGTTGCTCTTAGCCATTGACCAAGGCACCACGAGTTCGCGTGCCATCTTATTTAATCTGCAGGGTGAGATTCAAAGCGTTCGCCAGCAAGAGTTAACGCTGAGTTATCCGCAGTCGGGTTGGGTAGAGCAAGACCCCGAAGCGCTTTGGCAAGATACCTTACAAGTGTGTCGTGACGTATTGCAGGCAACACCCTCTGCACTCAGTGATACGGTTGCCATTGGCATTACCAATCAGCGTGAAACAACCGTTGTTTGGGATAAAGAAAGTGGCAAGCCGATTTATAACGCCATTGTTTGGCAAGACCGGCGAACAGCCGCGTTGTGTGAACAATTAATAGCGCAAGGCAAAGAAGCTGAGGTGTCGGCTAAAACCGGCTTATTACTCGACCCTTATTTTTCTGCCACCAAGATTGCCTGGATACTTGATAACGTCGACGGTGCCCGCCAGCGAGCTGAGGAAGGCGAGTTATTGTTTGGCACCATTGATACCTTTTTATTATGGCGTTTAACCGAGGGCAAGGTACACGCCACCGATGCCACCAATGCGTCGCGCAGCTTATTACTGAATATAGCCACCGCGCAATGGGATAATGATTTGCTCGCGCTATTTAATATACCGCGCGCCATGTTGCCCGAGGTGCGCGATAACATTTCTGACTTTGGTGTAGTGGGTAAATCCTTATTAGGTATGGACTTACCTGTTTGTGCCATGATTGGCGACCAGCAATCGGCATTAGTGGGACAGGCCTGTTTTGAAAAAGGCATGATTAAATCCACCTATGGCACCGGTTGTTTTATGTTGATGCATACCGGCAAAGAGCAAACTGTCTCGGATCAGCGTTTGTTAACCACGATAGGCTATCGGTTAAATGGTGAAACCAGTTATGCATTAGAAGGTTCTATTTTTGTTGCCGGCGCGGCGATTCAATGGTTGCGTGATGGTTTAAAACTGTTTGAGCATGCGAGTGAAAGTGAAGCGATGGCGCAAAGTATAGCGGGCAATAACGGCGTATACTTTGTGCCTGCGTTAACGGGATTAGGTGCACCGTATTGGCGGCCAGAGATTCGTGGGGCGATTATGGGATTAGGGCGTGATACGACTTCGGCGCATATTGCGCGCGCAGCTTTAGAGGCACAGGCCTATCAAACGCGTGATTTAGTGGCCGCCATGATTGCCGATGTAGGTACGTTGCCTGCGGTAATTCGTGCCGATGGTGGTTTAGTGGCGAATAAATTTGTTTGTCAGTTTTTAGCAGATATATTGCAAACGCAAATAGAAGTACCTGCGGTAACCGAAGCAACAGCTTGGGGGGCGGCGAGTTTGGCGGCTATTGGTGCAGGTGTATTTGTTGGCATCGAGGATATTGAGCAAGTTTGGCAAAAGCAGCATGATTATTTACCCATTATGCCCGCGGCGAAGGCCGAGGCACTTTATGTAGGTTGGCAAAGAGCGGTTAAATCATTATTGAGTGAGAAAGCGTATTTGTGACCTAATTTTTTTAATATTTTTCAATATTTGTACCGATAGGAATAACCGATGTCAGATAAGTTTTTTTTCAAGGGGCGTCAGGATGCTCGGCAAAATCACAAGACTCCAGGCTTCCAAACCAAGGCGAATCACAAGCCTGGCAGCAAAAAATACCCGATGGATTTAGTGGTGACAAGTCATGAAAGGATGCAGGAAGTTGAAGCTTTAGTCGCAAAGGCTGAGTTATATGCAGAGATTACTATTGATAGTAGTGAAGGTGCTGTTGAGTCTATTGGCCCATTAACCGTGGCGCAGAGCAAAGTCAGCACTGTTAAAGTGGAGAAAATGCCAAATAGGAATGAGCCTTGCTATTGTGGCAGTGGGAAAAAATCCAAGAAGTGTTGTGGGTAGTAGAGCTGACATTTTCGAGTAAAATGGGGCAAGAGCAGAATTCTTTAAGCTGTTTCATCAAGTTCACATTCAAGGTCGTCGGGGGTGGCCCGACGACCTTGAATTTAAAACATAAAAAATTAAAGTGAAAACCCAGAATTTTTATTTAGGAAACTTAAGCCCAATCGATCGCGGTACACTATTACCACCATCCATCGTATGCGTCATACCCGCAGTATCAACATACCAACCTTGACCAACCTTACGAACATTAACCCTTAAATGCATCGTTTCTTGCCTGCTAAAACCAAACGCAGAACGATAAGTAAAAGGCCCTTTACAGCTGACTAAAATGGAATTTGATGACTGCTTTAAAATAGAAATATCATCACAACTGCCCCACTTTAATGCCCGAAATGAAGAACTGTAAACTAAGCGATTCCAGCCTTGTGTCGCTTGAATTCTTCTGCGTCCCGCTTCAGAAAAAAACAATTGCATTTCATCATCAAATTCACTTTCACTATTAATGGATTTTTGATAATCCAAAAATACTTGAACACCTGGATGAACTGCATCTTCTGGATCTGCAAACCGTTTATCCACTGTGGCGCAGGAAAATAAAGCCAAAACGGATATTGAAAAAACAAAATTTCTAAGCAATTTATTTATCATAATTTTATTTATCATAGCTACTACTTCTTCCTCATCAATATAATTAAAATCATTAATTTCTATTAGGCGAAAATTTTAAGCTATCAGGAAAGCCTACCCGCTCACTACCCACAACAGCTGACCAACTGACAATCGCATATTTAATCCCGCGCTCAATAGGCAACGATTCATGCATATAGCGGTGACCCGATGGGAAAAAAACAACATCCCCAGCCGATGGCTGAAAAGTATAATTCAAATGATTAAAACAAAGACCGCCCCCTTTATATTTATCATTGAGATAAATCAATAAACTCACATCACGATCAAAGGATTTAACCCATTGGCCAGTCTGCGAATCAAAAACCTCACTATCGGCATGACTTTTATATAAACCACCCGCTTGATACCTCAAAAGTTGTGGTGCTTCAAAAAACTCTATCTCTTGATGAATTACGGGCTCAACACACTGAGTAATTACCCGATTCATCCAGCTGACCACTAAATCTTTATGCTCAATCATATCGACAGCTTGCGTTACTCGATTAGCATCCCTTTTTTGAACAACCTCACCCTGTTCCGCAGAGCGCTCTTCGTCTTTCAAAGTCAGCCATACTCGCTGCTGCTGCTCAGCTAAACGAATCATTTTTTTACATTCAGTCTTGGAAAATAGACCTGAATAAATATGCACACCCACCGGCGCAGGTCGATTAGGCGATGGATCACCACAACAACTGCTAAACTTTTTTCCACTTAGGCAGTAACACAACATACTCATAGCTTGCTATCCATCACTAAAACCTTCAACTATTATTCTTATATAGAGACTCATTAATAACCGAGAAATATTAACTATAAAATTTCTTAATTGAATGGCAAATATAATCAATCGTCTCATCACTTAATTGTGCGGCCGAAGGCAACCAAAGACCGCTATCTCCAATCAAATTTGATATCGGATGTTCGCCAGCAACATTATAGGCAGGCTGTTTATTAATGGGCGGATACATAACGCGCGTGCCGATATCTTGAGTTTTAAGAAAACCCATTAACTGATCTCTCGACTCCACCAACACATCAATAAACCACGGTGTGGTATGTGTTAGATCTTGAGCGAAAAAAGTGACTTCTTCAACAGTCGCTAACTGATGCTGATAACGCTGATAAATTTCTTTTTTACGCTCTACACGCCAAGGCAGTTTTTTCATTTGCTCAATACCAATACAAGCCTGTATATCGGTAAATTTAAAATTTAGACCTAAACTTTCGTGGTAATCATTACCACCACTGGCACGACCAAAATCTTTTAACTTTCTTACTTTATCAGCAATAGCATCATCGTTAGTGACAACACATCCGCCCTGCCCGGTTGAAATAATTTTAGGCGCCGAAAAAGAAAAACTGCCCGCCACACCGGCCATACCAATATGACGCCCATCGGGATAATGCGAACCTAATGATTGCGCGGCATCTTCTAATAACAATAAATTATGCTCTGCGGCTAGGCGCTCAAAAGCCTCAATACCCACCGTCGGATAACGGCCATTGGCCGACATAAACATAATAGCTTTGGTTTTATCTGTAATCGCCGCACGAACAACATCAATATCAAGACACAAAGTCGTTGCTTCAACATCCGCAAATATTGGCTCAATACCAAACATTTTCAAAGCGTTTGCTGTCGCTATCATAGTGTAGTTAGGCACAATAACTTCATCACCGGCCTGCAAACCACAGGCAAGGGCGACTAACGAGAGACTAATGGTGCCATTATTGACGACAATACAATGCTTAGCCCCCACATATTGGGCCAGACTGTTTTCAAATGCTTCAGTTTGCTTAAACTCGGTGATAAAACCGCCGCCGTCCATATAATCATTTAACGACTGTTTTTCTTCTTCGCCAAACCATGGCTGCATTTGCATAATAAATTCGCGATCACTCATAATTTGTCTAAACCCATATTAAGCAAACTGCTCGCTTATTTTTTATTTAACCTAACGATTTCTCTCAATGAGTGAATAACAGCATAAGCCCATTGAGCGGCACTTAGTTATAAAAACTATATCTAAAGAAAGAATAGCACAAACCGTGTTTTTCTCTGCTTTAGCACCAATAAGAATCTTTGAAATTACAGCTGATTAAGAAGAACAAATACTTAACAGCATCACCAGCGATAACTATTAGACGAAAGAAGCACATTACCTTAGATGAATGGATCTTTAAATGCGATAAACGTCTTATAAAAAGCCCCAAAACACATCGAATAATGTAAAATTATTGGTCTATTGTCATTACATCGTAATAACAATATAAAAAAGCCTCGCGCTGCATTACAGGCTTTAAGCAGCCGAACACTATTAATAAAAGAGAAAATAATATGCCTTTATTCTACCGCCTTCTAATTTGTATCGTTGTTGCTACACCCATTTCAGCTGTTTATACCAGCTGGGCTACCGACAACACCTTTCATTATATATTTAATACCGATGCTGCTCTGGCTTTCTCCGGCACAGCTATTCTCTGCATGCTTTTATGTAACATGAATTTGAGCAACGTATCATTAAGCTTGCCACGCAGACGTAAAGCCGCCGAAGGAAGAGAAATCGGCACCGTTAAATGGTTTAGCGGCAGTAAAGGTTTTGGCTTTATTACACGTGATAACGGCGAAGAGATTTTTGTTCATTTTCGCTCTATGCAAAAAGACAGTAAGCGTCTTGGGCCAGGACTTGATGTTGAATATGCCATTGTTGAGGGCGATAAAGGCCCTGAAGCTGCTGATGTCGTGGTTGTATAACGCCCATTAGCTTCTCTGCAATACTTTGCGACGATCATTAGGTCGTCGCAACTTTTATTTAAGCTCCCGCCCTTCATATCTGCCTCTCATACCTAACTCTCATACCTATCTCTCATACCTAACTCTCATACCTACCTCTCATACCTATCTAAGCCCAATAACTTCTTCACACTGTTATTTCCTCCTCCTTAGTAATAAAATAAGCCCCTAGCTGCACCAGCTGCCCTATTAAATTGTATAAAAGGTAATCGTTTGAGCTCAAATCGTGTTTATAGCACCGATCAAGGTCGTATCTGCCCGTCTTGCAACCAAGCCAAGGCTAGCTGCCGCTGTAAAGCCGCGTTAACACAAGATAAAGGTGATGGCATAATCCGTATTCGCCGTGAAACAAAAGGCCGTAAAGGCGCAGGCGTGACGATTATTGATGGTTTAGTGTTAGAAGCCAGTGAAATGAAGAAACTGGTTAAAAAAATCAAGCAAAGCTGCTCAAGTGGCGGCGCTATTAAAGACGGTAGTGTTGAAATACAAGGGGAGCATAGGGAAGCTATTAAAGTATTGCTCGAAAAAACCGGTTATACGGTTAAGTTATCAGGTGGATAAATAACCAGCCTATATTTTAGTCATAAAAAAAGGCCTGCTAATGCAGGCCTTTTTCTTAACTTAGTTTATCTGTTTAGATAATCTTATAAATCAAAAGATTTGCTAAGATCTAAAACGATATAACCGTCGTTTGCTGCGCCAACGTCAGAACCGAATTGACCGCCAACAGTTAAAGCAGCAGTTAAACCAGCAACGTCAGCTGAAGTTGAAAGCTCAACCCAGTTGTAGTCATCAGCATTAACGTCTGAATCAACTTGACCAACTAATAAGTTAATGTTGCCAACAGTGTAGTTAGCAGTGATTACTGATGAATCAGCAGTGTCATTACCAGCAGCATCTTCACCAGAAACGTCAGCATAGCTTAAGCCAAGACCAGCAAAAGTAACGGCTAAAGTAAGGTCAGTTTCGTTGTTATCACCTTGGTTGCTGTAAGAGTAGTTAGTGTAGCTAACGTCAACGCCTACTTCACCAACAGTAGTTGCATAACCTACGTATACATCACGCTCTAACATTGAATTGTTATCAATAGCCCAAACACCAGCGTAGAAACCGCCAGCTGCGTAATCGATAGAAGCGTATGCTGAACTTTCAGACAACTGAACACCACGGAAGTAGTAATCAGAAACTGCACCGCCAGTAAGGCTAACTTCTGCTTGTGCTGCTGTAGCTGTTGCTAAAGATGCAACTGCAATTGCTTTTAAAAGAGTTTTCATAGTGGATGCTCCGAATATAGATCTTGTTTTAATTAAGTTTATATAACAATAAAGAACTTTTTTGTTTTCGTTCTGATAAACAGATTAGGTAAAGATCGATCTAACGGCCAGACTTAATCGCATTTAAAATTTACATTTTGTGGGTTTTTGTACGATATATCTGCAAAAGTAACTAATTAAGTATTAACACCGGCTTTTTTGTTTGATAAACGACCGGCTTCTCTTGATTTAAAAGCTTTTATGCCTATAAATTAAACACTTTAGGCGATTATAACGATTTATTTTATTGAAAAATTTAGACCTAAGTACTTGAAACCAATAGCAACTTAATGGTCGGGATTTACGCACCTCTAAAAATCCGTTATTAAACAAGTTGAATCGTTAGGTAAAAGGTTTAATCGATTATTTAATGTGAGAAAACTTAACGCGTCTTTTATAAGTAATACTGACTAGGTAAATTAATAATAGATGCGTTAGTTTTTTTGAAGCAAATTTATATTCAATGTTTAGCTTAAGTGCTGGTGACTATTTTATTTTTTAAGTTCTAAGGTCAGGGGCGTCGGAGTAGCCCGACATGCCAGAGTCTTGTGCGTATGCTTTTAGTGGTGATGGGGCATTCTGAGGGTTTACTTTTCTTGTTTGAGTTTTTAAGGTCAAGGTCGTCGGGAGTGGCCCGACATGCCAGTAACTTTTTGTCTACAGCAACAAAAAGTCACCAAAAAATGCCGCAACCTTAACGGCGAAGCTTGAGCACGACGGGTGCATCTCGTAGGGTTTTCTGTCCAGCAGTTCCAGAGAGATTATCGCCAAGCGGTATAGGGGGTACGTTTTTTGTGCTGCACTTACATCAAACTTTACGTTCAAGTTTACCTTTTAGCAAAATTGTAGTTCTACTAGTCATAATCCTTTACTTAACTCGCACTCTTTCATTTTCTACCCCACACTACGCTCAATAATTTTTTGGAGTAAAAGATTATTCTTTTGAGCTGAGGCGTTTTATTCTTTTTCTTCTATTCTCTTCTCTTATCTTTTTTGAGCGGCATGCGGAGCTCAATAGTAAAAAACGGCCGTTAGGCACGTTTTTTACTTGTTCTAAAATAAAAAGAAGTCTACTGAACTTGTTCGTTGTAGCCTCATTGTGTTTTGAAAAGTCTGAGGAATCAGAATGATATTGGCTGGAGGCGAGCTCAGATATTAACGAAAAATTAGGTCAAGTGAAAATCGTTTTCGTAGGCGCCGCTAAGGTGTGCTGGATAATATCAGTCCAAAGCGAATAGGTTATATCGGGGTCAATCTTCGTCAGATTGTGTGCTTTCTTTTGGTTACTTTTCTTTACACAAGTAAAGAAAAGTGACTGGCATGTCGGGCCACTCCCGACGACCTTGACCTTAAAAACTCAAACAAACAAAGCAATCAACTAGAATATTCTATTAACACTAAAAACCTATACATAAGTCGCTGGTTGCTAGCTGTCAGTCAGCCTCCGACGACCTTGAACTAAAAGCCGTCCAGAAATAATCAATCAACCACCAATCCATCCTCACGCATCTTAGCCATCTTATACCTTAACGTCCGTGGACTAATCCCCAACTTCTCTGCCGCATGCTTCTTAGAACCACCGGCTTCATTTA
>Ga0209715_1001477_pt1 | contig 19096 bp, 19 predicted proteins | sample COGITO_mtgs_1205_2_FD_184809 | JGI IMG/M metagenome (GOLD analysis project Ga0209715, IMG submission 184809) | Pelagic marine microbial communities from North Sea - COGITO_mtgs_120503 (SPAdes) (version 2) | ecosystem: Environmental > Aquatic > Marine > Epipelagic ... | reverse complement strand
ACGTATCCGTTCTGTAATGCAAGAGCTAACAGAGGGTAAATTTGCAGGTGATGTGGATGCTAATGACAACCTTGAAAGCCTGATTGCAACTTCTGGTGGCGACACATCTTTACGATATCGTGTAGTGGAGAATGGTAAGCCCGTTGGGGAACTTGATATGCGCGAACTTGTTAAAGCTCTAGTGCCACGTATTTCTAGTTCTGAAACTGGAACACGCTACCACTGATGGATAAATTATACTTTTTTAAATTTTAAACTAAAATATTTTTTAATGATATAATGAGTTAACCTTCATCAATTTATATTTCTCTTCAAGTATTTATGTATATCCTTTTGGATTATTTTTTTGCCAAGCCCAACTGTCTCTACACATATCATTAATATTAAGCTTTGCCTTCCATCCAATCTTATTGAATGCAAAATCTGGATTAGTCCAAGTTTCGGCTAAGTCACCATCGCGACGATCAGAAATAATAAGATTAATTTTTATACCCGATGCTAATTCAAATGCTTTCACTAGCTCCAAAACAGATGTACCCTCACCACTTCCAATATTTATTACTTCAAATGGATAGAGCGCATGTTGTTTTTCAATTGTTGCTACGTGTGCTTTTGCTAAATCGACAACGTGGATATAATCACGAATTCCCGTACCATCATGTGTTTCATAATCATTTCCATAAATATTTAAATAATCTCTTTTACCTATAGCTACCTGCGTAATATAAGGCATAAGATTATTTGGTATACCACTTGGATCTTCACCTATGAGTGTCGATGGATGCGCACCAACTGGATTGAAATAGCGAAGCACAGATGCACGGCGCTTATTGTCTAAATATGACCAATCATTTAAAATGTTCTCCACCATTAGCTTGGTGCGACCGTAAGGATTTACAGGAGAGGTATTATGTTTTTCATCATAAGGTAAATAATCTGGGTTTCCATAAACAGTCGCTGAAGAAGAAAAAACTAAATTTATACAATTTATACTATTCATTGCCTTTAATAAAGAAATTGTCCCAGAGACATTAACATCATAATAACGAATTGGGTCCACAACACTTTCAGTTACGGCTTTAAGTCCTGCAAAATGAATGACTGCATCAGGCTTAAAATTATAAAGTATTTTTTCTAACCTGATACAATTCCTAATATCTACTTTATTGAAAATTAAATCTTTGTTGGACAATCTTTTTATTCGATCAATAACTTCAATATGGCTATTTGATAAATCATCAACAATACAGACATCATGCCCTGCAACAAGTAATTCAACACATGTATGACTACCAATATAGCCTGCCCCACCAGTAACTAGAACCTTCAATTTTTAAATCCTTATTTATTTCCATTTAAGATCTTTACTTAAAATAGGTTTTCTCCATTCACCCATTTTTGCTAAAATATATTTTTTACGTTTTTTCAAACGATGCTTATATATAATTCGTAGTATTTCTTTTTTTAATCGGTATAGAATTGGTCCTTGCAGAGATCTTAATTTACGGTAATTTACATCTACCCTTTTTGTAACCTCCAAAAAAGCGGGAATTTTGCGTGACTCATCAGAATAACCACCAAATTGAGCTTGCACAGCGATTATAGGTTCTAGTTGATAAATGGGTAGTCCATGTCCTTTTGCACCTCGATCTTTTGGTGTTGGGTCAAAAAGGTAATCATCTACAGTTCTTTCTACTTTTACATTTACAATAAGCTTCTCTGCTGTTTCAGGATCAAGAGCATATGCAGCTGCACTGGCTGCTATTGAATTTACTTTTGAAATAGTAAACTTATTATCAGTCTTTATATATTTATTTATCAGGAGTGGTAAATTCACCCCGTCCAATCTAATAATCCCATTAAGATTTTCCAACTTCAATATTTCAATAAAATCCTGAAAATTCTCTGAAAAAATTAAATCATCTTCCAGCACAATACCTATCTGACCTGACTCAGAAATTTTTTTCCAGCAATCTATATGACTCCTAAAGATTTCAATATCACTCGGACCAAGCGCCCAGCGATCATTTTTCCAATGTCCTGGTTGAATATCTTCAGGCATTGACCAATCAGTGTTTTTGATATCCCTACAATGTGCGCGTTCAATTGGAATTTCTGGTAAAAATTTTGCCAGTTCACTAAGCATATGAGAGCGCCTATCAATTGAACGTTCAAGGTTAATTAAATATATCTTCATGGCATGTTTAATATGTGAAATTGATTTTATGTTAATTGAATCATGTCACAATTTTTAGTCCTTTAGGTTTTATTATTATCGTTTATTATAGAAATTTATTATAAAATAAAGGATCAAAACTAAAAATGAAACGATACTTTATAAGCTTTGCCAGTCCGAAGATGAAACTAGCGCTTGATAAAATTATAAAACAATCTGTTAAAATGAATTATTTTGATGAAATAATACCGTATACAATTGATAATCTAAGTGCAAAATTCGTTCAACGTTATAGTGAAAAACTTGATGATAATGTCCGTGGCTTTGGATACTGGTCATGGAAACCAGAAATAATTAAACAAACATTAGCACAAATGAATGATGGAGATCAGTTATTATATTTAGACGCTGGATGTAATTTGAATAGACATGGCAAAAAACGTTTAGCACAATATTTTGATATGTTATCTCAGGACGTTCCACTAGTTACTTTTATAAATGATACTGAAGACACTGTTTTTAACGATAAGAACGTGAAATTACCTGATTGGCCTCTCAAAAATTGGATCAAAGGTGATCTAATAGATTACTTTAATATTCGTGAACAGCACATGATCTTAGATCAACAGGTATTTTTTGCTGGTATTTTATTTTTACAAAAAGGAAAAATATCTGAGAATTTTATTGACCAGTGGGAAGAAACTATAAGAACTAATTGGAGTTTTGTTGATGACAGTCCATCTAGCTCACCTAATTTGAAAAATTTCATAGAGCACAGACATGATCAGGCAATATTTTCTGTATTATGCAACCTTTATCCAATACATAAAATCTCAGGCTGTGAAGTTGTGTACCCAAAAATAAAAGGGCGTGGTGGAGATTGGAAAAAACTTAAAAGTTTCCCTATTCACGCTAGAAGAGACCGAAGGGAAAACTTTTCTACAAAAATGAAAGGTATTAGGAATGATTTATATTCATTCTTTTCACATATCACAAACCTTCGTTCATAAAATACTAAAAAAAGATATTTGATCATAACATGTGATGGGAATTTGATCATAAAAAATATCAGAGTAAAAAAAATACCTCAATGTGTCATACCTCTTGGATTATGTGATGATATTATAGGTATAGGAAATCGGTCCAACATTAATCTTAGTCCAAGACCAATATCCTCAGAATCGCTAACTATCCCTTTTACTAAATTACCTGAAACTAAATTAAATGCTAAAAGTTCTGCATCTTTGATATTACCCATCGCTGCAAGAGAGATCATATTTGCAACAACACTTTCATCACCACCAAAACATTTACAATTTAATTCATGATGCATTATTTTTCTTCTAGATTGGGTTGCAAGCTTGATATAAAATTCTTCAAATTTGTTTGAATAATAAAGACCATGATCCTCCCCAAAAGCTAATAAAAAATCCTTTTTGAGAGCTTGTCTTGTTTCTAATGAACTTGCCATCATCCGAAAATATACAATTACAGACATTTCCAAAAGTGGCAATTCGTCCATTTGCCCAACCGGTGCACCACCTCTAAATTTTTGATGTATAGTCATAATATCACCTTAACAGTATTAGTTTCGCGTTGACCAAATAATACCTTATTAATTTAGTCAACTATTAATAAATCTATGAATTTTCACTGCTTGTCAACATAATTTTATCTCACAATGAATATGAAATGAAAAAAGTATTAATATTTCTCAAATTGAAAAGTACTTTAAAAGTAAATCAATAGATTTTTATACTTTTAAAAAAGTTAATTTGTTAAAAATTAACTAAGCAACCAACCACCATCAACATCTACAGTCGTTCCAGTTACAAACTGGTTCTTAATCACGTACATAAGCCCTTCAGCCACTTCTTCTGACGTTCCAGCTCTTGGTATTAGATTATCTTTTGTCATATTTTCGTATAACTTTTCTCTCTCAGTTCCTGTAAGAGTAACCATTGGAGTATTAATTGTTCCTGGAGAAACAATATTAATTCTTATTCTGGGAGAAATCTCTTTTGCTAATGCACGAGCCATCGCCTCCACTGCACCTCCAACAGAAGAAAGCGCAATTTGACCAGGCCTACAGTTTCGTGCTGGAGAACCCGATACAAGAGTAATTGAGCCGCCATCCGTTACATGTTTTGCTCCATGGCGTACAACATTTGCATATCCCCAAAGTTTATCAAAAGATCCTTTAAAGCCATCCATATCCATTTCTAAGAATGGTCCAATAGCTCGTTCTCCACCAGTAGCTGAACTTATCAAAATATCAAAAGGAGCAAGCTTTTCTAAAAGTTTCTTAACACTCATTTCATCTCTAACGTCACAAGCCACAAATTTAACCCCATTTGGTAGTTGTGATTTTTTCTCAGATGATCGTCCTATAGCAACAACTTCTGTACCAGCAATTTCCAGCATCTTAACTGTTGCTAGACCAATCCCAGATGTGCCGCCAAATACTATTGCTTTTTTATTAATTAAATCCATCTGGAATATCCTTATTCTTTATTATCAATTTTCTTATGTTCGGGCTTTCTCAAAATCATTCCAAGCCGTTTCAAATGCATCAAAATCAAAGCCCTTTTTACGTGCTGGATCCAATACCAACCTTTCTGTTTGCTGCATTTTCAAAATTGAGGTTTCTAAGTCATCTATAACATCAGTAGGAACTACGACTGCACCATGCCGATCAGCATGTACTAAATCACCCGACTTTATATTCATCCCAAAAATATTTATTGGCTGGTTAACACTGCGCACATGCACAAACCCATGGCTTGGGCCTATACTTCCAGCAACAACAGGAAAACCTTCTGCCATATCACCTAAATCCCTCATTACACCATTAGTAAGCGCACCTGACATACCGAAACCTTTATGGATAGTTGTATTTACTTCGCCCCAGAAGGCTCCAATACAATTTGGATAATCCAGATCTTCGACCACTGCAATTGACGGCTTAACATTTTCTGACATTGCCTTGTAATAACTCATACGACGCTCTCTAATTACAGAAACTGCTTCTGTAGGAGGTTCAATTGCCGCTATTTGAGCAGTGACTGCATAGCCAACAATGACACCTTTTGTATCAGAGGCAAGCATAGTTCCTCTCGTAAAATCATTGAAGCCTCTCTTACCTTGGGCAACCTCTATTGCATTACAAACCGTTGGAGTGTCCACAGATTGTAATAAATTTAAAAGTGATATTTTCATGTATCCTCCAGCCAACTTGCAAGCGCCATAGTTGTAATTTTTGGTTGTTCCAATGTTGGAAGATGGCCCGCATCTTCTATGATTTCTAATTTACTATTTTCTAATAGAGTATGCATTAATTCGTGACGTTCAAGCGGGCATAAAACATCATGCCTACCACAAAGCACTAAAGCTGGTCTCTTATATGATCCTAGCGTATTTTTTTGATCAACACGATCTCGAAGCGCAATGGATTGGCGAATAAATGCATCAGGTCCAATATCAAGCGCCATATCCATGCATAGTTTTAATATCTCAGTTTTTCTAACCCCATCAAAAAGGTAATTTGGCTTCATTTCATCACGGATTATTTCTTTGAGTTGCCCATTTTTAATTGCATCTATTTGCGGGCCCCGCCGCTTTAATACATCAGGCAACTCAGCAAGAGGATTTGTGTCAAGTAAAGCTAAACGCTCAACCCTCTCTGGTGCTTGAGATACAATTTCCATTGCTACTATCCCACCCATTGAAAGTCCTGCTAATGCAAAAACTGGCGGTGCATTATTTAAGACATCAGAAGCCAATTCTGAAATTGTTTCGTGATCAGTAATTTTTGCAAAATGTACTTCTCTTCGTTTAGACAGTTCATTTATTTGGGAAGCAAAAAGACGTTCATCACACATCATTCCAGGTAGCAAAACAAGAGGTGTCATGAGGCTAAAGCAGCGCCCTCGGATAAAGATTTGAGTTTTGCATAAGCAATTTGTGGGTCAACAGCTCCAAAGCCTGCAAAAGTACCAAATCCACAATCTGACCCTGCAATTACTCTATCTTTTCCAACTATATTCGCAAATCTCTCAATTCTTTGTGCAACAAGTTCTGGGTGTTCAATAAAATTGGTCGTAGTATCGACCACGCCGGGAACTAATACCTTGTTGTCAGGAATTTCAGATTTTCTATCTCTGAATACTGTCCATTCATGCGCATGTCTTGGATTGGAAGTTTCAAATAATAAGTAACCAGCGTTTGCAGACATCAAGGTAGAAAACATTTTATCCATTGGAATATCACAGCAATGAGGCCCTTCGTAATTTCCCCAACATATATGAATCCTAACTTTATCTTCTGGAACGTCTTTTAACGCATAATTCAAAGCTTCGACATGAGAAGCTGCAACTTTAAGAAATTCATCGTCAGTTAAATCATTAAAAAGCATATGCCTAGAGAGTGCTAAATCTGGGCAATCCAATTGCAAATCTAATCCAGATGCTACGATTGTTTCATATTCTGTTTTCATCGCATCCGCTAATGCAGATAAATATTCTTCTCGTGTCTTATAAAAATCATTTTGTAAAAATAAAGAAATTACACCAGGAGAGGCAGCATTCATAAAACCTCTTGTTCTTCCATGTGCAGACATTGCAGCCTTTAAATTAGTAATATCTTTTTGTAATTCCCCCTGCCCTTTTGAAGAAACGGGCCCAGTACACATGGGTCTAGCATATTGAGGTGTGCCTCCTTCATTTGCAAGGCGTTCTAAAAATGTTGGAAACATTTTTAGATCAGCTGGAGCATTTCGAGGGCTATCACCCGAAAAGCCTGTATAACGATCCTTTACATAAGTTGCATATGATATTTTTGAAGTTTCACCATCACTAACAATATCAATTCCAGATTCTGTTTGTTTTCCAACAGTATCATGCACTGCTTTTGTCATTGCTTCATCAAATGATGTTTCATCATAATTCTCATTATTTTCACGAGCAAATATGAAATCAACAACCTCCTGTGATCTAGGTAGACTGCCAACATGCGAAGTAAGGATTCTTGTCATTTTTCTTCTCTCTTATTATTTTAATTTTTAGTCCATGTTGGGCCAGCAGGATCATCATTAGATTTTACACGGTACATACTAGCTTCACCAGCCATTGATGGTTCAAGTTTGTGTGAAAATCCAGCAGGTAAAATACATGTATCACCAGGGTTTAATGTAACTGTATAATTTTCCCATTTCAGCAACCAATGTCCGCGCATCGGCATCAGAACAATTGAGTCCTTAAAAGTTAAAACCTCATCATGTAATGATCCTCGAGTGATGAAATCCATTTCAAACCCTGGTTTATCTGGTAACATTGCGTCTTCACCAATTACTTTTATAGGTGATTTTCCTGCTAAACCCATTAAATCTAGGTATCGAGCTACGTGCCTTGGAATGACATCAATAGCTGGTGGTTCAGGCATTTTCGCTAATTTTTCATCTGATAATATCGGCATTGGTGAAATACCTTCAGGCAATTTTTGACCCTTTTTACTGTCGTAAAGCTTGCTATTATCCCCTAAAATAAGGCCATGCTCTGCAGCATCCTGAATAACTTGAGGTGCCCATGTTACGCCACCACCAGCATCATCGCCTCCTAAAACAGCCATTATCATTCCATAATCTAAGCCTATATTCTCAAATCCACGAAATATCCCCGTCGGTATATTTATTATATCACCCTCTTCTAAAACTACTTCACCAGCTTTACCCCACCGTCCCCAAAAAAACCTCCATCTGCCTTTTAGAACAAAAAAGACTTCAGCAGTGGTATGGCTGTGTAAAGAGTTTCTACATCTTGGCGGTTGGCCGGCTGCGCCAATATTAAACCCTGGTGTATCTTTTATATGTACATGCTGATCTGGGCTCTCAGAAACGCCACCACCAATTATGGTGAAATTCTCTTTTTGGTCACTGCCAGGAGTGTGTGCATCAATAAACGCAGTTTTGCATGGAATTAAATCTCCATACCTAACAATACGTGCTTCTAGTTCTTCTGATGTCATTTTACTATCCTGTCTTCATTGCAATTTGTTTCCAAATCGATGTTTCATCATAAAGGGTATATTCTCTTCGTATTCCCCATGGGCCAAATTCCACGTGGCTTGCACCCATAACATGAACTTCAGCTCCAGTAGGCTTTCCAAAAGCACCCCAACCGTCATGTTTTCCTGTCAAACTCCAACGAATAGCAGCTCTAGGAGGCATTAATGGGTCTTCTCTTCCTATTTGATGGTCTATAGAAAAAGTTGCTGATGGAAATGAAGCTCGTAATTTAGTCCAAAAACCATCAACACCGTCTGATGAATATAATTCACTCCCACCAGGGTAGAAACCTGTCACAGCTCGATCATATTCTACAGGAATTACATTCAAATCAGCAGACATAATTCTATTTAATATTTCAGAATACTTCTTACCCCAATCATTATCATTTCCACGACCAGTATACGGTCCAGTTTTATCAATAGATGGGTGGAAAGGCTTTATACATTTTCCAGGACCACCCTCTCTCTCGATAAGATCTATTGCATACTCTTTTGGGTCCCAACCTAATTGGCGTACCACAGCCCCTTGGTCTCTAATTAACCACTCATCATTAATTTGATTATTTATTGCATGACAATCTGCAATCACTCTATAGCGTAGTTTCTTACCTGAAGCTTTTCCATAAACACCATCACCTAGGTGTGTTGCAGTGGTTAAAATTCTATGAGAAGAAAGCATCCCTTCTTCTGGAGATCCAGACCATATAACATCCTCACCCAAAAGTCTCCGGTCAGGAAATTCAGCCAATGTTGACATTGTTGCAGCTATAACTCCGTCATTCCCAAAAACAATTGAACCAGGTGATCTCACTGGAATATCTTTAGAGTAATAATGATTAAGTGTTGCCAATCCTCTATCTTCCCAAATTTCTTTAGTGATGCCTAAGATATAATCAGGGAAATCTTTAAATTGATCTGAAAAACCTTTCATGAGGTCCATCCTTTCGGTATTTTTGCAGAGCTACGGATAATTAATGGGCTTTCTACCTTAATATGCTTTGGCTCTTGTGATGGGTTGGTAATTTTATCCAATATAAGAGCAACTGTTTCATCTACCATTATATTCGATCTTTGACGCATAGTTGTAAGATCATATGCCTCTAATGATGCTGGGGGAACATCATCATAACCAATAATGCTAACTTCCTGTGGTATCTTTATATTCAGTTCGCCACGCAATACGTCCATGACAGCAAACGCCATTGAATCCTGAACAACGAATACAGCATCAGGATGATCTGGCCTATCAAACATTTCTCGCGCAGCTTCTTTTGCTCGGCTTACTGTAAAATCACCTAATGCATGGGCTGCTAGGTCTTGCCCTGCTTCTTTCAATCCTTCACGAAAGCCTGCTTCACGATCACGGTGGGTTGATGCACCTTCCCAACCCCCAATATAAGCAATTTTTTTATGCCCAGCAGAAACAAAAAATTTTGATACAGTTTTTCCACCTTCGAAATTATCAGATGTAACTGCTGAATGTTCTTTAGAATCTTGCGCTCTGTTAAAAAGGACTACAGGTACTCCAGCAGCTTCACATCGTGCTGTAAGATCACTTGAAATACTTACACTAGCAGCAATTATTCCATCTACTTGGTAATCCAACAAACCGTCAATAACATGATCTGTAGACTCCGTATCATTTGATGCCATGAATACTAACACATGGTAGCCTAAAGTTTGTAATGCATTAGAAAGTTTTTCTAAGGCTACAGGATAAAAATAATTATCTAAATAAGCTACAACAAGGCCGATAATTCGACTTTTTCCAGTAATCAAGGATCGAGCTAATATATTTGGTCTATACCCCAGTTCAATAGCAGCGGCACGAACTTTTAGCATAGTTTTTGAGCTCGCTGAAGCTCCAGGAGTAAATACTCTACTCACTGCAGATTGACTAACTCCAGCGAGTTTAGCTACTTGTAGTGAAGTTACTCTTTCTACCATCAGCCCGCTGTCCAACCCCCATCTATAATCATATGAGTGCCAGTAACCATCGATGACGCATCAGATGCTAAATAAACCGCAGCTCCCATAATATCTTCCACTTCACCAATACGTCCAAGTTTAATTTTTTGATTAATGAGTTGGGCCATTTCAATATTTTCAAAAGTTTTTTCAGTTAATGGTGTGCGAATAAATGTTGGGCAAATAGTATTAATACGAATATCAAATGAGCCCCATTCAATTGCCATACTTTTCACCATACCCTCAATTGCATGCTTTGAAGAAGAATACACTGTTCGATCAATCCCCCCCACATGTCCCATTTGTGATGAAATATGTATAATCGAACCACTTATTTTAGATGCTTTCATAGCTTTTGCAGCATACACTGATAGAAAATATGCAGACCTTAAATTTAAGTTCATTACTGCATCAAAATTTTCAGGTGTTGTGTCAAACGCTGGGGAATGTCGGGCCATTCCAGCAGAATTTATTACTATATCATATGGCTTTTCCATTACTTTTTCTAATGCAAACAAGTCTGTTTGGTCCAAAACCAATGCCTCTGCATCATAGCCATTTGAATTTAACGCTGAGACTGTCTTATCTAAGAGATCAATTCCTCGAGCTGCACAAATCACTTTTGCACCAGATTGTGCCATTGCTGCTGCACACGCTTGGCCAATACCTGAAGATGCGCCCGTTACCAATGCGCGTTTACCTTTTAATGAAAATGATGGGAGCAAAGGTAAAATCATATACTTACCCCAATTGGATAAGAAACTTTACCTGATACACGTGCTTTATTAAATTCACGTAAACGTGAAAAAACATCAACGCCAATTTGGGAGTAAACATCAAGCAAATCTACTAAAACCCAATTCTCACGTATTAGGTTATTTTCTACTCTCCAGAAATCCAGACTTCGCATAGTAATTTTTTGTCCTGAAGGAGCAATGCCAAGCCAACCATCTCCTGAAACAGTCATTTGCATATTTGGCCAACCAGTGGCTATTACATATGGCCCATCACCAAAAAAATGACAGCTTAGAGTACCCGTCGTTCCACCTTTTCTATCAGGCAAAGCCTTAAGAAATGGAATTTGATGCCAATTTCTAAACCCATCAAGGCCTCTCATTGAACCAATTCCTGCTGGGCCATACCAGTTGACACATGGATGCCAATATTCTTCAGCCTTCATTATTTCAGGGCCACCTTCAGAGGGATGGCGCGATAAGTTAGTAAGCATCTCAATTACAACATCTAAACTTTCTGTTCCATGAGAAGACGCTCTATTAGCTGATGTCAATCCATCTTGGCTAGCAGGCCCAGGTATAAACATTTCACACCCCAAGCTTGGAGACATTGGCCATGCTCCTGCTTGCATCATAAGTTCTGGTATGTCCCATATTGCTTGAACTTCAATAATCTTATCATCCTCAAAACAATAAAACTCATGAAAACGCATATGTACTAAATGTCCTGTTGGAGGTATTTCCAAAAATGGTCCAACAAAAGTTCCTACATAGGACCCACAACACCCTACCCAATCTTTACCTTCGATTGTTTTACCACTCACGACGATTGTATCCCGTCGCTCAACATTAGGGATTGCATCGACTAGGGGAGCAAAACAATTATCATAAAATTCATTTTTTAATACATCACCAAAGGGATGGCACATCTGAATTTTAACTTCTTGTGAAAATATATTTTGAATATACGACCGCACAGCCAATTCATCGAAATCATACATTGCTTTTAAAAACAGCTCTATACTTTCTCTATTTTTCTGCGCGCTATTCATTTATTCTCCAACTTTACGAAAAGCTGCTCCTTCGCCATAAGGGACATTAATTCCACCATACCGTCGAACTCGGATATTACATTGTTCCGCATGCCCAACAAAACCTTCTAACATGCATAATCGACTACCATATTCACCTACCAGTGTAGCAGCCTCATCTGTGGTTATCTTTTGATAGGAATGTGTCTTTAAGAATTTCCCAACCCATAGTCCGCCTGTATAACGACCAGCTTTTTTAGTTGGCAATGTATGATTGGTACCAATCACCTTGTCACCATTTGAAACATTAGTTCGAGCCCCCAAGAATAGAGCGCCATAACAAGTCATTTTTTCTAAAAACCAATCATCCCTATCAGTCATTACTTGAACATGTTCAGATGCAATATCATCTGCAACTGTTAACATTTCATCATATGAGTCACATAAAATTACTTCCCCATAATCAGCCCAACTTACAGAAGCTGTATCAGCAGTAGGTAATATTTCTAATAACCTATCAATTTCAGTAAGCGTATCTTCTGCTAATTTTCGTGAGTTAGTCAATAAAACTGCTGGACTATTATACCCATGCTCAGCTTGCCCTAATAAATCAGTTGCGCATAATTCACCATCAACAGTGTCATCAGCTATGACCATAGTTTCTGTTGGGCCAGCGAACAAATCAATACCCACGCGCCCAAATAATTGTCTTTTAGCTTCTGCCACATATGCATTTCCAGGACCAACAAGCATATGAACTGGATTTATAGTTTCAGTACCAATTGCCATAGCACCAACTGCTTGAATTCCTCCCATAACATAAATTTCATGAGCGCCACCCAAATGCATCGCAGCAATAACTGCGGCATTAGGCTTACCTTCGAAAGGTGGGGTACAGGCAACAATTCTAGGAACACCCGCAACTGTTGCAGTAGCAATCGACATATGAGCAGACGCTACCATTGGAAACTTCCCACCGGGCACATAACAACCAACTGATTGTACTGGAATATTTTTATGCCCTAAAATAACACCAGGAATTGTTTCAATTTCAATATCAAGCATACTATCTCTTTGTGCTTGAGCGAAATTACGCACTTGCTCTTGGGCAAATTTAATATCAGAAAGCTCACGATCAGTTAGCGTTGCTATCAAATCAGATATCTCTTTTTCTGATAGCTTAAAATTCTTTGGTGAATAATTATCAAATTTTGTTGAAAGCTCACGCACTGCAGCATCACCGTTAATCTCAATATTTTTTAATGTTTCCTCAACAACAATTTTTGTTTTTGCGTCATCCTCAGCTCTTTCTGCATCCGGTTTACCGCTCTTAAGATATTCTATAGTCATTAATTACTCCCAATTTCAGGTGGAATTTTCGTGCCATCATCGAAAGCCTCCCACCCATGTCCGTTAAAAACATCAACCCCCAATTGCGCAAGGACATGTGGAAAATCAACCATTACCCAATTGTCTGTTATTTTGCCATTTTCGACTTTCCAAAAATCCATGTATCGGATTTGTATTTTTTTTCCAGTAGCTTCTACACCCATAAATGTTCCTGAGTGCACTGCCTCTTGGCGCCCAAATGCTGCTGCCCATTCACCCATATACAATCGTGCTTCATCAATGCAGACTTTTTCAGAAAATGCTGCCTGAAATGGTTTTTGCCAATTATTTTGGAATTCTTTTAAACCTTTTTTTGTTCCACAACCTGTATTACCCATCCAGCTAAAACCATGACTAAAAAATTCACCTATATCTGCTATGCGGTGGTCATTTAGCCCATCCACCATACCTTCGATCACTGAACGAGTTTCTTCAGTTTTTGACATATCTGTATTTATAGAAAGCTCTGCCTGTTTTGGTCTCAAACCACTCATCCCTTTACAGCTCCTGCAGTTAAGCCACTAACAATTTGGCGTTGGAAAAAAAGAATTAAAACAAAGAGTGGTGCAGTTGCTGAAACAACTGCAGCAACTGCAAACATTACATTACCCTCTGTTTGTGTTGTTCCTAAAAAACTCGCAATCTTAGGAACCATTGTTTGATTAGATTGACTTAACAATGTCGCAGTCACGGTGAAATCATTGTAAGCTAGTAGAAACGAAAATAATCCTGTGGTGACAACTCCTGGCCACATTACTGGTATAATTACATGGCGGAATGCCTGAAAGCGAGTGCATCCATCCACCATTGCACTCTCATCCAAATCCTTTGGAATATTAAGAAAAAAACTATGTAACATCCATAAAGTAAATGGTTGATTAATAGCTACCATTACAATTATCGCAGTCGGTAGGTGTCCCCAAAGGTTCCACTCAAAAAATGGAAGTAGATATCCAGAGACTAAAGTAATATGTGGCATTGCTCTAAATATTAAGGCAAGCATTAAAAGATAAAATGCATACCTTTTTCCTGATCGCGCCAATGCGTATCCACCCAAAGTTCCAAGTGTGAGTGAAATAACGACAACAGAAAATACTATAATTCCAGTATTAATTGCAGCTTCCCAAAAACTTTTCGTTACCCAAGCACCAAAATATCCATTTCCTGTAAATGCTCCACCAGTTTCAATTTGCGTTCGCACTCCAGTAATAGCATTTGTCCAATCTGCTTTTGAGAAAAAATCTCCTTGAACTTTTAAAGATCCCCATAGTGTCCAGAAAAAAGGGAAGCTAGCCGCAATAATCCAAATTAGGACAAGTCCCCAAATAATTATATTTAATAATGGTGAACGTCGGTGAGCTATATTAGACATCAGACAACCTTCCTATTAAATTCACGCCATGTACGAATTAGAACTGGAATTAATAAAACACTGATACCAATAATGGTTAAAACTGATGTTGCACCAGCAGAACCAAAGAACTGATCTTCATTGTTGGATATATCATTGTATATAATCCATGAAAGTGAAGTCGCATTTGCTTGCGCTGAGAACCCAACTATTGGTTCAAACACTCGAAAATTATCCATTAATTGAATTAATAAAATAAATATAGTTAGTGGCATCAAGTGGGGAAGAACAACATATTTAGTACGCTCCCAACGTGTTGCACCATCTATCATTGCAGCTTCAATCGTATCACTTGGAACAGTCTGTAGCCCAGCATAAAACACAATAAAAGCAAATGGAGATGAGTGCCATACACCATAAACCATTAGCATAATCCAAGTAAGAGTAGGCGAAGCTTTCAATGAAAGATTAGGATCATCAAATATACGTTGTAAAATTGAACCTATAATTCCTTGTGCATCAATCATCCAAAATAAAATTAGGGAACCAATGAGTGGTGTCACAATCATTGGTAATAATGAGACAAAAATAGTTGGACCTTTCATCTGTTTAGGTAAACTATTCACTCCCAATGCAATCAAAAAGCCAAAGAATAGGACAAAAGGTGTAACCACAAATGTATATGTTAATGTAAAAGCTAATGCTCGATAGAATGGTAAATTTAGAGATGTAGAGATGAATTGTGTAATACTTTCACTTTGGGACCAAGCTAGCTTGATCTCTTCAAATGCTAAGTGATTTCGATTTGTGTAAGTCTTAAACCCATTAAACTCACCAAGGGGCTTTTCTAATTTTAATCTTTTTGTTTCATCAACATTTATAATTAATTCTTTTTTACACCCAAAAGGACCACAGTTTTCAACCTCATTCAAAACTGCTTCGTGTTCTATATGAAGCGATTGCACGACTACCGACACAATAGGCAATGCAATAAACAATAGCATTGTTATTAAAGAAGGTAATATAAACCAAAAAAAGTTACGGTTTTTCATCTAAATCGCCAAAAAATTATTAAAAAAATAGGAGGAAGCATCACGCTTCCTCCCTTTAGTTTTACTTCAAGAAACCTTTTTCTTTAGCAGCTGTGGTATAAGCAGCTTCAACATCAGCTAAAGCTTGCTCAGCACTCTCAGCACCTTGCAAAAAGTCAGAAATTTCTCCGCCTAGTGCACCGTGCAATGTCCCCATAAATGGTAACATTGGATATGGCGCAGCTCCATTTGCAGCTGTTTCAGAAACACCAGCAGAAGCAGGGCTTGGTTTGTATCCTTCAACCAACCATACAGCTGCATCGTTGTTTGCTTTAACCATATCAGATGATATTCCATTCATTAAAGCAATAAATGTTGCTTCAGCATCTTCATCAGATACATTGGTAGAAATACCTATGCCATCCCACCAAAGAGTTGATGCTGGACGTGCTCCATTTCCCCACTTTGGGGCAGCTGATAGGGTCGTATTTGAAGAAACGCCATCTACTGAACCTTCTCCATCAAGTACTGCACTCCCTCTTGAACCCCACATTGTTGCTAATGCTAAATTTCCAGCTTCCCACTCAGCTTGAGTAGCGTTTGAATCATATGTCAAGAAATCAGGATTTGAATAAGCAACAAGTGACTTCAGCATGTTTAAAGTTGCAACACCATGATCATTATTTACAGAAACTTCTGCAGTTCCTGCTTTAAATAAATCTGCACCTGTTCCCATGTACATATTTACAAATTCTTCGCCCAAGTTCCAACCAGCTTTAGTATTTAAAGCTACTGGATATTCCATTAATCCTGCACTTCGAATTGCTTCTGCAGCAGCAATTACTTCTTCGTAAGTGCCTGGAATATTACTTACCCCAGCTTTATCTAGCATGTCTGTTCTAGTAAATAAGTGTTGAGCATTTGCCATGAATGCAACTGCCATTACTTTACCATTTACTGTAATTAACTGGCTCTTATTTAATCCAGCTCCATGTTCAGCAACCAAATCATCAAGTGACCTTACTAAACCATCATTCATCAATGTTACTAAAGTAGAGTTCGAAACTATTACTGACGAATACTGCGATGGGTTTGCAGTTAATGCTGCAACCATAATATCTTTATGATCTTTTGTTAAATTTGCTTCAACCTTCACACCATTACCTGCACATTTTGCAGCCTCTGCTGTTACAGCTTGAATTGCTGGGAAATCATTTGAAAGAATGCTGACATTACCGCCAGAAATTCCACAATCAGCTATTGCTGAACTTCCCAAAAGCGCGAACGCTCCCGCGAATGTTATTGTTTTTAGAAACATAAGTTACTCCCTATATTAGTTATCGATATACCTTGATAGAATATATCAGTTGGACCCCCCTTATTCGGGGATTATATTTGGGGGTTAATCCCCTATTCGCTCACCTGTTTGATCATCAAACAAATGACAAATTCCTTTTGGCACAGATATGTGAACCATATCACCTATCTCCACACGATAATCTTTTGCAGCCTTAACAGAAACCAATTCATTATTTACGCGAACTGTTATCATTGTTGCATCTCCAAGTAATTCCATTGCATAAACTGCAGCATGAATTTCCCCACCATTTTCAACTATTGATGCGTCTTCAGCACGAAAACCTAATTGTATAGGTCCATCTTTCTGTTTAATTCCTGAAACACTTATAAAGTCACCTTTAAAGACTTTATTTAGAATTTCACCACGAACGAGATTCATTGCTGGAGAACCAATGAAACTAGCAACAAATGCATTCTCTGGATGGTCATAAATATTGGTTGGGCTGCCTACTTGTTGTACGATTCCATCTTTCATAACAACAACTCGATCAGCAAGCGTCATGGCTTCAATTTGATCATGCGTTACATAAATAGTTGTAACTTTTAATTCATGGCTCAAATTTTTTATTTGCGCCCTTGTCGATACTCTCAGCTTTGCATCTAAATTTGATAAAGGCTCATCCATAAGAAATACATTTGGCTCACGAACAATTGCTCGAGCAAGAGCAACCCTTTGTCTTTGGCCTCCAGATAATTCTGCTGGCTTACGGTGCAAAAAATCATCCAATTCAACCATCGCAGAAGCACGCATAACACGTTCTTGATGTTCAGTTTCAGGTATTTTACGAACTTTTAATGGAAACCTTATGTTTTCATAAACATTCATATTTGGATATAATGCATAAGACTGGAAAACCATCGCCACATCTCGGTCCTTTGGATCAAGATCATTAACGCGCACACCATCTATCAGGATGTCGCCATCCGTTACATCTTCAAGGCCTGCAATCATCCGCATTGTTGTTGTTTTACCACATCCAGAAGGCCCTAATAAAACGAGGAACTCCTGATCTTTAATAGTTAAATTAAAGTTATCGACACCGACAAATGTGCCCCATCGTTTTGATAAATTATTTAGTTTTATTTCTGCCATGCATTCCCCCAAATGGTTAAAACCATTTTTGCATACGTTTGCAAAAAAGATAGACTTTCATTTTCAATTCTGCAAGAATAATTTTACAAAAATATATTTTTTACACTATATCGTTGAAAACCTTTAAGAAGATCTAACCCATGTCCAATTATCAAAAAGAAAAACGTATTGTACTGGATTATTATGAGGCACTCGATTCAGCAACAGACGACAGAATCACCCAAGTCTTAGAAGAGTTCACAACAAAAAATTACATATGGCGGGCTTTCCACCCATTTGGTCTACAAACTGATGTTAATGAGATTTCTGAACAATGTTGGAAGCCCTTAAAACATGCTTTAACAAGCATGCAAAGAAGAATGGATATATTTTTCGCGGGTAGTAATTATATTGATGATAATAGTTCTGTATGGGTTTGCTCTATGGGGCATTTAATTGGATTATTTGATTTACCATGGTTAGGTATCAAGCCAACAAAAAAATTGACTATGCTTAGGTATGCTGAATTCCATAAAATAGAAAATGGAAAAATTTCAGAAACAGCATTTTACTTTGATATTCCACATTTAATGCTTCAGGCGGGATATTCTCCATTTCCTGATCAAAGAGCTGCTCATTTAATACAGCCAGGGCCAGCTCCCCATGATTCCTTGTTATTTTCTGATGCTGATTTCACTGAAGGCAAAAAGACAATGGAGGTGATAAATTTCATGATAAAAGATCTAGGCCAATGGCAAAGTGGCTTGCCACTTGTAGATGAACTTGCCCGCAGTTGGCATAATGATATGATTTGGTGGGGACCTGCTGGAATTGGATCCACTTACACAATTGAGAGATATGCAGAACAACACTCGGGACCTTTTAGAGCAGCCTTTAGTGATAGATCAGGGACGGGCCATAT
>Ga0209715_1001472_pt1 | contig 19119 bp, 15 predicted proteins | sample COGITO_mtgs_1205_2_FD_184809 | JGI IMG/M metagenome (GOLD analysis project Ga0209715, IMG submission 184809) | Pelagic marine microbial communities from North Sea - COGITO_mtgs_120503 (SPAdes) (version 2) | ecosystem: Environmental > Aquatic > Marine > Epipelagic ... | reverse complement strand
GAACGTTCTGCCACCAGCCACGATAGAAGCGTCCACCCTGCTTGAATGACCCATTCGAGAATATCCTCACGAGTGTACGCTGTGAGAAGTCTATTGGCTCTTTAGTGGCATGGTTAGCTATTCGTGATTCAAGCTTAGCCAGTTCCGTGTCTTGCACCTCAAGGTCACACCAATGCTTGAGGAAGCACGAGTTTATGATCTTGAGTTTTTCTCTGTAGCGCTCAGTCGCTGGTGTGTCTTCATATTCTTGAAGTACTTTCTTACCATCAACCTTATTACGCAGAATGATAGTTTCAGCATTCAAGTCGGGCTTGATGGAGATAGCAGGGTGTCCATCTAACTCCTGCAGCCTTTCTAGGAGTTCATCTCTAGCCACAAAGCGTGTGGTCTTACCTTGATAGGTCATACGGTCAAAGTGGCCTTCTCTGGTCACCTCTATAAAGCCAATCCTAAGCAGCCCTTCGAACACAGCAATCATCTGTTTGTATGTTAGAAGAGGGTCACGGTATCTTGGGTTCTCTGAGTACCAGCCACTACGTTTATTGATGTTACACTCTCGTATTGGCGTACTCTTTACAGCCTTCCACAGGTCAGTAAGCAAGACATAGACTGCATGTTCGAAGCGTGGCTGATCCTCAGCTTTACGAGAGCGAGACCTACCCTCTGAGGCTTCAATACGCTTGGTTACCTCTTTGATGAGTTCATCTATCATAAGTGACATATTATATGGTTCTTACCTATCTTAGAGTTTGATAGAGTTAAGCTATGAGAGCCACCACTCTCCAGTTTCCCTATACTAGTAACGGTAAGGAGTGTGGTGTCTACGAAGCCCATTCTTCCACGGCGTGACATGCTTTGAGAACCTTTAATAACTGTAGGTGAGGATAACCCTGTTTATTGTACTCTTTCTGCATTCCAACGGTGTCTTGGTTCTTCCAGCCAATCAAGTAGCCAGAGGTCTTATTCGGCGTATCAGCGGCATCAAACTTAGCCTGTAGGGTGTTACGGAAGCCGTGCGGCTTGAGAGTTGGATCTTTGCTGAACGAGTCAATGTATCGCTGGTTTAGGAGGTTACTGAGCGAGTCAACACTGGTGTCAGTTTTAGCGTAGCGTGGTGTCAGCTTTTGGTCAGACGAAAAGTCTTTAGTTGACACGTAGTCCTTTAAGTCCTGCAGCATCTCACCGTACAGCGGTATTCGCCTCTCAATACTGTCCTTTGAGACTTCTCGCCACCAGTTGCTTTCAATCCTAATTGCGCTGTCTAGTTCGCCATTCAACTCAAGTTCGTCAATCATCAAGCCACAAACGTCTTTAAGTCTTGCTCCTGTAAACATCGCTAGTTTGACACACAGTCGTGCTTGTTCGTTCATAGCAGGAAGCAAGCCTTTCAACTGTCGCAGTTCATCGGGTGACCAAGCACGTGCTGAACTTTTTATCCGCTGTCCTGTAAGAACCGCTTTTTTATCTCTCTTTTTGAGTTCGTCTCGTAAGCCTGAGAAAGGGTTACCACGTGCTCCTAGTTCGGGATCTTTTTGTTGGTATTCCCATTGAGCGGTTTTGTAGATTGCTGATAAGGCGGCAGAATCTCTTCCAACGGTAGGTAGTGTGCGTCCAGCTTGTAATTGTTCCTCAATCCATCTTCGTGCATCTTCTCTGCTAATCTCAGATAGCAAATAGCTATTACCCACGTTAATGGAACTTCCGCCTAGTGAGGCCGCAAAGGTAGAAGCTATACGAAGCACACGCTTCATATCCTTACGGTCTCTAAAGTTTGGTGGGTTGTTCTGCAGTCTGGACTTATTGTCGATGTATTCGTCTACAGCCACTTCCCAAGTGGGTTTCAGCAGATCTTTTATCTTTGAGCGATCTCCGCTTAGAAAGTCTATCTGAGCCTGTATGGCATCATATTGTTTATTGGTGGCGTAGGATTCATTATAAGGATCACCACTTACTTCGATCCCTACCTCTTCCTGAAAGTCCATTAGTTCTCTTTGAGCCTTTGCAGTTTTTGCCAAGAAGGCATTGGCTTTGGCAGCAGGAGCGAAGATGTCAGGAGCCTGATCTGGATGGATACCCATCTTGCGGAAGTAGCGCACCACATCTTCAAGCTGCTGTGTTTGGGTGGGCTGGTTCTCCACCTCAGATACGATCACCAGTTGTTGGGCCATTGCCTTTGTGCGCTCAAAACGGTCATTAATTATCGAAGCTTTTCTGAGTGCGACACTTAGGGACTTTGTGTCTAGCTTTTCATTCCACTCTAGCCCACGAGTTGAGCCATCAGGTTTAGTGAAATGCTTCCTTAGTTTGGCGGGTATACGTCTACGATAGCTCAGGCGTCCCGTTTTTGGGCTGGCCTTTATATAGTTCTGTAGAACACCACGGGTCATTTAAGATGTGTAGCAAATACGGTGTGTTTTGTGTAGTAAAAAGTGGAGATGTGTATCTAAAATAAAGATAAGTTATTGTTTTATAAGTATATTATATAAGTTATTGGTGCCCAGAAGAGGACTCGAACCTCCACGTCCATACGGACACTAGCACCTGAAGCTAGCGCGTCTACCATTCCGCCATCTGGGCTGATGTCGATGGGGGGCGTTTAAGCGTCTGAGAGGGGTGGGTCAAGAGGGTAATTGCCTTGTGGCGACCCCTTGGCGTGCAAGTTTCGCTTGTGGTATTTTGCGGTGTGGTAGCCTTCAAATGGGGAATAGACTTGTCATGAGGCGGTGCACGGAGTACCTCCCTTCCGGAGAGAAATACTTGGGATGTCATCATGTCTAAGCTTGTAACTATATTCGGTGGGTCAGGTTTCATTGGGCGCTATGTCGCGCGGCGCATGGCAAAGGCGGGTTGGCGGGTCCGGGTGGCCGTTCGGCGGCCCAATGAGGCGATTTTCGTCAAGCCTTATGGGGTTGTCGGTCAGGTGGAGCCGGTGTTTTGCAACATTCGCGATGATGCATCGGTGCGGCAATCATTGCTGGGAGCTGATGCTGTGGTTAATTGCGTTGGCATATTACAAGAATCGGGGCGCAATCGTTTCGATGCTGTGCAAACAGGAGGGGCTGGGCGCATAGCTCGGTTGGCGGCTGAAGCTGGGATCGCGCAAATGGTGCATATCTCGGCCATGGGAGCGGATCTGAACAGCGAGAGTGCCTATTCCCGGTCAAAGGCGGCAGGCGAGGCTGAGGTCTTGGCGCATATGCCGGGCGCAATGATCCTGCGACCCTCCATCGTCTTTGGAGCAGAGGATCAATTTTTCAACAGATTTGCCGGCATGGCGCGCTTCGGTCCGATTTTGCCCATCGTTGGGGCTGAGACGCAGTTTCAGCCTGTGTTTGTCGATGATGTCGCGCGGGCCGTAATTCTTGGCGTGACTGGAGCTGCTGCGGGCGGTATCTATGAGCTAGCTGGGTCTGAGAAGGACAGTTTTCGCGGCCTGATGCAGCGTATGTTGGATGTCATCCAACGTCGGCGCTTGATCATGGGCTTACCGATGTTCGTTGCGCGTCTCATGGCCACTGGCTTTGCGCTTGCAAATAAACTGAGCCTTGGCTTAGCGCCTATGCCGATCACCCGCGACCAAATACACAGTCTAAGCGTGGACAATGTGCCAAGCGGTGATTGTCTGGGCTTGGCGGATTTGCAGATCGAGCCAACGGCATTGGAAAGCGTGTTGCCGGATTATCTGTGGCCCTTCCGCGTGTCAGGCCAATATGCGGACATCAAGGCCTCTGCGAAAAACCTAAAAGCCTGAAGGCATTAAAACCCGAGACCGCCGCTGTAGCCGATGGTGAGCAGAGTGAGGCCGAGCCCTATACGGTAAACCACGTAGGGCGTGTAAGTGAGGCTATTGAGCAAGCGCATCATCAGGCCTAGGGCTAAAAGGGCTGCGGCGAAGCTGAAGACAGCAACAATAGACGCGTCGCGCAGCGGCACGGCTCCGCCGATCAAATCTAAAGCGGTGAGCGCTGCGGAGGCGATAATCGTCGGGATCGACATCAGCATGGCGATGCGGGCAGCCTCTTTGCGTGTAAAACCCGCATTCAGGGCCCCGGTGATAGTGATGCCTGAGCGAGAGGTGCCTGGGACGAGTGCCACGGCTTGCCACAGCCCAAGGATCCAAGCGTCTCGTAGCGTCAGGTCTTGGATGTGACGCGTCGTTCGCGCGCGTTGATCCATCCAGTAGAGCAAAATGCCAAATACCAGCATGCTCCAGCCGATGACGGTGATGGAGCGCAGAGTGTCCGACAGTCCGGTGAGTTTTAAGATCAAGCCGAGTCCCATGACAGGCAGCGTAGCCAGACTCAGGGCGATGAGCAGCCGGGCAGAGGGGCTCTCAAACTGGCCGCGCGCAACCTGCGGGATGCCTTGCGCAATGTGGCGCACATCTGGCCAGAAATAGACGATGACCGCAAATAAAGTTCCGATATGGGCGGCGACATCAATAACTGGGCCTTGATCGGGGAGCCCTGTCAGCCCCGGCAAGAGGATCAAATGTCCAGAGGAGGAGACTGGCAAAAATTCCGTTATGCCCTGAATAAGCGCGATTAATATCAAATGATAAAGCGACATGTTTTGTGGTCCTCTGCGATCAAAGCGACCATATACCCATGATATTTCAGCGCTAGTAGAAATATAGGCCCGATTCGGATCTAAAAATAGCTTGAAAATTGCGAAAAAATGTCGCCATATGCATTTTCCCACTTTATAGGTCACCTGTGCTGACATTATAAAGTCAAAACAACTTAAAAATATAGTGACGTTGCGAATCGAGGATGGTATGACGGATAATCCGATGCTTAAATTTGTGAATATCCCACGGCTCATGCCTCAAAAGCGTGATGCGTTAGATCGGACGGATGATTTCGGCGAGATTTATGCGGAATTTTCGGAGTCCAAGGCCGCAGAGCAGGCGAGCCGGTGCAGCCAATGTGGCGTGCCATATTGCCAAACCCATTGCCCGCTGCACAACAATATCCCAGATTGGCTGCGCCTGACCGCTGAGGGGCGACTACGCGAGGCCTATGAAATCAGTCAGGCCACCAACACATTCCCAGAGATTTGCGGCCGTATTTGCCCTCAAGACCGCTTGTGCGAGGGCAATTGCGTGATCGAGCAGTCAGGTCATGAAACGGTGACCATTGGTTCTGTTGAGAAATATATCACCGACACCGCATGGGCTGAGGGGTGGGTGCAACCGATCACACCCGCTGCGACTCGCGGAGAATCTGTCGGCATCATCGGCGCGGGTCCAGGAGGATTGGCCGCGGCCGATATGCTGCGCCGCGCTGGTGTGCAGGTCACAGTCTATGATCGCTATGACCGCGCGGGAGGGCTTTTGACCTATGGAATACCCGGTTTTAAGCTTGAAAAAGATGTGGTGATGCAGCGCGTGGCCCAGCTTGAGGAGGGCGGCGTAGAAATTGTCACCAACTGCAATGTCGGCGTTGACATTAGCTTTGAGGAAATCCGCATCAAACATGATGCGGTGATTGTCGCCACAGGTGTTTATAAGTCCCGCGATTTGGTGGGGCCGGGCTCGGGAGCAGATGGCATTGTGAAAGCCATTGACTATTTGACCGCCAGCAACCGCCATGGTTTTGGCGACAATGTACCTGAATTTGAAGATGGCAGATTGAATGCGGCCGGCAAGCGGGTTGTGGTAATTGGCGGCGGAGATACGGCCATGGATTGCGTGCGAACAGCAATCCGGCAAGGCGCCACCTCTGTTAAATGCCTATATCGCCGCGACAAAGCGAACATGCCGGGATCTTTGCGGGAGACTCAAAACGCTGAGGAAGAGGGCATTGAATTTGTTTGGCTGACGGCGCCCAATGGGTTCGTTGGCAATCCTGTGACTGGGGTAAACGTGCAAAAAATGCGTTTGGGCCTGCCGGATGCGACAGGACGTCAAAGCCCAGAGGTGATTGACGGGGCCGATTATGTGGAACCTGCGGAATTGGTGGTCAAAGCTTTGGGTTTTGAGCCTGAAGATTTACCACAGCTTTGGGGCGCAGAGGGTCTCGACGTGACGCGCTGGGGTACAATCCGCGCGGATTTTGAAACCGGCCAAACCAGGCTACCGGGTGTATATGCGGTGGGTGATATTGTACGCGGCGCCTCGCTTGTGGTTTGGGCCATTCGCGACGGCCGCGACTGCGCAGCCGCGATTCTAGCACAGTTTGACAAGGCCCAATCCATAGCCGCTGAATAAGCGTCTGCGTGGATCTGGAGCTTTACGACATTACGATGTCCTGCCTGGGCATTTAAGGAGATGAGCATGACAAAATTTGATGCAAACTGGGTGAAAGCGGAAGAAGCCAAGCGCAAGCATATGGCTGAAAATGGCCTTTACTCTGAGGCGGAAGAGCACGCCAGCTGCGGCGTGGGACTTGTGGTGTCCATCGACGGGACGCCAAGTCGCAAAGTGGTTCAGGCCGGTATCGACGCGCTAAAAGCGGTTTGGCACCGCGGTGCTGTCGATGCAGATGGCAAGACTGGCGACGGGGCTGGCATCCATGTGCAAATCCCTGTGCCATTCTTCTATGACCAAATTGAACGCACTGGTCATACGCCGCGCATGGATGAGCTGATGGCCGTCGGCCAGGTGTTCTTGCCGCGTACTGATTTTGGGGCCCAAGAAACCTGTAGGACGATTGTGGAAACAGAAGTTTTGCGCATGGGGTATTATATCTATGGCTGGCGCCATGTGCCGGTGAATGTCGCCTGTTTGGGTGAAAAGGCCAATGCCACGCGACCTGAAATTGAACAGATCTTGGTGTCCAATTCCAAAGGTGTCGATGAAGAGACGTTTGAGCGCGAGCTTTATGTAATTCGTCGCCGGATTGAAAAAGCTGCACAAGCTGCAGGAATTTATGGTCTTTACCTGGCCAGCCTGTCGTGCCGTTCGATTATCTATAAAGGCATGTTTCTGGCGGAGGATATGTCGGAATTCTATCCTGATTTGAAAGATAAACGATTCGAGTCCGCCTTTGCTTTGTATCACCAGCGCTATTCGACCAATACTTTCCCACAGTGGTGGCTGGCTCAGCCCTTCCGCATGTTGGCCCATAATGGCGAAATCAATACGCTGAAAGGCAACAAAAATTGGATGAAGAGCCATGAGATCCGCATGTCTTCTGATGCTTTTGGAGATACGGCCGAAGATATCAAGCCAGTGATTCCAAGCGGGTCTTCGGATTCGGCGGCGCTGGATGCGGTGTTTGAAATGTTGGTGCGCGCGGGGCGCAATGCGCCGATGGCCAAGACCATGCTGGTGCCGGAAAGCTGGTCAAAGCAAGCGGTGGACCTGCCGAAATCTTGGCGGGATATGTATTCTTACTGCAATTCCGTTATGGAGCCATGGGATGGACCGGCCGCCCTTGCAATGACAGATGGCCGCTGGGTCTGCGCTGGATTGGACCGCAATGGTCTAAGGCCCATGCGCTATTTGGTGACGGGTGATGATTTGCTGATCGCGGGCTCGGAAGCCGGGATGGTCACCGTTGATGAAGCCAATGTGAAAGAAAAAGGCGCGCTGGGCCCAGGCCAGCTTTTGGCGGTCGATATCGTTGAGGGCCGTTTGTATCATGACACTGAAATGAAAGATATGCTGGCCGCCAGCCAAGATTTCAGCGCATGGGTTGGCAAGATCAATGAGCTGGACGACGACCTGGCCAAAGCGGTGGAAAAACCGATGTTTAAGGGCGCAGATTTGCGCCAGCGCCAGATTGCAGCGGGCTACACCATTGAGGAGCTCGAACAAATCTTGGCGCCCATGGCCGAGGATGGCAAAGAGACCTTGGCCTCGATGGGCGATGACACGCCCTCGGCGGTTCTGAGTGAAAAATATCGTCCGCTATCACACTTCTTTCGGCAAAACTTTAGCCAGGTGACCAATCCCCCGATTGATAGCCTGCGCGAATTTCGGGTCATGAGCTTGAAAACACGCTTTGGCAATCTGAAAAATGTGTTGGATGAGAGCAGTGCGCAGACCGAGATTTTGGTTCTAGACTCGCCCTTTGTCGGCAATGTGCAATTCGATCGGTTGTTGGAAAATTTCAACGCGCCGATGGTAGAGATAGATTGTACCTTCCCTACCGATGGCGCTCAGGGGGAATTGCAAAAGGCCCTCAACCGTATTCGGTCAGAAGCCGAAGATGCTGTACGCTCGGGGGCTGGGCATTTGGTTTTGACGGATCAGCATGCTTCAGAAACCTCCGTTGCCATGCCGATGATTTTGGCGACCAGTGCGGTGCATTCATGGTTGACCCGTAAGGGGCTCCGCACCTTCACCTCGCTCAATGTACGGTCTGCAGAGTGTATTGACCCGCATTATTTTGCCGTATTGATTGGCTGTGGTGCGACGGTCGTGAATGCCTATTTGGCCGAAGACAGCCTGGCCGATCGCATTGATCGCGGCCTGCTTGAGTGTTCTTTGACTGAGGCTGTGGCGCGATATCGCTCGGCAATTGATCAGGGTCTGTTGAAAATCATGGCCAAGATGGGGATCTCGGTAATTTCCTCTTACCGGGGCGGTCTGAACTTTGAGGCTGTTGGCCTGTCGCGTGCCATGTGCGCTGAGTATTTTCCCGGAATGACATCGCGAATTTCCGGTATTGGTGTGGTGGGCATTCAGCGCAAAGCAGAGTCTATTCACGCATCAGCCTATACTGCGGCCTCAGATGTTCTGCCAATTGGCGGATTTTACAAGGCGCGCCGCTCCGGCGAAAAACATGCGTGGGAAGCGCAAACCATGCATTTGCTGCAATCGGCCTGTGACCGCGGCAGCTTTGAGATGTGGAAAAATTATTCAGCTAAATTGCAAGCCAACCCGCCGATCCACCTGCGGGATCTGCTGGCAATTAAACCCTTGGGGGCAGCAATTTCTGTGGATGAGGTGGAAAGCATCACCTCAATCCGCAAGCGGTTTGTTACTCCTGGCATGTCCCTTGGTGCTCTGAGCCCAGAGGCTCATAAGACACTCAATGTGGCAATGAACCGGATCGGCGCCAAGTCTGACAGTGGTGAGGGTGGAGAAGATCCTGCGCATTTCCTGCCGGAACCCAATGGGGATAATCCTTCTGCGAAGATCAAACAGGTGGCTTCAGGCCGCTTTGGGGTCACGGCAGAATATCTCAACCATTGCGAAGAATTGGAAATTAAAGTGGCGCAGGGCGCCAAGCCCGGCGAGGGTGGACAACTGCCTGGGATGAAGGTTACGGATCTTATTGCGCGTTTGCGTCATTCGACCAAAGGTGTGACTTTGATCAGCCCACCGCCCCATCACGATATCTATTCCATCGAAGATTTGGCGCAGCTGATTTATGATCTCAAGCAAATCAACCCGCGCTGTAAGGTGACTGTGAAATTGGTGGCCGCCTCTGGGGTCGGCACCATTGCCGCCGGTGTGGCGAAGGCTGAGGCCGATGTGATTTTGATCTCTGGCCATAATGGCGGCACCGGCGCTTCTCCGGCGACATCGATCAAATTTGCGGGGCTGCCTTGGGAAATGGGTCTGACTGAGGCACATCAGGTTTTGGCGATGAACAACCTGCGCGAGCGGGTGACATTGCGCACCGATGGCGGTTTGCGCACGGGCCGCGACATAGTGATGGCGGCGATGATGGGTGCGGAAGAATATGGCATCGGTACAGCCGCTCTGATCGCGATGGGCTGCATCATGGTGCGGCAATGCCAATCCAATACCTGCCCTGTGGGGGTTTGTACGCAAGATGAAGCTCTGCGGGACAAGTTTACCGGGTCGGCCGATAAAGTTGTCAATTTGATCACCTTCTACGCGCAAGAAGTGCGTGAGATTTTGGCCAGCATTGGCGCGCGTTCAATGGACGAGGTGATTGGCCGTGCTGATTTGCTCAGCCAAGTGTCGCGCGGATCTGCGCATTTGGACGATTTGGATCTTAATCCGCTATTGATTACGGTCGATGGTGCCGATCAGATTACCTATGATCGCCATAAGCCGCGCAACGCTGTACCAGATACATTGGATGCGCAGATCGTCACAGACGCGGCGCGCTTCTTGCAAGATGGTGAGAAGATGCAACTGCAATATGCGGTGCAAAACACCTCCCGTTCGATTGGCACAAGGGTGTCTAGCCATATTGTGACCAAATTTGGCATGCGCAACAATCTGCAATCCGATCACTTGACGATTAAGTTGCAAGGCTCGGCCGGGCAGGCCCTTGGCGCTTTTGCGGCACCGGGCTTGAAGTTAGAAGTGGCCGGAGAGGCCAATGACTATGTGGGCAAAGGTCTGTCGGGCGGTGTGATCGTTGTGCGGCCTGCACAGATCAGCCCTTTGATAGCCTCGGACAATACAATTATCGGCAACACCGTGCTATATGGCGCGACCGATGGTTTGCTCTTCGCTTCTGGCTGCGCCGGTGAACGTTTTGCGGTGCGCAACTCGGGCGCAAAAACCGTGATTGAAGGCTGTGGCTCAAATGGCTGTGAATATATGACCGGCGGTGTTGCTGTGGTTCTAGGCTCCATTGGGGCCAACTTTGGCGCAGGGATGACGGGTGGCATGGCCTATCTTTATGATCCGACCGGAGCAACGGCTCCAATGATGAATATGGAAACTCTGGTGACTTGCCCGGTCTCGGTTGCCCATTGGCAGGAGGAGCTGAAGGTGCTGATCGCCCGCCATGTCGAGGAGACCAATTCGGTCAAAGGCGCGGATATTTTGCAGCATTGGGATGAGGAAAAGCACAACTTTGTGCAGGTCTGCCCAAAAGAAATGTTGGTGCATTTGCCCGCGCCTTTGCAAGATGGTCAATCCCAATCGGTACCGGCAGAATAGCCCGGGCTGCGATTGCGTCATAAGACTTGGTATCGAAATGGTTTGCCCGGCGGTAGTGCCGGAAGGACGCTCTTTTTTGCTGGTAAGAATGTGCCAAGACTCATATCGCGACTATTTACGAAATATTTGATTAGTTTGCAGCATTATGTTTCGCAAACTTTTTAACAAAGAAGCGCGGCTAGAGATCGGGGAGTTCATAACATCCGGCACTTCTGGGCGGGTCTCGCATAAGGTGCAGTCGTCTTTGACCCGCCACATGGCACGCCCGCCGGTAGCTCTTGGCTTGAACTCTGATACGTTGACGAAATGCTTCTGATATGATGTGGCATATATATGACTGAGCCAAGTGAGGATCCTCTTGATCGCGCCGATGACACCCCCCAGTGGTGGCCTGGGCGCTTGGGGCCTATGCTGCAAGGCCTGCGCCGGGTCCTGCTTTGGAGTTTGCTGGCAGTTGCGCTGGTCTTTCTTGCTTGGGGGTTGATCTACCGATGGGTCAACCCTCCGATCACTTTTTACATGATGCAAGAGCGCGCGCGACTTGGTGAGATACAATATCAATGGGTCGATATTGAGCAGGTGGCTCCGATGTTGCGCCGCGCGGTGGTGGCAGCCGAAGATGCCAATTTCTGCACCCATTGGGGGATTGATAGCGCAGCGGTGCGTCAAGCGCTGCGCGAGGGGGCGTTGCGCGGCGGCTCGACTATTAGCCAGCAAACTGTCAAGAATGCTTTTCTCTGGCCTGGACGAAACTGGCTGCGCAAAGCGGTGGAAGCGCTGTTGACCCCCTATATCGAAATGGTCTGGAGCAAACGGCGCCTATTGGAAATTTATCTCAACATTGCCGAGTTTGACACGGGGGTGTTTGGTATTGAGGCGGGAGCCTGGCATCATTTTGGGGTTGCGGCCAAAGATTTGAACCGCGTTCAAGCCGGTCGCCTTGCGGTTGTTCTGCCCGATCCCAAAGGTCGCAGCGCAATTCGTCCGAACAAAGACACCAGGAAACGCGCGGCATCGGTGATTGCGGGGGCTGATATGATCCGAAAGGATGGGCGTGCGGAGTGTTTTGAGGATTGATTGCGCCGACAAAGCGGGGGTAAGACAGAGTGACCCGAGTAAAGTGAAGCCCAATGAATATCTTATATCACGTTCCCCTATCTCCGTTCTGCCGCAAAGTGCGCCTGAGCCTGGCAGAAAAGAAAATCGAAGTGCAACTGGTTGAAGAGCGCTATTGGGAAGGGGATGCGGATTTTCTGCGCCGCAATCCAGCTGGCAAAGTCCCGGTGCTTAAAATGGGCGGGGAGATTTATTCGGAGTCTTCCGCCATCTGCGAATATCTTGAGGAATGTTTTCCAGAGCCGCGCTTGTTGCCCCGAGATGCGCAAGCCCGCTGTGAGGTGCGCCGTTTGGTCTGCTGGTTTGACGATAAGTTTCACCATGAGGTGACCGCAAATCTATTATATGAGCGGGTTAATCGAAAAATACATGGATCAGGTTATCCGGTCGCTGCCAATGTGAAGGCGGGGGCCAAGGCCATAAAATTTCATCTCGATTATATGACGTGGCTCTTGGACAATCGCCGCTGGCTTGCGGGTGATGAAATGAGCCTTGCTGATTTTGCAGCCGCCGCGCAGCTGTCGGCGTTGGATTACATTTGTGATGTGGATTGGAATAGATCAGCGGCGGTGAAAGATTGGTATGCAATCATGAAGTCGCGCCCGGCTTTCCGGTCGATTCTCGCTGATAATGTGCCGGGGTTTCCACCTCCGCACCATTATGCCAATCTTGACTTCTGATCTGAAATCCCGACTTTTGGCACAGGCTTTGGCCGAGGGCTTTAGCAATGCCAAGATCACCACGCCTGATGCCGTGCCGCAGGTGCCGGCACAGTTGGAGGCGTTTTTGCAGGCGGGCTATCATGGGCAAATGACATGGATGGAGACGCGCAAAGAATGGCGCGCTGCGCCGCAGGCCTTGTGGCCTGCGGCCCGATCTGTGGTGATGCTGGCGGAAAGCTATGGCCCACAAAGCAATCCTTTGGCCAATCTTGATCGGCCTGATATTGGTAATATCAGCGTCTATGCCCAGGGCAAAGACTATCACGATATCGTAAAAAAACGGCTGAAACGCCTGGCCCGCTGGTTGATTGCCGAGGGGGGCGGTGAGGTGAAAGTCTTTGTTGATACGGCCCCGGTTGCGGAAAAGCCCTTGGGGCAGGCCGCTGGCTTGGGATGGCAGGGCAAACATACCAATCTGGTGAGCCGCACAACTGGTAATTGGATGTTTTTGGGCGCGATATTTACCACGCTGGAGTTGGAAGCTGATGCGCCGGAGGTGGATCACTGCGGGTCATGCCGCAAATGCTTGGATATTTGTCCAACGAAGGCATTTATTGCGCCCTATAAAATGGATGCGCGGCGCTGCATTTCCTATCTGACCATTGAACACAAGGGTCCGATTGATCTCGCTCTGCGGCCGGGCCTCGGCAATCATATCTATGGCTGTGATGATTGTTTGGCTGTTTGTCCGTGGAACAAATTTGCCGTTGCAGCCTCGGATGCGCGCTACAGTGCTAAGGGGGATCTAGCCACGCCGCCCCTGCGCGACCTGGTGGTCCTAGATGATGCTGGGTTTCGTGCGAAATTCGCAGGCTCTCCGATTAAAAGGATCGGCCGCGACCGATTTGTCCGCAACGTGCTCTATGCCATCGGAAATTCGGGAGATCCGTCCTATGTGCCGCTGGTGCAACCGTTGATAGCGGATACAGATCCGGCGGTGGCGGAGGCTGCTGGCTGGGCCTTGGCGTGTATCACGCCCTAATTTTTTGGAACGGCAAAGGTGAGATTGGCCCATAGGCTGTGCCAGACGGGATCATCTGCACTGGCAGCTTCGACGGGGCGCAGCGCGACATTGTCGACCATATACTCGTGACCGCTGATGACCGGGAACCGGGCAATTCCAAGAGCATCTGTGCGATAGAGTTGGATCAAAGCCGGCTCTTTCGTGCCGGCACGGCGCGAGAAGACTTCGATCTGCACATCTGCGCGGCGTGTGCCGTTCAAGAACACCTGTACCGCCATGCCCTCTGAGAGTTCGTCGGTATAGGGGTTGGACAGTGCTACGATCTCAATCTCCAGCCCGATCTGCCGATCTTGCCCAGCCCCGTAGCCGACAGAAACCAGAGATTTTGCAAAGCGGCGATAACTCTCGATGAAACCGACATCTGGCAAACCGCGGGCGATATGCGCTTCGGGCAGTCCCTCAAAATCTTTATGTTCGATAAAGTTGATAAATTTTTCAAATTCCCGATAGGTGAGGGTGCTGTCGGTGGTTTCATGCACCAAAACAGCCAGCCCGTTTTCTAACCCGGGATGCTGCATAGCGGGCCGGTCGCCCTCCCGGGCGCTCATCTCAAGGACTGCGCCTGAATGATGCAGCTCATGGCGGGTTGTATAGCGGCTGAGATAGGAATGGCTGCCCCCTTTGAAGTCTTGTCCAACCCGGAAATGCGCCGCGATCGGGCTATTTACTCTAACCTGAAATTCCACTGGAGAAATCCAAAATTCATGCGCATAAATAGGCCCAGAAAAAATAAGAGCGACAAGTAATATTAAGGAGCGCTGAAACATGTTGAGACCTTTCCGGAAAACCCTCCCCACGATTGTGTGGTGTTTCCTATTGATGTCAAGTGCACTTTTGGGGTCTCTCAGTTCGGTCGGGCCGGCCCGTGCTCATGAATTGCGGCCAGCAGTGGCGGAAATTTCTGTTCGGGAAGATAGAATTGAAATCTCTCTCCGCCTCGCCGTTGAAACTCTTCTGGCTGGGATTAATCAGTCTCAAATCGCAGATACTGATGATGCGCCCGAAGCGGAGATTTATGACCGGTTGCGCGCCCTGCCTGATCGCGCATTGGCGCAAATGGTTGAAACCCAATTTGCCAATATTTCTGGCGGGATCACGCTTGAAGGGGCCGGACCATTGAGCTTGATGTCGGTGGAGGTAATCGCTGAGATGGATCTCGAACTGCCCCGCGATACCGTCGTTACAATGTCCGCGGAGCTGCCACCCGGGACGGCTCCGGTCTCTTTTGGGTGGGCTGCGCGAAATGGCGGGCTGGTAGTGCGCCATGGGGAAGGTCCAGAGGCCTACGCGGCCTTTTTGCAGGGTGGAGAGGTCAGCGCTCCGTTGCCGCGGTCTGGTGCTGTCGAGGAAAGCACTGGCGCGGTGTTCCTGCGGTTTGTTGTGGAAGGCTTTGAGCATATTATTCCAAAGGGTCTGGATCATATTCTCTTTGTCTTAGGATTGTTTTTCTTCTCCCTTGCCTGGCGTCCCCTCTTGGCGCAGGTCACGGCCTTTACGCTCGCCCATACGGTCACGCTTGGCCTTGCTACTTTAAGCATTATCACCATTCCGGCAGCGCAGATGTGGTTGGTGGAGGCTTTGATTGCCATCTCCATTGCCTATGTAGCGGTTGAGAATATTTTGCGCCCGAAACTGGGGTGGTGGCGGATCCTTGTGGTCTTTGGGTTTGGCCTTTTGCACGGTCTGGGGTTTGCCTCCGTATTGGGCGATCTTGGTTTGGCGCAGGGGCAATTCATTCTGTCGCTGATTGCCTTCAACATCGGTGTCGAGTTTGGCCAATTGTCGGTGATTGCGGCGGCCTTTGTCCTCTTTGCCCTGCCGTTGGGGCGCAGCGCAATGTATCGCCGCGTGGTAGTGATCCCTGGCTCTATTGCCATTGCTTTCGTGGGCCTATGGTGGGCATTTGAGCGCAGTTTTATGTAGAACCGGGGCGGCGGTTCGGCGCAACGTGCTCTGCGGACTTAAAAAAGGCCTCAACCCTAGGGTTGAGGTCATCGTGTTTGACATAGCGCCAAGGGTTTATGTGCGAACGAGTTTTTCGTAGCTTTCGGCGATGTCGCGCGCCAGGGCGCCCACTTCAAATGTATAATCGCCGATGTAACCCACGGGTGTCACTTCCGCCGCGGTGCCGGTCAACCAACATTGTTCAAAGCCTTCAAGCTCCTCGGGCATGATATGGCGTTCGATCACCTTGATGCCGCGCTCTTGCAACATGCTTACGACAGTCTGCCGCGTAATACCATTGAGGAAACAATCGGGTTTCGGCGTGTGCACGTCTCCGTCTTTGACAAAGAACAGGTTGGCGCCGGTAGCTTCGGCCACATAGCCGCGATAATCTAGCATCATCGCATCGGAACAGCCTTTGGCTTCGGCCGCATGTTTGGACATGGTGCAGATCATATAAAGCCCGGCGGCCTTGGCAAAGCATGGAATTGTTTCGGGGCTTGGGCGTTTCCATTTGGCGATATCGAGCTTTGCGCCCTTGAATTTAGCGTCGCCATAATAGGCACCCCATTCCCAAGCGGCCACGGCCATGCGGACTGGGTTGCGCGCTGAGGCAACTCCCATATCGTCACCAGACCCGCGCCAGCAAACTGCGCGGACATATGCATCCTGCAGGCCAGAGGCGCTCAAGACCTCCTCTTTCGCCGTTTCAATCTTGTCCACAGTATATGGGATTGGAATGTCCATATATTCGCCAGATTTCAATAGGCGCTCGGAATGTTCACGAGATTTGAAAATCTTTCCGTTATAGGCGCGCTCACCTTCAAACACAGAGCTGCCGTAATGCAAGCCATGGGTCAGGATGTGAACCTTAGCGTCGCGCCAGTTTACCAATTCGCCATCCATCCAGATGACACCGTCACGGTCGTCATATGCGCCAGCCATGTGTAATTCTCCTTTTGGTCGGCTATATTTTCAATTGTGTCGCATATTACGTCCGTTTCGGACATAATATTGCGCAAAATGTTATAATCGCTAACAATTGATTCTTGGAATGTCAATAACACTGACATATTGTTGATATTGATTTAATCAGAAAGGCATATCATGGCGCAGGGGCAAAATAGATCAGAACATACCCATGGTTTGCTGTTTTTAACGGATGAACAGCTGCGCAAAGGCATTGAGGCCATGTTTTTTGCCTATCGTGGATTTACAGCCGACCCCGATCGCATATTGGCGGAAAAATCCTATGGCCGCGCGCATCACCGGGCGTTGCATTTCATCCAGCGCAGCCCTGGCACAACTGTCAATAATTTACTGTCCACGCTCGGGGTGACCAAGCAAAGCCTTAACCGTGTGCTACGAACCTTGATTGAGGATGGTTTGGTGCTCAATAAAGTGGGCACCGACGACAAGCGCCAACGGCATTTGTCTTTGACCGATGCAGGCAGAGAATTGGAGCAGGCGCTTTCTAATGCCCAACGTGATCGTATGCGCACTGCCTATCGCCAAGCGGGGGCGGAAGCTGTCTATGGCTTTTGCACCGTGCTTGAGGCTATGATGGATCCAGAGTTGAAAAAACATTATGATCAGCTGACCAGCGGAGAGACCGTATGACTCCAGATTCGCATTTGCTTATCGTCGATGATGATGAGCGCATTCGGACATTGTTACAAAAATTTCTTATTAGAAATGGTTTTTTAGTATCTGCGGCCCGTGATTCAGCGCATGCACGGCGGATATTATCTGGTCTTGACTTCGATTTAATCATTTTGGATGTGATGATGCCGGGCGAGGATGGAATCTCTTTGACCAAAGAGGTGCGAAAAAATAGTGACACGCCTATTTTGTTATTGACCGCCAAGGGCGAGACCCAGGATCGAATCTTGGGGCTTGAGGCTGGCGCGGATGACTATCTGGCTAAGCCTTTTGAGCCCAAGGAGCTATTGCTGCGTCTCAATGCAATTTTGCGCAGAGTGCCCGCGCAAGATGAGGCCGCGCCTTTGCCCAAGGTCATGCATCTGGGTCAGGTGCATTATGATGTCGACCGCGGTGAGATGTGGCAGGGTGAGGATCGGTTGCGTTTGACCGCAACGGAGAGCCAGTTGATGCGGATTTTTTCCAGCAAGCCTGGCGTGCCGCTCAGCCGCAGCAATTTGGTTGAACAGCTCGGGCGTGATGGTGGCCAAGCACAAGAGCGCGCAGTCGATGTGCAAATCACAAGGTTGCGGCGGAAAATTGAAAAGGATCCGAAACAGCCGCGCTATTTGCAGACCGTACGCGGTGCGGGATATATGTTGGTTCTGGAACAGAGGTATGCGTTGTGAGCACAAAAATAATCACCCATGATGAGTGCTTGGACCACGTGACGCCGTCTGGTCATCCCGAGCAGGTGGCGCGTCTAGAACATGTATTGAAAGCACTTGCGCCTTTGGGTTTGGAGACCTTAACCGCACCGCTTGCACCCGATAATGATCTGCTGCGATGCCATCCGCAAACTCACATCAACGCTTTGCGCGCCGCGGTCCCGCAAGATGGCTGGAGCCGTTTGGATGCGGACACCCATATGTCCCCTGGCACGCTGACAGCGGCTTTGAGGGCGGCGGGTGGTGCGCTTCGGGCGGTGGATATGGTGATGAGCGGTGAGGCGGCCAACGTTTTCGTCGCCACCCGGCCTCCGGGGCATCACTGCGAGCGTGAAACGCCGATGGGCTTTTGTTTTTTTGGCAATGTGGCCTTGGCCGCCAAACATGCGCTGGTCCATCACGAGCTGTCGCGCGTTGCGATCGTGGATTTCGACGTGCACCATGGCAATGGCACGCAGGACTTGGTGGAAGGGGATGGTCGCATTTTTTTCGCCAGCACTCATCAGATGCCCCTCTATCCTGGGACAGGTCATGCCCATGAGACGGGCGGCTATGGCAATGTGCTGAATTGCCCCTTGCCGGATGGGGCGGGCAGCGCGGCGTTTCGCAAGGTGATGGAGGCAGAGGTTCTGCCAGCGGTGGAGCGGTTTGCCCCTGAATTATTGTTCATTTCAGCCGGGTTTGATGCCCATGTTGACGATCCGCTGGCGGGGATAAATTTGACGGAAGATGATTTTTCGTGGATCACCCAGCGTCTGTGCGACTTGGCGGCCAAACATTGCAAAGGCCGGGTGGTATCCTGCCTCGAAGGCGGGTACGATCTGGATGCGTTGGCCGCGAGTGCTGCGGCGCATGTGAGTATTTTGAAGGAGCAAACCCATGGCTGATGCACAGATTGCGCAAATGAGTTTTGAAACCGCAATGGCCGAGTTGGAGCAGGTTGTGACGCAATTGGAACGGGGTGATGTGGCTTTAGATGCCTCCATTACCCTTTATGAACGGGGTGCGGCTCTGAAAGCGCATTGCGAAGCCAAGTTGAAATCTGCCGAGGAGAAGGTCGCAGCCATAACCTTGAATGGCGATGGGCAGCCTGCGGGCGTTGCTCCTTTGGACGCGGGTTGAGCC
>Ga0209715_1001470_pt1 | contig 19126 bp, 23 predicted proteins | sample COGITO_mtgs_1205_2_FD_184809 | JGI IMG/M metagenome (GOLD analysis project Ga0209715, IMG submission 184809) | Pelagic marine microbial communities from North Sea - COGITO_mtgs_120503 (SPAdes) (version 2) | ecosystem: Environmental > Aquatic > Marine > Epipelagic ... | reverse complement strand
TAAAAGTAGAATGCACTGTTAATCATGAAAATGAAGTTACAAAAGAGTCTTGGTCTAAAACTCAACATATATCTAGAAAATGTTACTTAGTTGATAATGGACCTGGAACTGAAAGTGACATTCCAACCTCAGGATTAAAACCAGAACTTGATAATTTTGATTACACAAAAGAACAAAGTGAAGAAGGATATAAAAACTTTACTGTTATTCAGTGTAAAATGAAATCTATTGAATGGCTTTATTTAGCTGCCAAAGGACATCGTAGAGCTAAATTTGATCTAGAAAATAATAAAGATAATTGGTTAATTCCTTAATTATCATGGAAAATTTAGATAAAAAATTAGAAGAACAAATTACATTCCTTCAGCAGGAGATTTCACAATTGAGTAGTGAGCTGTACTCACAACAAAAAGAAATTAAAGATCTAAAAAAACAAATTATAAATCTTATTAATAGAATTGAGGAAATAGATAGTGAGAATGTTCAAAGCCTTATAAGTGAGGATAAAAAGCCACCTCATTATTAAGGTTTTTTATATTTACATGCTATCAATTAATCTTTGATTTTTACAACGATCAATACCATCTTTTGTAGAAAACAATTTTTTATGAGTAAATTTTCCAACATTTTTTTTACAGAATACTTCATAAGGGTCCCAAGGATTTTTTGATGTTGGTGTAAGAAATATAGAGTCTGCTAAATCAGGACAGCCTTCAATGCCATGTTTGTAATAAGTATCATTTTTACTATCTATTTTTGTTGTAACATCACCTGACCCTAAAACATCAGAGCCTTTAACGTGTGCCCCTCTATAAGTTCTTTTTCCACAATCATAAGCTGCTCCTTGTGTGTGAAATAATTCATGTAAAATTACAATTTCCATGCCTTTAGATCCATATGATTTGATTGCAGGTCCGTATAAGATTGTGAATAATGGACCACCTTCACCGCCATCACTATTTCCATGTTTACTATTAAATCCAGAAATAATTGCATATACTTTTTTAGGATTATTAAATCCTTGTTTAAATAATTCTTTGTAAATTAGACCATTAGGGTGGTCAGGTTCATCAATTTGTTTCCTAGTTAAATTTAATCTAGCAAAAGAAACATCTAGTTTTCCATTTTGTAAAAAATCATATTTAAATTTTTGACCTATGCTATTAGATTTTTTATTTTGAGATGACCATTTCAAAAAATTTTCATTCACTTTAATTGCTAGTTTCTCAATATAACCATTAATATCCCATTCTTTGTCTTTACCATTTTTTAATATCGCATAAATAAAATGGACTTGATGATCATTAGTGGAGTCTTCTCTATCAACTAATGATCGGTTAATTTTGTCATCTTCTCTATTTAAGAACTGTAGTTCGTTTTTTTGATTTGAATAAGATATGATTTTTTCTTTTTTTTCTTTATATGGTTTGCTTAAATCCCAAACAATTTTGTCATTAATAGCAAATAAATAACAGTCATCATTAATTTTTTTCTTTTTTCCATATTTTAAACAAGCTTTGTATGTTTTTTTATGAGACTTATCATTTATCTTTTTAAAAGAACTGTAACCTGAGTTCCAATGTATTTCTCCTTTTTGTAATTTCTCTTTATCAAAAGAGATATAAAACAAAACTTCCTTACCTTTGTATTTTTGTAGTGTATTATTTAGACTATTTTTAATGTTTTCAAGCATTTCTGTTGGAAGTGGATCACTACCTGCTTCTTTAACATCGGCGTTTAAATTTGTCGTAAAGATAAAAAGTAAAAAGATAATAATTTTTTTCATAATAAAAATCTTACTAAGATTTTATTATTTGGTAAAACTTAAAATAACCTAAAATGGTTTTTTTTATATTCCTTTAACTATGATGTTGCTACCTTCAGAATTTTGTAAACGTATATCTTTTACAGGCTTATATTCATCTGAATGATACCACTCTAAAGCTCTTTCATAACTTGGAAATCTAATAATCACTAATCTTGGAAAATTATCTTCCCCTTCAACAACTTGATATTCACCATTTCTAACGAGATATTCCCCATCATATTTTTTAACTACCTCTGAAACTTTAGCTACATACTCTTTATAATTTTCAGGATTTGTTACTTTTAATTGTGCTATTACATAACCTGCTGACATTATTAACTCCTTATTTTTTAAATATTATACATTATTCCAGAGCCAAGCAGCACCTCTAACTCCACTTGAGTCTCCATGAAAATTTTTTAATACTTTTGTTATCACTTTGTTAGAAAAAGTATATTTGGGGATCAATATTGGAATGTTTTTATAAAGTCTATCTATATTAGACATTCCTCCACCAAGAATTATTGCATCAGGATCAAAAATACCAATCATTACTGCCATTAATCTTGCCATCCTATCTTCATATAAACTTAATTCTAAATTTGCTCTAGGATCTCCGTCTAAATCAAGTTTTACAATTTCTTCTGAAGTAAAATTTGTTTTATGTTTTTGATTAAATACATCTTTAAAGCCAATACCTGACATAAATTGCTCTGCACATAGAGGTCTTCCACAATTCATTGATGGACAATTAATCTTTGTTTCAATTTCCACTTTGGTTGGATAAGGAAGTGGTTGATGTCCCCAGTCACCTGCAATTTGATTGGCTCCTTCAATAATTTCTTTTTTATATGAAAGTGCTCCCCCAAAACCAGTGCCAACTATTATTCCAAAGATAGATTGATAATCTTTTCCAGCACCATCAACAGCTTCTGATAAAGTAAAACAATTAGCGTCATTCATTAACTTTACTTCTCTTTTAAGTGCAATTTCTAAATCTTTTTTAAATGGTTTGTCGTTTAACCACATGGAGTTTGCGTTTGTCACCAATCCTGATTCCTTAGAGGAAAACCCAGGTATTCCTAGACCAACTGTGCAAATTTGATTACTCAACTTATCAAATTCATCTACAAGTTTTTTTACTGTTTCAATTCCTGATAAATAATTTTTTCCATAAGAGTATCTTTTTCTCGCTATTTGATCTCCACTATCGTTTAAGAGAATTCCTTCAATTTTGGTACCTCCATAATCGATACCAATTTTAAATTTCTTGCTCATTAATTAAAATACTGATTTAGAATATCTTTTCCAATTATCTTGGTAATGTTTGGTATTTTCTAATACTGATTTTTTTTCTTCTTCAGTTACCTCTCTGATTACTTTACCTGGTGAACCAACCACCAATGAATTGTCAGGTATTTCTTTATTTTCAGTAATCAAAGCTTTTGCTCCAATAATACAATTTTTACCAATTTTAGCTTTGTTAAGTATAACAGCACCTATTCCAATTAAACTATTATCCCCTATTGTGCACCCATGAAGCATAACTAGATGGCCAACCGTTACATCTTTTCCAACTTTTAAAGGACAGCCTGGATCAGTATGTAAAACACTTCCGTCTTGAATATTAGACCCCTCACCTATGAGAATATTTTCAATATCACCGCGTAATACCGCATTAAACCAGATACTAGAGTTTTTTTCTAAAGTAACATCTCCAATAATAGTTGCATTTGGTGCTACCCAATTTTCGCCTGAGTTTTGTGGTTTTTTATCTTTTAAATCGTAAAACATAATTTATATATTCTTATAGTATGCCAGTTCAAACTCCAATATGTGATTTTGGTAAAAAAGCTTTACCCTTTGAATTAAAATCTACTGAAAATAAAGTTATTTCATTAAATGATATCAAGGGAGAAAATGGAACTTTGATAATGTTTATTTGTAATCATTGTCCCTATGTCAAAGCTATTACAAAAGAACTAGTCGAAGATTGTAATGAATTAAAAAAAATTGGAATTAACTCGGTTGCAATATGCTCAAATGATAGTTTTAATTATCCAGAAGACTCATTTGAAAATATGATTAAATTTTCTAAAGATAATAATTTTAATTTTCCCTATTTGCATGACGATACACAAGAAATTGCAAAGTCTTATGATGCAGTATGTACTCCAGATTTTTTTGGTTATAATAAAGATCTTGGTCTTCAGTATAGAGGTAGACTGAGAGAACTTAAAAATTTTGTGCCAGTAAAAGATGGTGAAAGTGATTTATTAAAATCTATGAAACAAATTGCTGAAACTGGTACAGGGCCACAAGACCAAATCCCTAGTGCTGGTTGTGGTATCAAATGGAAATATGATTAATGTATTTAATCGTTACTAGATCTTTTCCACCTGAACTTGGTGGTATGCAAAGCTTAATGTGGGGACTTGCAAGAGAACTTTCAAAAAACTTTATGATTAAAGTTTATGCAGATTATGTTGAAAAACATAAAGAATTTGATGAACAAGCAACATTTTCTATTGAGAGAGTTGGGGGACCTAAATTACTTAGAAAATATCGAAAAGCCTATCTAATTGATGAATTTATAAAGAATGGCAAAGTAAATGGTATTATAGCTGATCATTGGAAAAGCTTTGAGCATTTAAAGACTAATAAAAAAAAATATTGCTTAATTCACGGTAAAGAAATTAACCATGCTAAAGGATCAGGGATTAACGAACGTTTATTAAAAGTTTTAAATAATGTTGAAAAAGTAATTGCGAATTCAAAATATACTAAAAATTTAGCAATTGAAATTGGAGTTAAAGAAGAAAATATTATTGTTATCAATCCTGGCATCGATCCAATCAAAGATCTTGATCAAAAATCATTAGAAAAAGTTGAAAGCTTACTTAAAGTGAAGACACCAAGATTAATTACTGTTTCAAGGTTTGATAAACGAAAAAATCATGAAAAAGTAATAATGGCTTTAAGAAATCTAAAACAAATTTATCCAGATATTGTCTACATTTGTATCGGTTATGGTGATGAAGAAGAAAATATTAAAGATCTTGTAAAAGAATTAGATTTGGAGGGTCAAGTAATGTTCTTTAAAGATATTAGTGAAGATTTAAAAAATGCTTTAGTAGCTAAATCCAACGTTTTTGTAATGCCATCTACTATTTATAAATCTTCTGTTGAAGGTTTTGGAATAGCTTATACAGAAGCTGCTCAATTAAGTATTCCATCCATTGGTGGTAAAGATGGTGGCGCCTCTGACGCTATTGATCATGAAAAGACAGGATTAATTTGTGATGGTGGTAATTTAGATGACATTTACTCATCAATTAATTCTATGTTAGAAAATAAAAAATATTTAGAGTATGGAAAAAATGCAAAAGAATCTGTCTCTAAATTTGATTGGTCAAATATTATTGAAGAGTACAAAAAGATTTTAAGCTAATTTATGCATCTTTTTAAATCCAAAGAGTCTATTGGAATGCTTTTTGGAATTTTTGCTTACTTATCTTTTTCTATTTTAGATACAATTCAAAAAACTTTAATAATTCATCATTCTATTTTTCAGTTACTTTTGGTTAAATATTTTTTTGTTTTATTTTTAGCTTTATTTGAGTCTAAAAGAAAAAATAATCAAATTTTTTATAAGTCAAAAGATATCAAATTACAGATATTTAGAAGCTTACTATCAGTTATAGAGTCTGGTTGTTTTGTTTTGTCATTTAAATATCTATCTTTAGCTAATGCTCATAGTGTTGGTTCACTTGCACCAGTAATAGTGGTGGCACTATCTGCAATTATCTTGAAAGAAAAAGTATCTGCTAAAACTTGGGTCGCAATTTTTATTGGCTTTGTTGGAGTTTTGATTATTCTAAGACCAACTTCATCAATTTTTGATCCAAAAGCGTTGTTGCCATTAATTGCTGCATTTGTGCTTGGTCTATATCAAATTATTACTAAAAAAGTTTCTGAACATGATGCAAATGAAACTTCATTATTTTATACATCAATCATTGGTTTAATAATTATGTCTTTATTAGCTTCTAAGTTTTGGACTCCAATAAATGGATATTCATATGCAATGTTTTTAGGTATTGGTATATTTTTTTCACTAGGTCTTTATCTTCAAATCATTGCTTTAAGTAAAGCAAGAGCAAGTATTATACAGCCATTTCATTACACATTAATTTTTTGGGCAATAATTTTTGGATATATATTTTATAATGATATTCCAGATATGTTCACAGTTATTGGAGCTATAATAATTACCTGTTCTGGTATCTTTGTTTTAAACCAATCTTCTAAAAATTAACCTAAACTAAGATTGTTTATAATTCAGTTATACTTATAGTTATTCATTAATGTCCAATAATAAATTAGCTATTTTTTTAATCATCACCTCTGTCTTTTTTGGAACTGTAATGCTTTCTTTTTTAAAGATAGCTCAAGAAGATGTTAATGTTTATGTAGCTGGTTTTTTTAGATTTTTTTTAGGATTAGTAATTATTTTACCATACATAATTAAAAATAAAGATGCCGTACTTCAAACAACTCATCTTAAACAGCATTTTTTAAGAGCAATACTCGGTTTACCTGCAATGCTTATATATTTTTCAGCTTTAGTACTGCTTCCTATTGAAAAACTTACAGCAATATCTTTTGTGGTTCCTTTAATTGTAACAATACTTGCGGTATTTTTTTTAGGAGAAAAAATTTATATATATCGAACTTTAGCGTTAATACTTGGTTTTAGCGGAATGTTAGTAATTATTCGACCTGGTTTTGTAGATATCTCAATTGGAGTTTATATGGTTTTGTTTTCAGCATTACTTTGGTCAATTAATATAATAATAACCAAAAAGATTTCTAAAGATGATAGTGCGATCACTATACTAGCTTATCAATCTATTTTTATGAGCCTACTCAGCTTCTTTATTGTTTTATTTTTTTGGGAAATGCCGAGCTTAAAAACATTCATCTACTTAATCTTAGCAGCAATGTGTGGAACCGTTTTACATTTAACGCTTAACCATGCATTTAAACTAGTTGACGTAAGTATGACTCAACCCTACTCATTTTTAAATTTAGTTTTTGCTTCTATTATTGGTTATTTCGTATTTGATGAAATGCCTGATCTTTATACTTGGATTGGTGCTCTTATAATATTTACAGGTGTCCTTATAATTTCTTACAGAGAAATGAAATTAGACAAAGATATAATTAGAAAAAGAGTTGATATTAAATCTTAATTTTTTTTTGTAATTGTTTTGTAAATTTGCCATCCAACAATAAGAATTGTTGTAGCTAATATACAAGCTGTAAGAGTTCTATCCCATAAAAAAGTCCAAGAACCATCACTTAATAATAAAGATCTTCTTAAGTTTTCTTCCATCAATCCCCCTAGAACAAATGCGAGAATGAGTGGTGGCATTGGAAAATCATATAAGCGCATAAAAGTTGCAACAACTGCTATTCCAATCATTAAATAAATATCAAAATTGTTAAATGACATCACATAAATTCCAGTAATTGAAAAAAATAAAATAAGTGGAATTAAATAGTTTTTAGGTACAGCAAGAATTCTAGCTATGTAAGGAATTAAAGGTAAATTTAGAATAAGTAAAACTACCATTCCAATATACATAGACATAATAACTGACCAAAATATTTCAGGGTTAGTCATATAAAGTCTTGGACCTGGTTGAATACCAAAACCTAAAAGAGCACCCAACATTACAGCAGTAGTTCCACTTCCAGGAATACCTAAAGTTAATAAAGGAACAAACGCACCAGAACAAGCGGCATTATTTGCAGTCTCAGGTGCAGACAATCCATGAACGCTACCTTTACCAAATTGTTCTTTCTCTTTATCATTAACTAAATTTCTCTCCATTCCATAAGCTAAAAATGATGCAATCGTTGCTCCTGCACCAGGCAAAACTCCTATTATAAAACCAATAATTGATGTTCGGGGAATAGTTTTTAACATCTTCGCTCTTTCTTCTTTATCAATTTTAATTGAACCAAGTTCAGTTAAGGATACTTGTTTAGCAGCAGCTGTTGGATCATTACGTTTTAAAATAATAGTTAATGCTTCACTCATTGCAAAAGTTGCCATTACAACAAGAACAAAACTTATTCCATCAGTTAAGTTCATATTATTAAATGTAAATCTTGTAATATCTGACAAACTATCTTGACCAACGGATGCTAACATTAAACCAAGAACAACCATCATCATTGCTTTAATAAATTGACCTTTAGATGAAAAAGCAGCAATTGCAGTTAGACCTAAAATCATTAATGCAAAATAATCTGGTGATCTAAACGATAAACTTACTTTTGATAAACTTGGTGCTAGAAATAATAAATAAATTGCAGCAAGTGTGCCTCCTGCAAAAGAACTCCAAGCAGCAATAGCCAAAGCTTTTCCAGCTTTACCTTGTTGAGCCATTGGATAACCGTCAAATGAAGTAGCAACAGTTCCAGGAACCCCTGGCGCATTTAATAATATTGAAGAAGTAGAACCTCCAAATACAGCGCCATAATATACTCCTGCCATTAATATTAATCCAGTTGCTGGATCAAATCCATAGGTTATAGGGATCATTAAAGCAATCGCTGTCATTGGTCCAAGACCTGGAAGCATTCCAATAATTGTTCCAAAGAAACAACCAATCATAACCATGAATATATTTTGGAAGGTAAGGGCTGTTGATAGACCAATTAAAATTCCTTCTATCATCCCATTACTCCAATCATTTTAAGAAATGGATCTCTTAAATAAATATCAAGAACGCCGTGTAATAAGTACATAAATGCTGCAACAAACGGAAAAGAAAGCATAAACATTAATACCCATCTTCTCTCACCTAAAAAATAGTATGATCCCATTAAAAAGAGAGAAGTCGTTAAAAAATAACCAACTTTCAAAATAGTTGCTCCATATATAATTGCAATTAAAACTAAAATTCCTGTTTTTTTATATTCTAAAGTTTTATGCTCTACTTTTATTGTATTTGGATCTGGTAAAATTAATTTTAGTCCTGAAAAAAATAAACCAGTATAGCCTAAATAAATTGGAAATGTTCTGGCATTAAAAGGTGCATTTTCATCAAATGCAAAAACTTGAATTTGGTAAGCAGTATATAAATAAAATGCTGAAAAAATAAAAAAGAGCAGTGATATAATTTTTGTAGTATTTATATTCACTGCTCTAATTTTAAATAATCCTAAGGATTATATAACTCCTAGTTTTTTCATAAGAGCTGTCATTTCTTCTGTTTGTTTTTCTAAGAAAGAAACAAACTTGTCACCTGGATTGTAAATATTAACCCAAGCATTTCTTGCTCTTACATTTTCCCATTCAGAAGTTTTCTGTACATCGCCTAGCATTTTAGCAATTGCATTTTTATCTGCGCTGCTCATACCTGGAGGGCCAAAAAATCCTCTCCAGTTAACGAATTGTACATCGTACCCTTGTTCTTTTAGAGTTGGTGCATCTGGAGCATCAGAAACTCTTGAAGGAGCTGTGATACCAATAATTCTTACTTGGTCTCTTGCACCCATCAATTCACCTAAACCTGTAGAGATAATTTGAGTCTCTCCAGATAAAAGTCCAGCTAACGCTTTTCCACCAGCATCATAAGGAATGTAAGCTACATCATTTGGATTAGCACCAGCAGCTTGGAAAGCTAAAGCACCAATTAAATGGTCCATACTTCCTCTTACTGATCCACCAGCCATTTTGATTGAGCTTGGATTCTTCTTATATGCATCAACTACATCTTTAAAGTTTTTATAAGGTGAGTTTTTTGCAACAGCGATCGCACCATAGTCACCAATTACACCAGCGATTGGCACAACATCTTTGTAAGATAAAGTACCACTTCCACTCACGTAACCTTTGTGTCTAGTGATTGATCTTAAAACTAATGGTGTAGATTGAACTAAAACTGTATTTGCAGGTTTAGTATTAATCATGAAAGCTAACGCTTTACCACCACCACCACCTGACATATTTTCAAATGATGCACTTTTTAACATACCAGCTTTTGTTAAAGCCTCTCCAGTACCTCTAGCAGTTCCATCCCAACCACCACCAGCACCACCACCAATTACGAAGTGAATTTTATCAATCGCGATTGAACTAGTTGTAGTTGCTGAGAATAATAGGATTGCTGAGAATAATACTGAAACTATTTTTTTAATGTTTGTCATTATTTTCCCTCTATTAGTTTTTTTGGATACTTAATAAATATTTAAAACTAATGTCTAATAGTAATGTTAGTATTGTTCTATTCAATAGAACATGTTATTCTATTTGATAGAATAATTATGAAATCTAATAAAAATGTTATTGGTGTTGATGCAGTAAACAAAGCTTTAGAAATTTTAAACTGTTTCACAGAAAAAAATGAGTCTCTATCTATAACTAAAATAGCAAACATAACTGGAGATCATAAAAGTAGAATTTCAAGAATATCAAAATCTCTAGAAAATTTTGGCTACATTAGAAAAATAAAAAGTGGTGAATTTAAAATTGGTCATACAATCCCAAGACTATTTGAAATTTATGAGAGTAGTTTTAATTTAAAAAATTCAATTAAAGCTGAATTAGATTTCATATCATCTAAAACAAAGGAGACAGCAAGTTTTTTTGTTAGACAAAATGATGTAAGAGTATGTATCCAATCAAGTTCACCCAATAAATCAATAAGACACCAAGAGGTTATTGGAGATAAAAAACCTATAAACAAAGGTTCAAGTGGTCATGTCTTGTCAGCTTATAATAATTTAGAAATCAAAGATAAGGATGATGTATTAAAAAATGGATATGCTATGACTTTCGGAGAAAGAGATTCAGAAATGGCGTCTATCTCAGTTCCAATATTTAGAAAAAAAAATCAAATTCTTGGTGCATTAACTATTGCAGGTCATATTTCTAATTTTAATAAAAAAAACTGTATTAGCTTTCTAAATGTTCTTAGATCCTCTAGAGTTAAAATTGAAAAGAATTTAATTAAAACTCAATAATGTTAAAAGAAATCAATCAAATTTTCACAATAAAATTTATTTCTGTTTTAATAATTTCTTTTCCTAGCGCAATTATTGCTGACTATTTTAATATTCCTCTAGCTTGGTTTTTAGGACCAATGATTGTCACATCAATTGCTGCATTATCAGGTTTAAAAATCATCATGCCTAAAATAGTATTAAGCTTTATCTTGATAATCTTAGGTTTGCATATTGGAAATTACATAGACCAAAATCTATTTAATCAAATGTTTGATTGGATATGGACTTCATTAATTATGTTAATCTATATAATAATTTGTATTTTAGTTGTCGCTAAATACCTTCAAAAATTTGCAAGTTATGGTGAAAAAGCTTCAATATTTTCAGCAGCTCCCGGTGCATTAGGTCCTCTAATGATTTTGGCTGAAAATGAAAAAACAGATTTATCTCAAGTTGCAACTTCACACTTAATAAGATTGATAATTATAATAACTGTAATTCCATTTATTATAGTAAATAACACTGGCAACGATGTTTTATTAAGTGATGACTTCAATTATTTAGGTCAAAATCACTTAAATTTAATTTTACTTATTTTTGCATCGTTATTTTTTATTTTTGTTTTTGATAAAATTAGAGTTCCAGCAGCTTTGCTCTCTGGTACATTATTTGCCAGTGGTTTGTTACAAATTACAGATATAGCATCATATAAATTACCAGATGAAACTGTAAATTTTTGTCTACTAATTCTTGGTTCTTCAGTTGGGTGTAGATTTGCAGAAAAAACTGTTAAAGAGATAGCTAACAATTCACTTCATAGTATTGTTGCAACAACTATATTGGTGGCTTTGGGATTATTTACAGCTTATGTTGCAACTTTTTTTGTTGATACAAATATTCTAACTTTAATATTATCTTTTAGTCCTGGTGGAATTTATGAGGTAGCAGTGATAGCAATTGCTTTTGATCTTGATCCAGACTTTGTCGCTTTTCATCATATAATAAGATTGCTATTTATACTATTCACTGTTCCCATATTTTTAAGGGTATTAGAAAAAATTAAGAAATAATCTCAGATAATCTTTCAAAAACTTTTTCTGATGAGAGTTTAGATAACTCTGGTGCTTGTATTGCTTTAAAATTTTCTCTCTCAATACTTACTTTAAAAGGTGTTGTATGAGATCCAAATAAAGCAATTCCTTTTGATCCTAAATGAGCTGTCATATGAGCAGGACCTGTATCATTTGCAACAACAAATGAACTATCTTTAATTAACGCTGCTAACTGAGAAATATCTAAAGCTTTACCGTTATCTAAAACACAAAGGGCATTAATGTTTGCTGCTTCTTTAATTTCACTTGGCCCAGGTGCAATGACTACTTTAAATTTATTTTCTAATTTTTCATTAATCATTGAAATCAAATCATTATAGTAAGGCCATTTCTTAGAAGTTAAATGAGGTGAACAAAAAGGAAAGAGAACAATATATTTTTCCAATTGATGGTAATTTTTTATTTGAGATATATCTGATGGGCTCCACGAAAAATCAGGACTTAAAGTGTGATGAGTTTTAATTCCTGAACTTTTTAACTGATGGTCAAATCTAGATAATACTGAGTCTTTATCAAAATCATCTTTTGTGGTTCCTTCAGGTAAAGTGGTTTCAGTAGATGACCATGTGTCTTTTGTTGCATTAGGAAATAATATTCTTTTATAAAAAGCTGTTCTACTTGAGTTCTGTAGATCATAAACTTTAGTGAATTTATATTTCTTAATATTTCTCATCAATGAATATAGATAGATAAGATTAAACCTTGGTAATCTCTTATCTAAAATAACATTAGAGATATGTGGATTTTTTTTGAATAAATCAAAGTATGGTTTTGTAGTTAATAAATGAATTTGATCATCTTTATGATTTTCAGAAATATCTTGAATTGCCCCACATGCTTGAGCTATATCTCCTAAAGATCCATGTTTAATAACTAAAATATTAGACATATTTATAACAACTTAACATAGTATATTTTTTAATGAATAAAATTCTAGTCGAAGTATCAGTTGGTGAATTATTGGATAAAATTTCTATCCTAGAAATTAAACAAGAAAAAATCAAAGATTTGGGGAAACTAAAATTTATTAATGAGGAACACTCAATCCTTAAAGATCAATTAAATAACAATGTTAAATCTGATCAAAAGTTAAATGAGCTATTTGAGTCTTTAAAAGAAATTAATGCAAAATTATGGGTAATTGAAGATGATAAAAGACAATGTGAAAAAGAAAAAGATTTTACAGATACTTTTATTAAACTTTCAAGAGATGTTCATTTTTTAAATGACGATAGAGCTAAAATTAAATTAGAAATTAATAATCATACAGGTTCGAAGATAAAAGAAATTAAAGAATATACTAGTTATTAAAACCGTTAATGAATAACTATGTTTTATTTTTAATCACACTTTTTTGTTGGTCTCCCACTTGGTATTTGATTAAATTTCAATTAGGTTATGTAGATCCACTAGTATCTGTTTTTTATAGGTTTTTAATTGCAGCAATCATTTTTTTTATTTACCTATCTATTAAAAAACAAAATTTAAAATTTTCTATTAATAATCATTTTTGGTTTTTATTTTTTGGAACTTGTCTTTATTCAATTAACTATGTTTTCTTTTACCTATCTAACACATATTTAATAAGTGCGTTTCCAGCAATTGTTTTTTCTACTGTTGTTATAATGAATATTTTGGGGGAAACTTTTTACTTCAAGAAAAAACCATCTTTAAAAACATTAATTGGTGCAACAATTGGAATGATTGGAATTATTATTATCTTTAATGATGAAATCTTTAATTTTAGCTTTGAAAAAGGTACTCACATAGGATTATTTTTAGCATTAGTTGGAACATTTTGTGCTTCTACAGGAAACATGGTTCATCAAAGAAATTTGAATAATAGCTTTCCAGCACTGCAAACTATTGCTTATGCCATGTTATATGGTTCCATTGTTACTTTTTTAATTACACAAGTGCGTGGTTCTGAATTATTATTTGAATATAGTTTTAGCTATATATCATCTCTAATTTATTTATCTATTTTTGGATCAATTTTTGCATTCGTTTCATATTTAAAATTACTTGAAAAAGTTGGTCCTGGACGTGCTGGCTATGTTGGTGTTGTTATGCCTGTTCTTGCTTTAATAATATCTACAATTTTTGAGAAATTAGAGTGGCAAATAGATCTTATTGTTGGTCTTCCTATTTTAATTATTGGTGCAGTTCTTGTTATAAATCAAAAAATAAAAAGCTAATTAGCTTTTAAAAACTTTTGGAAACCAATCCTCTCTCATCATATTTCCAGTTTTTAAATTAATGCCATCAAATGGTGGAGAGGTTGGACCCCCTTTATCAATATATTTAACATCATCACCTATAAATCTCATAGAAAATGCCCTCCTAGATTTTGAAGTATTATTCCCAGTTGAGCCATGCACAATTTTAAAATTAAATAATACAGCATCCCCTAAATTAAGTTTTGGGATTAAAATATTTTTTTCAAATTCTTCTAATGGAGGTAAATCCATAAAAGAACTATCATCTTGATACCAAGATTGATTATTAGACCATTTAGTAGGTCTAATTAATTTTTGCCATTTATGAGAACCTAAAATTAATTTAAGATTATTTTCTTTATCAACTTCATCTAATGGGATCCAAAAACTGCCTGTATCATTACCATCAACACAATAATAAGGCATATCTTGATGCCAAGGTGTTTCTTTAAATGTACCTGGTTCCTTAATAAAAATATGTTCGTGAAAAATTTGAGCTGATTTAGAATTTGTTACTTCAGCAACAATTTGAGCTCCGGGTGAGTTAAATATACAATCTTTAAACTCTTCTACTCTTTCCCAATTACAATAATCCTCAAAAAATCTACCATTATTATCATTTACATTCTCTCGTCCATGTTTACTGGGGTTATCTAAAACCTTTTGAAAACCTTTTCTTAATGGCTCTATCCAATCTTTAAAAATATCTTTTACAATTATTACACCCTTTATTTGATAATCTTTAATTTGTTTATCTGATAACAACATTTTTATTGCTAAAAACTATATTTTTTCTCTAAGTATTTAATGACATTATGAATAATAAAAGTCATAAATAAATAAATTCCGCCTGCAACAATAAATACTTCAATTGGTTTAAAGGTTGTTGAAATAATATATTTAGCAACACCTGTTAAATCCATCAACGTAACTGTGCTTGCTAAAGAAGTTCCCTTCATCATTAGTATTATTTCATTACCATATGCTGGTAATGATTGTCTAATCGCTATTGGAATTTGAATTTTATAAAATATTATCTTGCTCGATATTCCTAAACTTTTACCAGCTTCAATAATACCTGGCTTTATTGTCTGAAAAGCTGATCTTAATATCTCTGATGTATATGCACCTGTATTTAGTGTGAATGCTATAATTGCACACCAATAAGGTTCTTTTAAGATAACCCACAAAAATGTTGATCTTAAATATTCAATTTGCCCTAAACCAAAGTAAATAATGAAAATTTGAACTAATAAAGGTGTTCCTCTAAACAAATATGAATATCCATAAGCAAATTGATTAATAAATATATTTTTGTTTAATCTTAAAATTGCAAACAACAGTCCAATAAATAAACCAAAGAATAAAGAAACAGATAAAAGTTTTAAAGTAACAATCGTTGCACCTAATAATTTGGGAAAGCTGGTAAACATTAATTCAAAATCCATTAATACCCCCTGCTATATCTAGCTTCTAATCTGTTGATTAGTTTCATGCTTAAATAAGTAAGCAATAAATATAAAACAGCTGCAAATGAGTAAAAAAATAATGGATCTCTAGTAGAGCCTGCTGCAATATAAGATTGTCTCATAATCTCAACTAAACCTGTAACTGAAATTAGAGATGTGTCTTTTAAAGTAATTTGCCAAACATTACTTAGGTTTGGAATGGCGAGTCTTAACATTTGAGGTAATATTATTTTATAAAACTGTACAAATTTACTTACACCTAAAACTTTAGCAGCTTCAAACTGACCTTTATCTATTGATTGAATTGCTCCACGAAATACTTCAGTAGAATAAGCACCTGAAATTATTCCAATTGCCATAGAGCCTGTTATAAAAGCATTAATCTCTATATATTCAAAATATCCAAAGATTGATGCCACATACATGATTGCACCACTTCCCCCAAAAAAGAAAAGGTAGATTACTAAAAGTTCAGGGACACCACGAATAACTGTTGTATAAAAATTTCCAATTAAATTTAAAGATTTATATTTTGATAGCTTTAAAGGAGTGAATATAAGTGCAAAAAAAAATCCAATAAACATAGCTGTAACTGAGACAGCGATTGTCATTAGGGTTGCATAAAATAATTCATCACCCCAACCTGTTTTACCAAAAGCGAGAAGTTCCATATAGACTGGCGACTATATATTATAGTCGCCACATCTGAAATTAATTACATAGAAGCGTCAAAACCAAAGTGCTTAATAGCAAGTTTGCTAATAATTCCTTGTTTTCTAGCTTTATCAATTGCTTTGTTGAAGTCTTTTAGAAGTTTAGCGTCTCTTTTACCGATCGCATCATCTCCACCTTGTCTAATTCCAACACCAACACCATTACCAAATGCACCACCTGAAAAAGTTGGTCCAACTAACACAACTGGCTTACCTGATTTGTCAGCATAATCTGTAAACGCAACTGCTGCAGCTAAAGCAACGTCACATCTTCCAGATGTAAGATCTAAGTTTACTTCGTCTTGAGTTTTATAAGTTCTAACATTTACACTTCCAACGTCACCAGATTCTAAAAAGTTTTGGTGAATAGTTCCTGTTTGAGTACAAACAGTTTTTCCAGCAAGTGCACCTGTTATAGTCTTAAGTGCTTTTTTAACAGAAGATCCACCTAAAGTTAAATTAACACCTTCAGGCGTATCCATTCCTTCTAAGCTTGAACCTTTCATGACCGCAAGTGATGCAACTTCATCTGCATAACCTTGAGAAAAAGTAATTGTTTTTTGTCTTTCAGCTGTAATTGACATTCCAGCCATAATCGCATCAAACTTTCTCATCAACAAAGCTGGAATCATTCCATCCCAGTCTTGCTCAACGATAGTACACTCAGCTTTCATGATTGCACAAAGTTCTTGAGCTAATTCCACCTCAAAACCAATAAGATTGCCAGAAGCATCTTTAGAGTTCCATGGAGGATAAGCACCTTCAGTTCCAATTTTTATTGTGTCAGCGTAAACATTTCCGATGACTAATAAAGAAGCAAGAACTGTTAAAATAGTTTTTTTGAATATATTCATTATTTTCTCCTTTAAATTGGAGCAATTATTTCACAAATTTAATAATTAAAAAAGAAAAATTAATGATTTATTGACGATGAAAAATTCCAAGAACAATCAAAACTAGGGATATAAACTCTTGATAATTTAGTGTTACCAAAGTGATGGTTAAATACATTTAACCAACTATCAACTTGTTTAGGTTTTTTATCTTGGCTTCCAACCTGAGCAGTGATTACCCCTTTAGGTTTTAAAATTCTAATCATCGCATCCATGTTTTTTGCAGCAAGATCTATGCAAAATTGGTCATCATTAAGATCAACAAAAATATGATCATAGGTATCGTCTTCTACTGACTTGATACTTTCAAAAGCATCGCCCCAAACACACTTTACAGAATTTTTTTCAGTAGCTTTTTTTCCAATATCCCCAAGATGTTTATTGCACACATCTACAACCTCTGGATCGAGTTCAAACCAATCTACAAAATTAAAATCTTTAGAGATACATTCTCTTGCAACACCTCCGTCTCCACCACCAATTATAGCTGCTCTTTCATTATTTTTATTTAAATTTAAGCCTGCTCCTACAAAAGTAGAGCTATATAAATGCTCATCAGTTGAAGCTACTTGTATTTCACCATCAATAAATAATGATTTTCCGAATTGTTCTAATTCTAAAATTTCAATGTGTTGACCAACTTTTGATTTAAAATCTTCAAGAACATCATTAACGACATAAGATTTTTGTAAACCTGGAGAGCTATAAATGTCATGATATAAAGATTTTGTATCTCTATTAAATTCTTTTTTAACTATTCTTTTATGTTTAAATTCTTTTTTGATTATATCAATTGCAATTGATGGATTTACTTTTCCACATGTAAAAAAATCAAAACTAATTATTCCTTTTTCAGGAAAAGTATGAAAGCTAATATGGCTTTCTGCTAATAGAGCCAATATTGTGAAACCTTGTGGTTCAAATTTATACTTTGAAATATTTAAAATTGTTACTTTTGCAGCTTTAGCAATGTCATGAATTACTTTTTCGTATAAAGAAGGATCGTATTCTTTAGTAGTTCCTATAATGTCTAGAGTTATATGTTCTCCAACTTTAGTCATTAACTATCCTTTCTTATAATTCTTTGCTTTCAATAAAACCTTTTTCATTTCTTTTAAAGAAAGAATTTTAGGCTTACCCATTTTTAGGCTCGTTATATACTGAAGTGATATATTTTCAACCTCTTCAGCTAATTCAAAAGCTTTTGATAAATTTTTTTCAAATGCAATCTGGCCGTGATTACTAATTAAACAAGCTTTTCTCCCCTTTAGAGCTTTCAATATATTTTTAGATAATTCTCTTGTCCCATAGGTTGCATATTTTGCACATTTAATATCGTGGCCTCCTGCCATAGCAACCATGTAATGAAAAGAAGGAATATTTTTGTTGTGAGTAGAAACAGCTGTTGCATTAGTTGAATGAGCATGAACTATAGCTTTTGCCTCTTTTTTATTTAGATAAATATCTTGATGAAACTTCCATTCTGAAGAGGGAATTCCTTTTTTTTTATCAAACTTTCCATCTAATGAAACAAAGACAATGTCTTTATTTTTTAAGGATGAGTATTTTTTTCCAGATGGTGTAATTAAAAAACCATCTTTAAATCTAATAGATATGTTACCAGATCTTAATGCAGATAGTTTTTTGCTATTAAGCATTTTAGAATATTTTATTATTTCAGATGTTAAGCTTTTCATTTAAATAGTTTTTTTAGGCCCTCTGATGAAGCTTCACATGTACCTTTTTCGGTAATCAAACCTGTTACATATTTTGCAGGAGTTATGTCAAAAGCAAGATTCATTGCTTTGCTTTTTTTAGGATAAATTAAAACTTTTTTGATCTCATTGTTTTCATCAATTCCCTCAACATGAGACAACTCTTCTGAATTT
>Ga0209715_1001437_pt1 | contig 19439 bp, 20 predicted proteins | sample COGITO_mtgs_1205_2_FD_184809 | JGI IMG/M metagenome (GOLD analysis project Ga0209715, IMG submission 184809) | Pelagic marine microbial communities from North Sea - COGITO_mtgs_120503 (SPAdes) (version 2) | ecosystem: Environmental > Aquatic > Marine > Epipelagic ... | reverse complement strand
ACAAATTGATATGAGTATTATTTACCAAACCATTAAAGACATTCAAAAAGATTTCACATCATCTGATAACTACTTAAACCAAAGTTAAGTAGTTGAGTTAGTAAATCAATCTAGAGGTCTTTTTGGAAAAAAAACTATTTGGAATAATCCAAACCAAAAAGATGAGAAAAAAAGGATTTCATCAAATTGTTTATTTGGTTTTAAAAGTGGAATAATTATTACACCAAGTGGTATATATATACTAACAGAGTGGTCATCAAATCAAATATTAAGTTTATACCGTTTCCCTTTTAACTTTAAATTTATAGTTCACCCCAGAAGTTTGGTTAATGTTCCTGAATACAAATGGTTAGATTTAACTATGTTAAAAGTTGTTGATGATTGGGATTGTCCAATCGGATGGATTAAAGGGGTTTCCGAAGAACCTCCGAAAATTGTAGTTAAAGGTTTGAAACTCTTTTGGAGTTGGACAAATAAAGGTGTGTTATATTCGAATATAAGAATTGACAATGACGAAGAAAGATTCTTTCATACACTTCAATCAACACTTAAAGAAATATCAGACGATAAAGAAAACCTAAGGGTTAAAACACTAAAAAAATCACAAACCAATGTTTTAAGTGAACTTGATAAAGATGGTAATGGTGAAGTGGATGTAATAGAAGGTAATGACTTTAACTTATTACTTAAGAAACATCAAAAGAGTATAGTTGAAGTAGATAGAACTTACGTTCAACAATTCGTAAAGATTTCAGGTTATCTAAAAACAAAAAAAGGAAACATTCAATCCATATTTAATTCCATAAAAGATACACCCAATCAAGAGGTATTAAATGAATATGTTGAGATATTAAAGGGTGAAATACATACATACAACCTTATATTATTTAATTCTCTTAACATGATTGTATCATTGGTAGAAGATGATATGATTACATTTTATGAAATCCATGAAATGTTTGACACTCTTAACATGTTTGATTCAAAACATGAAAAGGATGTATCACAAAAACTTACAAATATCGGAGATGGGTTAGAAAGTTTAATGTATGAAATTAGAGATATGGGAAATAAAATATCTAACTCGATTGAACAACTTAGTTATGTTACTGAAGAATCAACAAGGATGTTAAATAATAGTTTAGGAGAAATAAATTCATCATTAGACACAAATAATTTACTAACTATGATTCAAACTTATCAGACATATAAAATAAATAAGAATACAAAATCTTTGAGAGGGTAGTTTCTATAGGGTAAAAAATTGAGTTCGAATCGAAAATCGAATAGATAGAGTTTTCTGAAAAAAGTTTGGTTGGGTTTCCATTAAAATACCCCACCCCTCCTATATTTAAAAGATATTCTTCCATTCAAACTCGGAATTCTTTTCAGAGTTCTGAGGTATATTCCTTTGGTGTTTCTTTTCCCATTCTTTATATTCTGAAAATGGTATAAATGTTTTGTAACCTATTCTAATGATAGGGAGATTTCTATTATCAACCCAATCTCTAAAGGTGTATCTACTGATTCCCATTGTTTGTAGGAATTGTTTTTTCGGTATGTAATTAAGTGTATCGTTCATATTAATAAGTAAGGATTAAATCATCATTTCGAAAAGTTTTTTTTTATATCTATGGTGTTTTCTTAGTACTTAGTGGAATTCTACAGTGTATAGAGAAAAATGAGATTCGTGTTGTTTTTTTAATACAGTCTATAGGTGCCTTGGTATTCGTAGTTTTAAATTTTACAGGAAAGTTGGAGCAAAAAACCAGCTAAATCTTATCATGAACCTGGCTATGTTCTCCGTTGTTCCATAAGGTTAAGATATCAGTAGCTACATTGGCTCCACTACCTGCTGCTATGGCAAATTGGCTTCTGCATCCAGATAAGGTTCCGCAAACATAGACACCCTCAGTAACCAAATAATTTTCATTACTTAATTGAATTCTATTTTTGGATGCTTTTGCTCTTTGATGAGTTTCTAGATACGCTTCTAAACCTTTAATTAGAAATGGCTTTGCATAATTTAAGGCTAAAACAATGACTTGAGTCTTGTACTCTTTTTTATTGGTTTTTACGATATGAAAATCGTCTTGAATAGCAATAGAAATTACTTTTTCACCCTCAATTTGAGTAATATTTGGGTAATTTCTAGTCAATTGTTTTTTCCCCGCTGTCAATACATCAGTGCCAAGAGTTCCTGAAGGTAAACCAAGCACATTGTTAAAAAGAGCATTCTGAAGGTGGGAACTTCTTTGATGTATAATTACTCCTACTTTTTTATTAGCAGCATAGGGTTTTTTAAGTCCTGATCCAAGAACTAAAGCACATTGCATACCCGCAACACCACCTCCTATAATTAACGCGTCAAACATCGTTAAAAGAGGGCTTGAATATTAGCAGCAAATAATTTTACAGCAATGGCTAATAAAATAACTCCAAATATTTTTCGAATAATTTTAATCCCGTTAGCCCCAATGATACGCTCAATTTTTGGGGAGGTTTTTAAGACCACATAAATGACCACAACATTACATAGAACAGCAATAATAATATTTTCAATGAAGAATTCTGCTCGTAAAGATAAGAGCGTAGTTAAACTTCCAGGTCCAGCAATTAAGGGAAATGCTAAAGGAAATACAGTAGCGGCAATACTTTCTGTATCTTCATCATCTTTATATAGTGTAATCCCTAGAATCATTTCTAAGGCGATAAAAAAGAGAATAAATGATCCTGCTACGGCAAATGAATACACATCAATTCCTATCAATTCAAGTAAACTTTGTCCTAAAAAAAGAAATACCACCATAATAACACCAGCAATTAGTGATGCTTTTTCTGACTGAATATGGCCCACTTTTTTTCTTAAATCTATGATGATTGGAATATTCCCAACAATATCTATGACCGCAAATAACACCATGAATGCGGTAAATATTTCCTTAAAATTAAAATTCATAAGTAGTTGTTTAAAGTTGCAAAAGTAGAAAACTAACCGAATCAAAATGTAAAAAACAGAAAATATTTTATGCTATTTTTGCCAAATGTTTCAATTAGGAAAAACCATAGTATCAGAAGACATTATAGAGAAAGATTTTGCATGTAATCTTTCTAAATGCAAAGGAGAGTGTTGTGTTTCTGGAGTAGCAGGAGCTCCATTAGAAAAGGATGAAACAGCCATTTTAAAAGAAATTTACCCAAAACTTAAACCCTTTTTAAGACCAGAAGGGATAGAAGCGATAGAGAAACAAGGAACGTCTACAGTAAGTGGTCTAGGAGAATTAGAAACACCATTGGTTAACAATTCTGAATGTGCGTATCTTATTTTTAACGAAAACAAAATAGCATTTTGCGGAATAGAGGAAGCATATAACAAGGGAGTAGTTAACTGGAAAAAACCAATTTCTTGTCATTTGTATCCGGTTAGAGTGAAAGAATACAGTGAATTTTCTGCTGTAAATTATCATAAATGGGATATTTGTGATGATGCATGTTCATTGGGGAAAGAATTAAAAGTACCCGTATATAAGTTTGTAAAAGAAGCATTAATCAGAAAATTTGGAAATAACTGGTATTCAGAACTAGAAAAAGTAGCTAAAGGGGATAATGGGTAAGATTCATTTTTATGTACCTTTGCTATTTATAAAATTTAAAAAAATCATGAAAAATTTTTTCCCCTTTTTGTTTGCCTTAATTTTAATTTCCTCGTGCGAAGAATCTGTTGAAATAACTGCTTCCACCACTTTTGTTGACACCGTAGAAGTGTCTATTCCGCAAAGTAATGGTACAGATGTTACTTATGACGAAACAACCACTCAAAATCTAACTGAATTAGTTTCTAATTATGACGATATTACAGATATCAACATAGATAGTTTAAGCTACACCTTTACAAATTTAACAGGAAATTCAAATGCGGTTATTACCTCTGCAACCGTAGAAATAAATGAAATCATAGTTGCTACAACTTCTAATCTAAACATAGAGCAAGAAGTTACAAATGAAACAGTAGTTGAAATTACAGATACTGCGTTATTAAATCAATTAGAAAACACATTTTTAACCAACAGTTCTGTATCTATTCGGTTTTATGGATCTGCAAGTACAGAAGAAGGAAGTGTAGATTTTAATGTGCAAGTTTCTATTGGCTTAACAGCAACTTTATAAAAAAAAAGTAATATCCTATTTATTTTTATAAACGAAATACATTTCTAACTATTAATTAGAAATGCGAAGAATTACGAGATTAAAAAATCTCAAATTTATCTGAAAAACCATAAAAATTTCTTAAAAAAGTAGTTTTTGTCAAGGAGTTTTTATTCATGCCATTTCCTTGTAATAAATTGTTTTTAAAATTCAAAAAAAAGTATTTATTATTTTTAATAACCTTGTTTTAAGAATGTCAATGACAACAAGGCTTTGTAAAAAACACGTACACCTAAAGTACTGTTATTTAATATGTTAACAAAAAATACAGAACTCGTTTTTTTTTGTCATGATTTTCATTTTGTTAAAAACTTAGTGGGTTTTGTGAATAAGTAGAGCTTTGTAATCATTCCTTTTTTTTCAATCTTTGTTAACCCCGATACAAGTATAAATTCCAATAATTAAGAAAACCTTAACATAAAATGTCTACACAAGAACCAATTTTAAAGCCAAATGATAACAGATTTGTGATTTTCCCTATTCAACATGATGATTTATGGGATTGGTACAAAAAACAACAAGCTTGTATATGGACAGCAGAAGAAATAGATCTATCAGAAGATGTGATAGATTGGAAAAATAAACTATCAGAAGACGAACGTTATTTCATCAAACATATCTTGGCATTTTTTGCAGCTTCTGACGGAATTGTGAATGAAAATTTAGCTGAAAATTTTGTAAACGAAGTTCAATATTCAGAGGCAAAATTCTTTTATGGATTTCAAATTATGATGGAAAATGTTCATTCAGAAACCTATTCTCTTTTAATTGATACCTATGTTAAGGATGAACAAGAAAAAGACAAGTTATTTAATGCTATAGAAACTTTTCCAGCAATTAAAAAGAAAGCAGAATGGGCTTTAAAATGGATAGAATCAGATTCTTTTGCAGAAAGATTAATTGCTTTTGCAGCTGTTGAGGGAATTTTCTTCTCTGGAGCTTTTTGTTCTATTTTTTGGTTAAAGAAAAGAGGGTTATTACCTGGACTTACATTTTCTAATGAATTAATTTCAAGAGATGAGGGAATGCATTGCGATTATGCAGTTCATTTACACAATCACCACATCGTTAATAAAGTTCCAAAAGAACGTATTAGAGAAATCATTGTAGACGCTTTAAATATTGAAAGAGAGTTTGTCACAGAGTCTTTGCCAGTAAGTTTAATTGGAATGAATGCAAAGTTAATGACTCAATACCTTGAGTTTGTGACGGATAGATTACTAGGAGAGTTCCATTGTGAAAACGAGTATAACTCTTCCAACCCCTTTGATTTTATGGAAATGATTTCTTTAGAAGGAAAAACTAATTTCTTCGAAAAAAGAGTATCAGAATACCAAAAAGCTGGAGTTAAATCCGGTGGGACAGGAAGCATCAGTTTTGATGCTGATTTCTAGGGATCTGTTCTAGAAAAAATAGTACCAAAAGTTATCTGGTACAAAACCAAATCAAAATAACACAATCGCTTTTGCGATTGCAACTAATTAAAAACAATAGCAGCATGTATGTAGTAAAAAGAGACGGCAAAAAAGAGCCAGTGATGTTCGACAAAATCACGGCCAGAGTAAGAAAAATGTGTTACGGTCTTAACAAAATTGTAGATCCAGTAAAGGTAGCCATGCGTGTTATAGAGGGCTTATATGATGGTGTTACTACTCCAGAATTAGACAGTTTAGCTGCTGAAATTGCTGCTACTATGACTACTGCACATCCAGATTATGCAAAACTAGCTGCAAGAATTGCTGTATCTAACTTACACAAAAACACCAAGAAATCTTTCTCTGAAACCATGGTGGATTTATACGAATATGTAAATCCAAGAACGGGTAAAAAAGCACCGTTGTTATCTGATGAAGTTTTTAAAATAATAACTGACAATGCAGAGAAATTAGATTCTACAATAATTTACAGTAGAGACTTTAATTATGATTTCTTTGGTTTTAAAACGCTTGAGCGTTCGTATCTATTAAAATTAAATGGAACCATCGTAGAAAGACCACAACACATGCTCATGCGTGTTTCTATAGGAATTCATTTAAATGATATTGATGAAGCAATTGCAACCTATGAGTTAATGAGTAAGAAGTTTTTTACTCATGCTACTCCTACCTTATTCAATGCTGGTACACCAAAACCACAAATGTCTTCATGTTTCTTATTACAAATGCAAGACGATAGTATAGATGGAATTTATGACACGCTAAAGCAAACGGCTAAAATATCTCAATCTGCTGGAGGAATAGGATTGTCTATTCATAACGTTCGTGCTACAGGGTCTTATATAAGAGGAACTAATGGTACTTCAAATGGAATTGTACCCATGTTAAAAGTTTTTAATGATACAGCTAGATACGTAGATCAGGGAGGTGGAAAAAGAAAAGGATCTTTTGCCATGTATATAGAACCTTGGCATGCTGATATTTTTGAATTCCTAGACTTGAAAAAAAATCACGGGAAAGAAGAAATGAGAGCTCGGGATTTATTCTATGCGATGTGGATGCCAGATTTATTTATGAAGCGTGTACAAGAGGATGGAAATTGGACGTTGATGTGTCCAAATGAGTGTCCACACTTATTTGATACTTATGGTGACGAATTTGAAAAACTATATGAAGGTTATGAAAAAGTAGGAAAAGGGAGAAAAACAATCAAAGCAAGAGAACTTTGGGAGAAAATTTTAGAATCTCAAATTGAAACGGGAACTCCTTACATGCTTTACAAAGATGCAGTCAATAGAAAATCAAATCACAAGAATTTAGGAACGATTCGTTCTTCAAATTTGTGTACAGAAATAATGGAATATACAGCAAACGATGAGGTGGCTGTATGTAATTTAGCTTCTATAGCTCTACCGATGTTCGTCAGCCAAAACGAGGCAGGAGAAAAATACTTTAATCATAAAAAATTATATGATGTAACTAAGAAAGTAATTAGAAACTTAGATACAGTTATTGATAGAAATTACTATCCAGTAAAAGAAGCAGAAAACTCCAACTTTAGACACAGGCCAGTTGGCTTAGGTGTTCAGGGTCTTGCAGATGCATTTATTATGCTTCGTCTGCCATTTACATCTGAAGCTGCAAAAAAATTAAATCAAGAGATTTTTGAGACCTTATACTTTGCTTCTGTTCAATCTTCTATGGAGATCGCCAAAGCCAAAGAACCGTATTCAACATTTAAGGGATCTCCAATGTCTGAGGGAGAATTCCAATACAACATGTGGGGAATTAATGATGAAGATCTAAGTGGAAATTGGGACTGGAAAAAATTACGTAAAAATGTAATTAAACATGGAGTTAGAAACTCGTTGTTAGTAGCTCCAATGCCAACAGCATCTACTTCTCAAATTCTTGGGAATAATGAAGCTTTTGAACCATATACTTCTAATATTTATACCAGACGTGTTCTTTCAGGTGAATTTATTGTCGTAAATAAGCACCTTTTAGAAGACTTGGTAGAGATGGAATTATGGGATAATAATATGAAAGAAGAGATCATGCGAGCAAACGGATCTATCCAACATATAGACAAAATTCCACAAGAATTAAAAGAATTATATAAGACTGTTTGGGAAATGAGCATGAAAGATATTATAGATATGGCTCGTCATAGAGGGTATTTTATAGATCAGTCACAATCCTTAAACTTATTTATGCAAGATGCAGATTTTGCAAAATTAACATCAATGCATTTCTACGCATGGAAATCTGGATTGAAAACAGGAATGTATTATTTAAGAACAAAATCTGCGGTGAATGCAATTCAGTTTACGCTTTCTAAAGAAAAGAAAGAAACAACTCAAGAGGAAGACGCACCGATGACGCCAGAAGAATTCAAAGCAATGGTAGAATCTTCAAAAAATGGAGGGCCAGATGATGATTGCTTAATGTGTGGTTCTTAGAAACTAGTTAATATTACAGGTTTAAAAAAGAATCTCAATCTAGTTGAGATTCTTTTTTTATATAAATCAACATCACAAGAATTATGATGAATTGGGAACAATTACTTTCTTTAAAACGGTTTGGAGACATTCAAAAACGTCCAAGAGCCAAACAAGATGAAACACGTTTGGGTTTTGAAGTAGATTTTGATAGAATCATATTCTCAGAGGCATTCAGAAGTTTACAAGATAAAACTCAGGTAATTCCACTTTCAGAAACAGATTTTGTTCACACTAGACTTACGCACAGTCTAGAAGTATCTGTAGTTGGAAGAACTCTAGGAAGAAGAGTTGGAAAAGTCTTACTAGAAAGACATCCAAATTTAGTAAAACTAGGATATACCTTTAATGATTTTGGAGCCATTGTTGCTGCAGCCTCTGTGATGCACGATATTGGAAACCCTCCATTTGGGCATTCTGGAGAAAAGGCAATAGGAGAATATTTTAAGACAGGTAAAGGAATTCAACACAAAAAAGAGTTAACGCCAAAGGAATATCAAGATTTAGTAGATTTTGAAGGGAATGCAAATGGGCTTAAAATTTTAACTGAAAATAGAGAAGGGATCTACGGAGGTTTGCGTCTCTCTTATGCCACACTTGGAGCATTTATCAAATACCCAAAAGAATCGTTACCAAAAAAACCTACAAGTCATATAGCAGACAAAAAGTATGGATGTTTTCAATCAGAAATAGAGTCTTTTTTAGATATAGTTGAAGATTTAGGGTTACTTAAAAAATCTAAAACAGATGATATTAGTTATCATAGACATCCATTAACTTTTTTAGTAGAGGCGGCAGATGATATCTGCTATACTATTATAGATTTTGAGGATGGAATTAATTTGGGCTTAATAGAAGAAGAATTTGCATTAGAGTATTTAATCAAATTAGTAAAAAACACCATCGACATAAAAAAATACCATTCATTAAAATTTAAAAAAGATAGGGTCAGCTATTTAAGAGCATTAGCTATTAATACCTTAATTAATGAAGCCGTTGATATTTTCTTAGCGAACGAATCTGCTATTTTAAAAGGCTCTTTTTCATCATCATTATTAGATAAATGTGCCTATGAAGCGCAAATTAACGACATTATAAATATTAGTGTTTCAAAAATATATAAGAGTCAAGAAGTAGTAGAAAAAGAAGTGGCTGGGTATAAAATCATAGCCGATTTATTAGACATTTTCGTAACTGCCATAAACAATCATCAAACAGGAACCTTATCTAATTATGACGCTCTACTACTTAATTTGCTTCCAAAAGAATTTATGATTAGTTCTGAATCTACGTATGAAAGAATCATGTCTATTTGCACGTATGTTTCAAGAATGTCAGATAGTTACGCTATTAGAATTCATAAAAAGATACAAGGAAGTATTATGTAATAAAAGGGATTAAAGCTAAGAGAATCAAAACATCTCTTAAGATAAACTTTGTATGACTTGTTTAATAGACGCTGAATCTATTCCATTTATTTTTTGTAATTCATCAATTGTTCCGTGCTCAATAAAATTGTCATTTATTCCTAAAATAGTTACGGAGTTTTTATAGCTGTGGTTGGCCATAAACTCTAGAATAGCTGAACCAACTCCACCTTTTTTTACACCGTCTTCAATGGTAATGATATGATGAAAGTTAGCACATATTTTATGAAGTAATTTTTCATCTAGAGGTTTTGCAAATCGAAGGTCATAATGAGCAACAGTAGGAAAATCTTCTAGCGCTTTGGTGCTATTTTTTGCAGTAGTTCCAATAGAGAGCACGGCAATATCTTTTCCTTCTTGCAAACAAACTCCTGTCCCTATTTCAATCGCTTCAAAAGGACCTTCCCAATTAATCATCAGACCTCTTCCTCTCGGATAACGAATAGCTATTGGAGCAGGAAGTCCTAATTGAGCGGTATATAAAATATTTCTAAGTTCTACTTCATTTCTTGGTGCAAAAACAACCATATTAGGAATTGCTCTCATGTAGGCTAGATCAAAAACTCCATGATGAGTTGCTCCATCTTCACCAACCAATCCAGCTCTATCTAAACAAAAAATAACTGGTAAATTTTGCAAGGCCACATCGTGTATTATTTGATCATATCCTCGCTGAATAAATGTAGAATAAATGGCACAAAAAGGCATCATTCCTTGGGTAGCCATCCCTGCTGCAAGTGTAACTGCATGTTGTTCGGCAATGCCAACATCAAAAGTACGCTTAGGAAACTTTTCTAACATTAATTTTAAAGAACTTCCAGTAAGCATAGCAGGAGTGATTCCAATAATTTTTTCATTTTGTGCTGCCAATTCAACAATGGTTTTTCCAAAAACATCTTGATATTTTGGAGGAGTAACCTCGGTACTTTTAGGAACTAATTCCCCTGTTTTAGCATCAAATTTTCCTGGAGCATGATATTTTACTTGATCTTTTTCTGCTAGATCTAATCCTTTCCCTTTGATGGTATTGATATGCAAGAATTTGGGACCTTTTTTATTTTTTAAACGGCTCAATTCTTTAAGTAACCCATCTAAATCATGGCCATCAATAGGTCCAGAATAATCAAAGTTGAGTGCTCGGATAATATTGTTTTTTGCTAATGATTTATCTGTTTTTACCTTTGTTAGATACTCCTTTAAGGCACCTACCGAAGGATCGATGCCAATGGCATTATCATTTAAAATAATTAGCAAATTAGCATCGCTTACACCAGCATGGTTCAGAGCTTCAAAAGCCATTCCGCTAGCAATAGAAGCATCACCAATGACAGCAATATGATGTTTTTTTAAGTCTCCTTTTAAAGAAGAAGCTATCGCCATTCCTAGAGCAGCAGAGATAGAGGTAGAAGAATGGCCAACACCAAAAGCATCATATGTGCTTTCAGTGATGTTGGGAAATCCTGAAATTCCATGAAGCTGTCTGTTTGTATCAAAAATAGCTTTCCTACCTGTTAAAATTTTGTGTCCGTAGGCCTGATGGCCTACATCCCAAATTAATAAATCATTGGGTGTATCAAACAAATAATGCAGTGCAATGGTTAATTCTACTACGCCAAGACTTGCTCCTAAATGACCTTGTTTAGCAGCAACGATATCTATGATAAATTCACGCAATTCTTTTGCCAATTTTGGCAATTGATCTGGAGTTAATTTTCTCAGATCTGAGGGGAATTGTATGGCGTCTAGTAAAGCATTCATCATCCTACAAAAATACAATTTTACAACTCAAAAGATATTTGTAATATTGAATAAATATTTTATGTAATGATACAACCTTTTGATGACACTTATTTTATGAAAAAAGCTCTACAGGAAGCAGAGTTAGCTTTTAATAAAAAAGAGGTACCTGTTGGGGCTGTGATTGTAATGAATGATAAAATTATTGCTAGAGCACACAATCTTACCGAAACACTTAACGATGTAACTGCACATGCAGAAATGCAGGCATTTACTGCAGCAGCTGATTTTCTAGGAGGCAAATACCTAAAAGACTGTATACTTTATGTAACCTTAGAGCCCTGTCAAATGTGTGCTGGAGCAAGTTATTGGACTCAAATTGGAAAGATTGTTTACGGTGCTTCTGAGCCTCAAAGGGGTTTTGTTAATTTACAAACAACACTTCACCCAAAAACAAAGGTAGTTAGTGGTATTTTAGAAGATGAATGCAGTCATTTAATGAAGCGATTTTTTATTGAACAACGTAATTTAAATTAGTGCTCTTTATCAACTCCTGCAATTTTTTGGTTGTAAGAGTGTGTGCCTAACACACAAACATATCAGTTAAACTTTTTTAATAACACTTGTAACTATTCCCCAAATTACAAAATCATTCTCTTCAGTGATTTTAATTATTGGGTAATTAGGATTTTCTGGTTGCAGCCACACCTCGCCATTCTTTACTTTTAATCGTTTTACAGTAAATTCACCATCCAAAAAACAGATAGCTATTTTGTTATTTTCAGGCTCGAGGCTCCTGTCAATAACCAATAAATCATTATCGTCTAAGCCAGCTCCAATCATAGATTGTCCATTTACTTTAGCAAAAAAAGTAGCTTCTTTGTTTGTAATTAGCTCTTCATCAAGAGAAATTCTTGTTTCCTTAAAATCATCTGCAGGAGATGGAAAACCAGCAGATATCCCAGTATCAATAAAAATAGCACCATTGCTATTGGATGTTTTTGGGGTAAAAAATTGAAGTTTTTTTATCATTTATTTTATGGTAATAATATCGTTTATTTTTGTGGTATACTTTGGAGATAAATGTTCTTGCTTCATCTTCCAAGTTCGTTGTAAATCTTGATTTGCTAATTTAATGGTGGCTGGGTTAAATTTTTTATTTAGATGATCTATGGCAGACATTAATGGTTTGTGTTTCGGATTTTCATGCAGAAATAAGTTTAACTGGTGGTTGTTAGTAGCAACAAGACCCGTAACAATAACTCCTGCTTTTTTATAATTGATTCCTTTTTTAAAAATTGTTTTTATTGCCTCTACAGCAGCTTTTGTAATGGTAAGGGTAGAATCTGTAGGGTATGAAAAAACAACAGTTTTTGACGCACTATGTTGTTCTGCTTTTTTTTTGTGACGATCACTCCTTAGCATCACGATAACCATATGACAACTAGATTTTTGTGCTCTTAATTTGGATGCGCATTGTGCTGCAAAAGTGGAAATCCTTTCTGTAATATTTTCAATATCTGAATAACTCTGTTCAAAACTTCTAGTGGTAGCAATAGATCGTTTTATTTCTTTTATTTCAAATCCAATAGTTGGAATTCCTTCTAAATCCTTTTTTAACCGCCATTCTGTAATAGAGAAATTACTGCGAACCCAATCATCGGATAATTGTGTAAAATCAAAAGCTGTTTTACACCCTTTTAAGAGCAATCTTTTTTCTAGACGATGGCCAATTCCCCATATATTTTTTACAGCGGTCCATTTTAAGGCCTTTAAGCGTTTTTCTTCAGAATCAATCACATAAACTCCACCAGTTTCTTTTGGGAATTTTCTTGCAATCTTGTTAGCAACTTTACAGAGCGCTTTAGTTGGAGCAATTCCAACACAAGTTGGTATTCCAGTCCATTTTAAAATTCGCTGTCGAATGCTCTTACCGTATTCATTAAAATTATATTGATCAAACCCTGTAAGATCAATAAACGCTTCATCGATACTGTATACTTCAACAGTTGGCGTAAACTGTTCTAGAATTGTCATAACTCTGGCGCTCATATCACCATATAACGGATAATTAGAAGATAAAATGGTAATATTATGATGCTTGCAGAAGTTTTTCCATTTAAAAATAGGAGCACCCATTGGTAAATTTAACGCCTTAGCTTCATCACTTCTAGCAATTACACAACCATCATTATTACTTAATATGGCAACAGGTTTTTTTTGTAAGCTAGGGTTAAATACCCGCTCACAGGAAGCATAAAAATTATTACAATCTACCAAAGCATACATATTTGTAAAGATACAAACAAGAAAGTATCAAAGATTATCAATGAGTTACTTATATTTGGGAAAACGATAAGAATTATGAACATCTTCGATATAGTGATAGCGGTTATTCTAATTATTGCTTTTGTAAGAGGCTTTATAAAAGGGTTTTTTGTTGAGATAGCTTCTTTAATAGCTTTAATTGGAGGTGTTTACGGAGCAATTCATTTTTCTTACTTTGCTGCAAATATTTTAAAAAAATATGTAGATTGGAGCGAGAATTACATCGCTTTAACAGCATTTGCAGTTACGTTTATAATCATTGTAATAGCAGTTTCCTCTTTAGGAAAAGTCTTAACAAAAATGGCAAATTTTGCAGCTCTTGGACTTATTAATAAAATATTTGGAGGGATCTTTGCTCTTTTAAAAAGTGGCGTAATTTTAAGTGTAGTTTTTGTCTTTATTGCTCGAGTAAATAGCACCATCCCTTTTATAGAAAAAGAGACCTTAGATACTTCTGTTTTGTATGCACCTGTAAAAGAAATTGTTCCTACGATATTTCCTCAAATTATTGAAGAGATTGATGAAAAGAAAGAGGGTTTTCAACAAAAATAAACGCCACAACTTACCTCAAAGTAATAAGTTATAGCGTTTAAAAAGTATCTCTTAAATTTATAAACTAAAAAAGATAGTTCCGGTAATTACTTAGGAGTCTTTATGGTCTTTTACCCATTGTAAGCAACTTTTAAAGTTCTCAAACACATACTCTTCAGAAATTAATTTAGGGATCATATTTACACGTTCTAACATATATCTTGGTTGCTTTTGAAGATCAACAAATAAGACATTTTTATTTGCCTTTTTTAAGTCTATAATACTGTCTTCTAGTGCATATAACCCAGATTGATCTATATATTGCATTCTATCCATACGGATGACAATGGTAGCTGCTGTATTTGGAATCTGTTTTGCAAGTTGTTGAAAATCACTTGTATAACCAAAAAATAATGGGCCTTTAATATGCTTGATGAAAATTTCATCACGTAATTTTTTTGTGATTCCAATTTCATCAGCCCAAGATTCTTCTTTTAAAGAAGTTACTTTAGATTGTTGCGCTGTTAAATCTCCAATTTTCTTCATAAACATTAAAGAAGCAATCACCAATCCAATACCTACAGCATATACTAAGTTCCAGAAGGTAGAAAGTAATAATACCACAATCATGATAATAACTTCTGAGCTTAATTTGACACCCGCAACTTTAATATCTCTTGGTAAATTAGGAATTGCCTTCAATCCTTTATAGTCCATAACACCAATTCCCACAGTCACTAAAATTCCTGCTAAGACAGCAGCTGGAATCTTCGAAGCAATAGGTCCTAAACCTAACAATATAATTAACAACATTAAGCCCGCAATCATACCTGATAGTTTTGTTTTTCCTCCAGAATTAATATTTACAACAGTACGTATAGTAGCTCCTGCACCTGGAATTCCTCCAAACACTGCTGCAATACTGTTACCAATTCCTTGCCCTACTAATTCTTTGTTAGGCTTGTGCTTTGTTTTCGTCATATTATCTGCAACTACAGAAGTTAACAATGAATCAATTGCTCCTAGCAGTGCCAAAGTTAATGCTGTAAATATATACGGGGTTAGACTGGAGAGACTAAACTCTGTGAAAATCCCCAAATTTGGAATAGGGAATCCTGTTGGAATTTCTTCAATTGGCCTGTAACTAAGACCAAAACCTACAGATATACCGGTCATTACCACTAATGCAACTAAAGTACTTGGAACAGCAGTTGTAATTCTTTTAAACCCATATATTATAAAAATGGTTCCTAGGGCTAAAATTAATTCTAACCAATTGATAAACTTCAAAGCTCTTGGAAGTACTTTTATTGTACCTAATACCCCCGAAGCTTCCTTAGAGGCAAGATTTTTACTTTCTTTAATAATATCAGCCTCTATAATACTTTCACCTTCTGATACAGCATTTTTAAAATCTTCTAATGTAAGAGTTTTTGTATCATTGTTGTTTTTAGTGTCTTTAAGATATCTATTTAAAACTACTTCTTCAACTTGTGTTTCAAATTGCTTCACAAATTCAACATCTTCTTTAGCATTATATCCTATAGAAGGTAAAATTTGAGTAACTAATATAATAACTCCAATTGCAGTCATAAATCCAGAAACCACTGGATAGGGGATATATCTAATATATTTTCCCAAACCAGCTGCTCCTAAACCAATTTGCATAAGACCAGACAGTAAGAAAACAGTTAAAATAATAGGCAATGCTTTCTCTACATCACCATTATTTGCTGCAATAATACCTGCAATTACGACCATACTTACAGCTGTCATTGGTGCTGTTGGACCAGAGATTTGTGTTGGTGTTCCACCAAAAAGAGCTGCAAAGAAACTAATAAATATAGCTCCGTATAATCCAGCATCTGGACCTAGTCCAGAAGATACACCAAAAGCAAGAGCTAATGGAAGTGCAACAATACCAGCGGTTATTCCACCAAAAAGATCGCCACGAACATTTGAAAATAGATTTTTCATATTTTATTATTAAAAGTTTATAAATGTGATGAGATTAATTTGATCTCTACTAGAGGTTTCAAAAATTTGATTCATATATCCAACTTCTAGTTTTATTCCTGAAGAAACCTTATACCCTAAACCTCCATAAACTCTATTTCTATCGTATACATTGGAGGATCCATTTAGGAAGATTTCATTGTAAGCGGATAGATAATATTTAGAGTCTTTAAAAGGAATATTTAGTCCTAAGAAATAACGAAAACGAGTTTTAAAATCACTGGCTACAAAACGCTGCTCAAAGCGATAACGATGTTGTAAACTAAGTTTTCCAATAGTGTGTTTTGTGATAAATTGCTGAAAAATCCGATGTTCTTCCACAGTAAATTTATCGTCTTCGTTTCCAGTATAGTTTTCAGAGTTAATGTATCCGTAACCAAGAAGTAAATTACTTTTTTCACCTACTTTATAACCCAGACCAGTTCTTAGTAATAACTGTTCTAAATTTCCAATAGTATTGTAATTTCTATACTGAATTTCATGGTGAAGGTTCCATTTGGAGTTTAGCTGCTTGCTTCCAATATAAACAAGCCAATTACCAGGACCGTTTTCTTGACTAAATCCTAAAAAAGGAACAGCTAAGAATGCTAGAATGATACTGAGTTTTTTCATGGAGTTTTTATTCATAAAATGTTACTGAACCATCTTTAATATCATACATGGCACCAACAATTTTAATTTCTCCTTGTTTTTCCATTTCTTCTAAAACAGGGCTTTGCTCTCTAATATTAGCTATGGTCATGTAAACATTTTTTTCTGCCACATTATTAACAAATTCAATGTTCCCAGAATTTCTTTTACTTGTATCAATAGGCTCTGATACTGCTTCAACAGCAGGTTTTAATTTATTGAGTAAAGTTGTTAAATTACCAAGTTTAGCGTCGTCACAAGCTCCTTTTATAGCTCCGCAAGCTGTGTGCCCTAAGACAACAATAACTTTAGTTCCAGCAAGTTTACACGTAAATTCCATGCTTCCTAGAATATCTTCATTTACAAAGTTTCCAGCAATTCTAATGCTAAAGACATCTCCAATCCCTTGGTCAAATACTAATTCTGCAGAAACTCTAGAATCTACACAGTGTAATATTGTAGCAAAAGGATATTGTCCCGAACTAGTGTCAGATACTTGATCCAATAAATTTCTATCTATTTCTTTATTTGTTTGAAACCGTTGATTTCCTTCTTTTAATATGTTAATGGCATTATCAGGAGAAATGGCTGCTTGTGTTTCTTTTGTAAGAGCTTTCATTATAGTTTGTTTAGTGTTAATCGAATAATAAATTTAAAGATGGTTCTATTTTTATAAAAATAAACCATATAAAGAGTTGGTAAAAAGGCTAGGCCTTTTTATTATATAAGAAATTTTTCAGGAGGTGGGCTATTCAGTTCTGTTAAACTAAAAGTATAGTTTCTTGAAAGGAATCGGATTCTTTTATTTTTCTCAAGATCTAAAACTGATCCGCCTTTATCGTCTATGAAGTATATTTTAACTTCTAAATCTTTCAGAGATTCGTTTCCTTTATTTTCTTCTTCTCCATAGTCAACTATTTCAGTTATTTCTAAATTGAACTCATGCAAATTGATAAATGTTGGCGAAACAATTGAAGCCAGAATTATTGTAGAGAAGAAGAAAGTTATAATAGCTTTACTCATATTAAAAATAAAAAACAAAGGTACAAAGTTGGGTGTAATTTTTTTAAGTTTATTTTAAAATTTGTGAATAATTTTTATTTCTTCGGTACTAATCCAACCAATTTTTCCATCAGCAATTCTAATTTTTTTCCAATTATCTACGCTATCTAAGACTAGTACTTTTGTGCCCTCATGAAGCGTGAAAATTTTATCACTATTCATAGTAGGAGCATTTTTAACCTCGCTTTTTTCACTAAATATAATGGCCTCCACTGTTGAATTTACATAAGAATATTCTTTTACTGTAAAAAAGGAGGTTACTAGTAATAAAAGAAAACTAATTATACTTGTAATAAAAAATAATCTTTTTTTGGATGGAGTGAATGAAAAGTAAAAAAGAAGAAAAAATAACGATCCAAGTATAGAAAAGATAACAGCAGAGAAAGCCCATTCGTTAAAAGATAATTTTTTAATAATGGTTGCATCTAGCTTCTGGAAAATTGTTAACGGAATTTCTTCAATATTATCTACAGTAAGTCTTTTAGCAAAGATTAAGTTTGTTTGAGCGTCTTCATTTAAAGGATCTAGAAGCAATGCCTTTTCATAATTAAAAATAGAAGCAGCTACTTGATTTAGTTTGTAATAACAATTTCCCAAATTATAATATAATTCAGAGGAAGAAAGACCAAGATCTTCTATTTTTTGATAGTGTATGATTGCTTCAGAATAGTGTTCTAATTTGTATTCCTCATTTCCTTTACTAAATAATTCTTCTGCTGTTTGTGAAAACAGATTCTGAGTTATGAAAACCAGTAAAATAAGTGTTTTTTTCATTTTACAATTGCTTGTCTATTTGTGTAATTACTAACTTTGCTTTTTCATAATCATCCTTCATTTCAACATCTGATACAGGAGAGTATCTTGCCATATCACAACTATTAAAAACTTGAATAAATGAGTTTATGTCATTGTTGTTAATCAATTTATTTTTTAATAGTTCAGTAATTTTTTCCTTGCTAATATCAGAAGTTTCAATACTAAGTTTGGCTTTTAAATAATTATGAAGTGCTTTTTCCAGCGCAACATAAAATGCCTCTTTTGTTCCTAATTGTTTTTTTGCTTCAGACAAATATTTTTTTGCCAATCGGTCAGCCTTACGCAACTTATTCCCTAAAACATCATTATTCCTTGCTTTATTTCTTTTCCCTATTGTAATTCCAAGAGGAATAAAAAGTAAAGGAAGTATTAAGAAGTAATAATAAAAGTCAGATGTGTAGAAATTTGACTTGTAAATAGGACTAAATGAACTGTTGGTTTGTATGTATCTAAAATTTGAGCCAGTAACTACAATATCTTTTTTTGAATTTATGGAGGTGTCGGAATCTGTAACTAATTCTTTACCTTCCAAAACATCTAAAAATAAATCCTCTGATTTTAAAGTCACATATTTTTTTTCAGTAAGATCAAAATATGAAAATTCAGTACTAGGAATTTTATATTTCCCTTTGTATTGAGGAACAACAGTATAATTCTTTGTTATGGAACCTCTAATTCCTCTTGAGCTTATTTTTATTTTTTCTTTTTGTTCAGGAGTAAATACCTCTAACTCAGAAGGGGTTTTTATT
>Ga0209715_1001433_pt1 | contig 19457 bp, 18 predicted proteins | sample COGITO_mtgs_1205_2_FD_184809 | JGI IMG/M metagenome (GOLD analysis project Ga0209715, IMG submission 184809) | Pelagic marine microbial communities from North Sea - COGITO_mtgs_120503 (SPAdes) (version 2) | ecosystem: Environmental > Aquatic > Marine > Epipelagic ... | reverse complement strand
AGGAGTTTGGAAATCTTACCAAGATTAAACGATTAGTTATAACTCATGATACAGCGCCCAGTATACCTAGCTCATTTTCTAAATTAGAGCATTTAGTTACACTCAGCTTTAGAGATTCTGAAATGGAGACAATTCCCGAGGCTTTTAATAGTTTTACAAATGTTAAGATACTCGATTTATGGGATAATTGTATTGATGAAATTGAACCCGAATTTTTAGCAAGACTAACTCAATGCAATGCAAGAAATTTATACCTTCAAGGTAATATGGTTAGTTATTCAGCATCCAAAATTAAAAAATACAAATCTTTACTTCCTTATGCTTATATTTCGAAATAACATTTCAAATACTTCAAAATATAAATTATAGAATCAAGTTTATTTTATTAATAAAATAACCAGTGCAGACTTTAGTTATGAAAAAAAACCAGCCAATATTATTTATTTATTTCATCGCAATATTTTTGTTTGTTTTTGCAAGCCCAACAATTTGTTATGCTTCTGGACAGAACGATTCTATTGCAAGTAATTATAATAGGTACAAAAAGCATGTTTTAACCCTTGATTATATAGGTAGAAAAACCAATAGCAATCAATACTTTTTAAATATGGCTAAAACCTATTGTGATTCAATTTTGATGACCAGCAAAGAAGATCCTTGGGCCTTGGCATTTAAAGATAAAATAGATTTAACGATAGCCACCTGTGAATTCAACATGAATTATAAGGTTCAGTTGTTTCCTTATTTTAGCGGTTTTCCTTCTTATATGGGTTTTGCAGATGATGCCATAGAATATGCATATGATGACGCCTTAAATGATTTGTTTGCCACTAAATTTAAAAAAATTGGTACGCCACCACTTGCAAATGTTAATATTTCGTCTATTATCATTAGAAGAGATTGTGATGATGAAATGTTTGAAATTATTAAACAGACAATCATGGCAGGCACAGACCACTATGTGCTTACCAAAGAAGATTTAGAACGTTTGCTAGGAGTTGAGCGAGCAGCTAGCCTTACTGATGGTAACTTAGATACAGCTGCTTTAGATTTAATTTCTACTAAACTTGAATTAGAAAATCTTGGAATTTTTGATGTTAGTAATGTGGATATTATTGATGAAAAAATATGGCTAGTTGAGAGTAAATTTAATACCTACTCAAAAAAGGGAGGATTTACAGAAGCTGTATTTACAAGGGGATTTACTCATGATAAAATTGGAGTCGTTGGTTTTAATATTATTTTACTCATATTAGAATCTATATTGTTGATAGCGCTAATTGCGGTGATTGATGAGAAAATCATAAAATATATTAGAACCAGAAAACTATTTTCCATCAAAGACTTATTCTATCAACTCCTAAGAAAAATTAAATTTGTTACCATTTGCTTTATATCACCTATATTTTTATCTGTATTGATGATATTTTCTGTTTCATATTTAGCTCCAGATGCCACAGATCATTATTTAGAATCTGCAGCTATACTTTGGGTTGTCGCTCTTACATTGGCCATGAGTATTATTCCTACGTTTATTAATTTATTTTTAGTGAACAGATTGCAAATAGATGGTTTCCATAATCTTAGAGGGTATAGAACTTTTGCCAATGCATCTTTATACGCTACTTATATTCCTCTTTTTGTATTTTATATCATTCAATTTGAGTACTATCCTAGAGCTGCACATTTTATTTTGGTAATTCTAACTTTTGTATTGGGTGATTTGATTGCAAGATCATATTTTCAGTTTACGAGTAAAACAAAACATTCAAATTTAAAAACTCAGGCCTTATTTGGTGTCATTGCGGGTATTATTGCACTTATTATTTTTAACACCTATGCGCTCAAGGATATATCTGTTGACACTTTTTTAGATATTTTAATTTTTATTGCTCCTATTTCTCTCATTCACTGGTTAATTGGTAAGTACATAGATGTACTTAACAGTAAAAAATTAAAATCTCCAGAAGGAAATACACTTTTAAATAACCTTGTATTTATAAATGATGTAATAGATCCAGTATCAGATTTATATGACCCAATACAAAATGATTTGTCTGATGATAAATTAAACATAATGGTTGTTGCTGCTCCAATGGGCATGGGGAAAACAAGAAGTTTAAATGAGGCTAAGGGAGTCTTTTTAGAAAATGATTGGAAATGGTACTACGGTGATTGTGATGAGATACAGGATGAGAATTCTGTCTCCTTTGAACCTTTTCTTGAGGCCTTTAAAGACCTTTTAAATGTTGAAGAATTTGTGGATAGGTCTACACAAATGGAGTCTATAAGTGGGGAGGCAGTTAAAGCCCTAGCAGACATAGCAGGAGGCTCCTCAGATTTGATCAGTGATTTTAAAAGAGACAACAGTCGCACAATGACAGAAATAGGCGTTGAAATTGCCGAAAAACTTGAATTAAACAAAAACAAAACAGTTTTTGTTATGGAGGATCTTCACTGGATTGATCCAGAGAGTTATGCCTTTTTAAAGCATTTTATCAAAACGATAAACAGAAGTGATTTTATTAGAAAAAATATGTGCATTGTTTTAACTATTAGAAACGATGAGGTAAATAATCTAAGAGGGGTTGGTCTACAAACACTCAAAGATGATTTAGAGGATTTAAACAATAGTTTGACCACTAAGGTCGTAATTAGGGATTTGTTAGTAGAAGAAAGCTTTAACGTAAAAGATTTTATAAATCATATCAGTAATAAAAATTCACAGTTTAAGATACAAAGTGATTCACTTGCAGATATAAACTACAAATTAAATAGTTCTTTAAACGATACAGGCTCTAACCTAAAGATTACCCCGCTTTATATTTTGAAAATTGTAGAGCAATGGATACAAAATGAAGTGCTGAAGTTTACTCCAGACGGATATGTTCTCACAGACTCTATAGAATCTATTGAGCTACCAAATACAAAAGAAATAGATTCTTACTATCACGCTATTTTGGAAGAGTTTGATGTTAAGTGGGCAAGAATGTTGGAGAGTGCTGCTATTATTGGCAGTAAATTCAACGCTGATATTTTATCTCAAGTATGGGGCTTTGAGTTACTTGAAATACTTGGTTTTTTAGAAGAAGCTGAAGCTAAGGGGTTAATTATAGATCTATCTGAAGAAGATAATATTTATCGATTTAAAGATAAGCGTATAGTATCTGCAATTAAAAGTTATTTTCCTAGTTCCCAAAACAGTGGAGTTAAACAAATAATCATTGAGTATAACAAAAGATACATTGACCTTCAAAAAGATATAATTAATGCCCCATCAGAGTTTTCTTTGGAAGAAATTTTATCTGTAGTAAGACGCCTTACCCTTATGTCTTCAAATTCGGCATACATTGAATCTACCAAGCGTCTTATTTTTGAAATCATTGTAAGGATGATTCTTAATGAGGAACATGAAAAAATTAATGCATTTGTAAGTTTTTTAAAAAATAGAAATTTAACAGACCTAGCCAATCTAATAACAATAATCAATAAAATTGCAAATTCAAATACTTCTTTTAATGAGGTGATTTCACTTGGTAACGAGCTTCTTGCAAGAGATTACCCCTCAGACTCTGTTGAATTGGAATTCAAGATTTATGGTTTGATGTTTAAACAAACAAGGTTTGGTTCTGAATATGAAAATAATGAGGATACTTTTGTAAAAACTGATGCATTAGCCTTTGTAAATGAAAAAATCAATACCCTCTACAAAGGTGAGGTACTTCTCTCTCTAGGTTTTTTATATCTTAATTGTGCAAAATTTAATTTTGAAGAAGCAAAAAGTTTTTTAGATAAATTAAGCGAGAACCTAAAAGATCACTCGAATTTTAAAGCTTTTAACTACTATATAAAGCATTGGATAATTTCAACCACGTTATCTCAAAATTATGATGTAGATGAAGTTGACCAATCATCAGAGACATTATTAAAAGGTGCAATAGCTACTAAAAATTTAAGATTGATTAAAAAATGTCTTAAACTAAGAATACTTATTGTCTCAAAATATATCAAGGATAAAGAAAAAGCCGTTGTAATTTTTACAGAAAACATAGACCATTTAAAAACCAGCAGTATAAATAACCACTGGGTTTCCTGTGTTTTATTTTTTATTGCTACATGGTCAGGGGATATTTATTGTAAAAATAACCCAGAGCAGGCAGAAATTGATTTAAAGCTTTGTGAAGAATTTATTTACAAGAGATTTGATGCAAATGTTTGGACAGAATTAATAGAGGAATTTTACAATGCCAAGAAAAAATTTCACAAATCAACAGATCAACTTGATGCGTTTAAATTAACGTGCTACGAGCATAAAGAATTAATATCAAACACGATTGGTGAAAAGACCAAACAATATGGTGATGCTTGTTTCCATATTGCTAATTACCATCTTTTAGTAAAAGAGTACGAAAGTTCACTCAAGTATAGGTTGTTACGAATAAAAAACTATGAAGATTTATATGTAAATAAACCCAAGCCCTGGAGCTTACAAGCTGCATATATGAGTACGTCATTTTTTTACAGTAAGTATTTAAAAGATTATAAAAATGGGCTTGACTATGCATTAAAAGCCCTAGAGGTATTAAATAATACGCAAGGAATTCCTGATTATTCTATTGCAGCTACCTACAATAGAGTCTTTAAGGCCTATATTGAACTTGAAGAGTATAATGATGCTATTGAGTTGGCTCTCAAGCATTTTGAAGAAGTGAAAACTACAGAAAATGTATCAGATGTTAAACTAGGGTTCGCTTATAATTTAATTGCAATAAGTTATAAATGGTCTGCAGAGAAAATTAAGGATAAAAAATTAGCCAATAGCTATTATGTAGCAGCAATAAAGCATTTTAATCTTGCTATTACTTCATGGAGTGAAAACACCAACGATCAAAACTTAAAACGTGCTAGAGCCTCTATAAATGTTGGTTTGTGTGAACATGAAGTACTCCTTATAGGGTTAGAGACAAAAAGTATAAACACTAAAAAAATCATAGAAATGATAGAAAAAGGACTTAAAGAAATTAAAGACCCCAAACTTGAATCTTTTCTAACCAAACCTACCAAAGCATTAATTGAAAATGCGGAGGCAACACTGTTAAACTTGACTAAATAATTATGGCAAAAAAAGAATATGAATTAGTTATAAAAACTATTGAAGGTTTATTTTCAAAAGAAAGCTACGAATCAGTTGATGAAGGGATTAGAATTGTAAAAGAAGAGAATGACCCTCGTATTTATGAATATTTTTTAGATGGTGTTCGATTTAATGAAGACGGTTGCAGACAACAAACCTCTACTTTTAATGTTAAACTTTTTCCTTCCCAACCATGTTTTTCTTTTTGTGGGCATATAATTAGGAATAATAAGTTTCTTAATTATTCATCTCAAGCTTATTTAAATTATGCACTTTATAACTTAATTGCTTTAATCACCCAGCAATCAAAAGTAGATCCCAGTATTTATCCTTTAAAAATTAAGTCATGGGATTTTTCAGCTGGGTTTAATGGTGGAGGATCTTTTGTGCAACATTCTTTTGATTCAACTAATATTAGCTTTCTAAAATCATTTGAAAATCTTTCTGAATTAATATTAACTGATTTAACTATCAATGATATTAACATTGTAAAAGAGCTGCCTAAGCTTACTAAATTATCTATTTATAAATGTAAATCTATTCAAGACATAGATGCCATCAGTAGTCTTGCGAGTTTAGAATATTTAAGAATTGAAGATTGTCAAAGCTTAAAAAACTTAGATGTTTTATCTAAACTTTCAAATCTTAAAAAACTAACTATAAAAAATGCTGAGCTAGATAATATTGATGGTATTTCCAATTTAAATAATTTGAAAACTTTAGAAATTCATGGTAGTTTAAAAAACTTAAATGGATTACCGAAAAGTTTAGAAAAATTAACTATTGTTAGTGAAAATGGTCTTGAAGATATTACAGGAATTGAGAAATTAATTAGTCTTAAATCACTTCGTTTTTTGTCAAAATCTATCTCATCAAAGCAATATAATTCATTATCTGACTTAGTAAATTTAGAGAGTTTAGACTTGTCCGGAAATGCTAATTTTAAAAACACTAAGTCTCTTACTAATCTTAATTTTATTAAGGATTTAAATTTTTCAGAATGCCAGTTTATTAAACATGTAGATGGATTGAAAAATATGATCAATCTTAAAAATTTAAATTTAGATGGTTGTGGGCGCCTTGAAAATATTGATGGGCTTTATAACTTAACTCAGGTAGAAGAAATAGATTTAAACTATTGCATTGATTTAGTAAATATTAATGGATTATCCAATTCAAAAAATCTAAAAAAAATAAGAATAAATGCAGACACTACTCGTTCGGGGACACATTATCCAAAAATTACTGAAATAAATGCACTCAAAAATTGTACTTCTTTAGAAAATGTCGAATTGAAAAAATGTTATACTGTTGTTGACTTTTCTCCACTTTCTAGCCTCAAAAAATTGAAGAAACTTACTCTTTGGGGATGTATATATCATGATAGTAATGCAAATTTGGATTTTTTAAAATCACTTAAAAATATTGTTGATTTATATATTTACCTGTATGAAAAACCAATAAAAGACTTAACATTAATTTCTGGGTTAACAAATCTTCAAAAGTTAAATTTAAGTGGTTGGAAAAATCTTCAAAGTATTGATGGAATAGAAAAATGTACAAAATTAGAGCATTTGAACCTAAGTGGGGCTATCTCACTAAAACATATAAATTCAATAATTAATTTTAATAATCTTAGTTATTTGTCTGTTCAGAATACAACTTTGTTCCCAGACCCAGGGAAATACGGTGAAAAATATGCTAGTGAAATGTTAAAACTTGAGATTGATGAATATAAGGAACGAATTAAAAAAACAAAATAATAGTAATACAATATATGGCGAGAAAGCCTTAGCATCAGCTTCCACCTTCCAAGATTACGCTTACATCTGTTTTGACGATGATGAACGTTGCTCATTTAGTGATACAGAGATTTATAAAACTGCTGCAGCTAAAGCAGTAGAATTAAAAGACCAAGCTGATGAAGATCAAATGGATCGTTTCAAAAGGATGCTGGACGAATGGGAAGATGAGGAAACACTTGGATTATTATAGGACAGATTAATAAAAGAACTCTGGAGTTTTAAACCCTATGGTTTTTGATAAAATTTTTAACAATAATTAAATAAATAAAAATATAATTATGGACCAACAAAATGAAAACATAGAATTTAAAAGCACTCGAGAGTATTTAGATCATTGGGACGAATTCTTTGTAGACTGGAAAAAAAATCCAAAGGCAACCTTTGATGAAGATAAGATTTGGAGTAAACATAATTTATCACCTCCTAAAGTTAAAGAAGGTAAAGAACTAGAATGTGATGTATTTCCGCAGCCTTATTTAGGTAATATTGAGAACCACTCTGTTATTACATTAAATTTAAATCCATCAAGATCAAAGTATGGCAATGAAAATTTTAAGGAACCCGACCTAAAGTCTAATTATAAGTATGAAAAATATGCTGAAGAATTCCCAACTTATGATACTCATCAATTTTGGAAAGATCAGAAAGGTTGGATAGATAGAATCTTTAAATTTTTAGAAGAAGAAAAACCATCTGAAAAGGAGATAAAACCATTTGCTATAGAAATATGCCCTTGGGCTTCAAAATCATGGCTAGGTCTTGAGATAAAAAAAGAGACCAAAAAATTTAAAAAGAGAGAATTGAGAATATCTGTTCTTGATATTCCTACTGAAGATTTTTTTAAATATTTAGATAATTATGTTTTTAATATTATTGAGAAAGTAAATAAAAAAAATCTCTTTCCTTCAAAAATAAAAATAGTGCTCTCTATTGGAAAGGCTTATTACGATATTTTTAATTGTAATAGTGATTTTGAAAAACTTTCAGAATTTACTAAATCTAAAAAAACAAACAATGAGGTATTTGCAGAAACAAATCCACATGATGAGAATTTCATTTCTAAAATAAAAGAAAATTGGCCTCTAAACACAAACAATGTGTTAACGAATAGAAGCTTTTCATTTTGGAAAAGGAATAATACAATATACTATAATGTTTTTCCTCCAAACGGTGGGAAAAACAATCCACCAAGCGAAAAAGATTTTTCTGAAATTGAAAAAGAATTTTTTAGAATTTATAAATCACTAATAACCAAATAAAACAAAATGGCAAGAGATTATACAAAATACACAGTAAAAGGAATAGGAGAAAACTTGAACAAAAGACAATTGGTTTTTGAAATTGTAAAAGATTATGTAGAAAAGAAAAAACCATCTTTTGATAAATTGAGCTCTGTTTTCAAAGACGAAGTTCAAGGAAGTAAAGGATTCATCAGAAAAGCGGCAAAAGTGGAAGATCCAAAGCGATTTAACACTAAGTTGCCCTTAATAATCAAATATGGTGTTGAAGTAGTGGTTTCCAATCAGTGGGGCTCCAAAAATATAGATGCTTTTTTAAGCTTGGCTAAGAAATTGAAATATAATATATCGGAGGAAAACCAAAATGAAGAGGGAAATGCTGTTGAGGAAACCATAGCAAGCAAATCTACTGATGAAAATAATGGACTGAAAAGTTATCTTTACATAAAGGTTTATAACGAAAATACAGCTAAAGATTTAAAATTGTCTCAATCAACCGTAGTGCAGACAAACGGAGAATATATCCTGTCTTTTAACTTAGATAGTGATGGAGATGGTGTTATTGATACATATCATTTTTGTGATATTAAAACTAATGTTAGAGGATCAAACGGCTCACCTTGGGATTTTGAAGAATTTACAGATGAAGAGGGTGAATGGTTAGAAAAATATGAATCATTTGAGGATTTTGGTTTTGATTCAAGTGAAATTTCAGAAACGTTATATGATATGCGGTTAAAGTTTGTCAAAAAGTATCTTAATGAGGCATCTCAAGAAAATATGCTTTATGAAGCTGCAGTACCTTTTGAAAAAAGAGATATGTTTAAAGAGGATATAAATGCTGAAATAATAATAGATAACGGATGTCTTATATTTAAAGAGGGAGATGAAAGTATACTGCCAGAAGAATGGAAGGAGTGGATATGATTTAAATAGAAATAGAAGATCAACAAACCTTAGATTTACTTAAATAAAACAATTATTAAAAAACTTCTATACATAGATTTAGACGGTGTCGTTGCAGATTTTGTATCTGCAATGCATGCACATCCTTTAAGACATGAACCTCCTTATGATAAAGACCCAGACACCATTCCAGGTCTTTTCAGAAACTTAAAGCCTATAAAAGACGCCGTAGTCTCTGTAAATAAATTACTTAGTTCAGACAAATATGAAGTCTATTTTCTAAGTACAGCTCCTTGGGGTAATACCTCCGCCTGGACAGACAAGCGCATTTGGTTAGAAGAGCAATTTGGAGATAAAATAAACAGAAAACTTATCTTAACACACCGTAAAGATTTGGTTAAAGGAGATATACTCATTGATGATAGACCCAATAATGGAGCCAAAGATTTTGAAGGCGAGTGGATTCATTTTGGCTCAGAAAATTTTCCAGATTGGAGTTCGGTTATAAAACATGTACTATGAAAGCACTATCAAAATCACGATTTAAACAAGGCTTAGAATGCCCTAATAAACTTTATTTTTCAAATAATGAAGAAGTGTATCACAATGTAAAAAATAATGATCCTTTTTTACAAGCCCTTGCCAGCGGTGGTTTTCAAGTAGAAGAATATGCGCGTTTGCAATATCCTGGTGGTGTCTTAATAGAAGATCCAGAGGATAGAAAAAACTACGACTACCAAGATTTGGCAGACCAAACATCTGAGCTTCTAAAGCAAGAAAATGTGGTAATCTATGAAGCCGCTTTTTATATCGATGATTTATTCATAAGAACAGATGTTCTTGTTAAAAAAGGGACTCATATTAAGCTCATAGAAGTTAAAGCAAAATCTCTTGATCCAAGTGAAAACTACAATTTTGTAGGAAAGTCAAAAAAAATAGTTAGTAGCTGGAAGCCCTATCTTTTTGATTTGGCTTTTCAAACCTATGTTACACAACGTTGTTTGCCTACTTATACAATTACTCCATATTTATGCTTGGTTGATAAAACAAAATCTGCAACTGTAGATGGATTAAATCAGTTTTTTAGAGTCGAAAAAGATGCTAATAGCAGAACTGGAGTAACGGTTAAGGTAGATGATATAAGCCAGCTGGGTGAAAATATATTACATCAAGAAAACTTATCTGAAGTGGTTTCAAAAATACATAATGGAGATTATACGTATTATGATAATTTAAACTTTCATGAAGCTGTAAAGTTATTATCAGAAATTCGCATGCAAAATTATTATCCAAACTGGCCTGCTCAATTTTCGGCTTGTAAAAAATGTGAATTTAAAAAAGATGATAGTGAGAAAGGTAAGATAAAACAATCTGGATTTGAGCATTGTTTTAAAACACAATACCAATGGACAGACCAGGATTTTAAAAAATCCACTATTTTTAATGTTTGGGATTTAAAAGATCCAAAATTAATGGAGCAAGGCAAGTTATTTAAATCACAGCTCACACCAGAAGATATTAAATACAAAGAAGCGGCCGGAAAACTTAGCCGTACAGAGCGTCAATGGTTACAAATTGAAAAAGAACGTAATGATGATTTTACCGAGTTTGTTGATATAGAAGGTTTAAAAGCCGAAATGGATACTTGGGTATATCCACTCCATTTTATAGATTTTGAGACCTCTACAGTGCCTCTGCCGTTCCATACGGGTCGTAAACCCTATGAGCAAATAGCCTTTCAGTTTTCACATCATATTTATTATGAAGATGGTCGTATAGAACATGCCAACCAATATATTAACTCAACTGCTGGCGAGTTTCCAAATTTTGAATTTGTTGAATATTTGCAACAAGCCTTATCAGAAGATGAAGGAACTATTTTTAAATTTGCGACCCACGAAAATACGATACTCAATGCCATTAGAACTCAATTAAAAGCGAGTGATGCCCCTAACAAAGAATCACTTATTTCATTTATTGAATCTATTAGCCATCCTACAGAAAACAATCCAGACCGTTGGATAGTGCCACCAAGAAAATTTAATAAGGGTACACGAGATATGGTAGACCTTTGCAAGGTAGTTGTTAACTATTATTACAATCCACATACTTTTGGTTCGAATTCCATTAAAAAAGTGCTGCCTGCCGTGTTAAAGTCTAGCCAGTTTGTTCAAGAAAAATACAGTAAACCTATCGAGAAAATTGCGGTGAGCAGTAAAAACCTTCCAGATGATCATATTTGGTTAACAAAGCAGGAGAACAAAATTATCAGTCCCTACAAAACCTTACCTCCAGTCCATAAAAATATAAGTCAAGAAGAGATTGAAGCTAGATTGTCTAACATTGATAATATTGATGATGGAGGAGCCGCACTAACAGCCTATGGAAAGATACAGTATACCGATATGACTGAAGAGGAAAGAGTAGACATAACAGATGCATTAAAACGCTATTGCGAGCTAGATACCTTGGCTATGGTGATGATTTATGAGCATTTAAAATCTTTAATTGAATAAAATGGAAGAAAAAGACATGTATCAAGGTTTAACAAAAAGCCAAATCACCAAATTAAAAAAAGAAGAATCAGCTTGTAGTAGCCATTGGGATTTTCTAAGTTTTTCCGAAAAACTATTTGAAGCAGGCGCTACTATTTGGCTCAAAAAAATATGTTTGGAGCAGTTCAAAAAAGAAGATTATGGAATAGATATGCGTAAATGGATATCAAAACTTATATCAATTAATGAAATTGAAGCTGCTGAAGATTTGCTAAAAAAAGCTGAAAAGAAAGTTAACGATTTTAATGGCTATCGAGAACTTGCAGAGTTGTCATGCTCAACAGCAGATTTTAAAAATAATTATGCAAAAAAATTATATGACAAAGCTTTAGAAAAAGCTGGTGATGATATGTATGATTTAGAGGCGTTAATCGTATCAGTTTCAGATAAAAATTATTTAAATGATAATAAATACACCAAAAATGTAGTAAAAATTGCTGTTGAAAATTGTATTGATTTAGCGGCAGTGGTTTCACTTATTAAGCTTTTGAAAGAAAACTCAACTGACGCTAGTGTTATTGATGTTTTAGTATCCAAAGGGCAGCAGTTTTGTGTGGCTATTAAAACCATGCATTCGGAAGCTTATGAAAACCCAGAAGAATGTACAATGGACGATTTTTTGGCATTTATTGAAAATATTTCAGACAAAAATGAAATACATGAATTACTGGTAAACTGCATTGACAAGATTAATGAAGATATTTTTCAATTTATTCCAATAGCTGAATATTACCATAAAATAGAAGATTCAAAAAATGCTATCAAATGTCTAGAGCTAGCTATTGATAAATGTAAATATACTTTTGATGGAAAAGAATTCCAAAATACAACTTCAGATGCGCGGCATTATGCGGATCGTTTTTTAGAACAATTCGAAAACTATGGTAAAGAAAGTAATATTGTTAAATTAAAATTTTTAAAACATTTAGATGACTTAACTCCTAAGATTCAGTTTTCTAAAGATATGTTTAAAGACTACAATTTGAAATGTGGAAGGTTTTTGTACATCATTTTGGAATACAAAGAAAAAGCTAAAAAATACAATTATAGTATTTCTCTAGATATGGAAAAAAGAGTGGTTCTTGGCAGAAGGTTTGATGTGCATTTTAGAATGGGGCATTTTCCAGACAATCATTACATAAGGTGGCATGATAACCAAGAATGTCCAACAAGGGTTAGAAATACCATGGATAATACTACTCAAAACTTTACCGGATTAATTACCATTAAGTGTTCAGATAATTTTGAGAATTTCATTAAAAACGATGAAGATTATCATGAATTAGAATATGCAAAAACATACGGAGGGGCAGAAGATTTTAATCCTAGATATCCTAACTCTAAATTTTTATGGGAAGTTAGCTGTAAAAATGGGAAGATAAACAATCCATCAGCCAGCTTTTCTGATTTCTGCAGTGAAGAAGAGGTCTTAAATACCGTTGGAAGTGGTAAAAATATTTATGACCTAGATCAGATTATTTGGGAAAATAGTAACGTTAAATAATCATGATAATAATTTATGAACATTTAAAACCTTTAGTGTAATGCAAGATAATTTTCCATATCCAGAATTTATAACTCCACTTATGAAGCTTTGGTTGCAGCAATACAAAGCTGATGATATGCACAGGATCACTAAAATTGGTCTTTTCGATTGGAGATTTATGCCCAATAAGCATAACCCTAAAAAGCCAAGAAGAATACCTCACTTAAAAAATTGGGAAACCTTAATCGATTCCTCTTTTAGCATTAGCATCTATTTTTTTGAAGTAGACAAAAATACTCTCCACGTTTTTGAATCATCAGGTTTTAGTCTTGCAGGGCAAAGTATCGCAAAAGAGTTCATATTAACGGATAATCAATTTGAAGAAAAACGAATTTTATTAAAAATGATTAGATAGTTAATGTATTGGGGAGGGATTTATTTAGCCTCATTTTATTCATTCAGATAAAAAAAAACAAAAATTCAAAGTCTTAAATAGGTAGAGGGTTTCTTGTAGAGCACAGCTGCTCGAAAGATTAACAAAATTTACTTATATTTAACTTTAATAAACGAAACAAATGGCAAGAAAAGCAGAATTTTCAATCAATGGGCTAAGCGTAATGGCAGAGCTCAAAAAAGTAGACCGAAAAAAGATTTATGGCTGGTCTACCATAGAGGTGTTTGATCAAAATGGTAGTAAGTGTAAGCTAGCAGGTTTGGCCGAAGGTCAGTTTGTGATGCCTTCTGGGTCTTCCGCATTGGTTTCCTTGAATGCAAAAGGGGAAGCGGTTTCAAAAAGCACATTGGTGGGTGTAGACAGTGCTGGGAAAAAGGTAGAAAAAGTTCCTTCTATTTATGATGAAAAAGTGATGCTAAGAGAAGCCTCTGTAGATGAATATTTATCTATGGCTGTTAAATCTGTGTATCAATTGCAGATAGATGAGAATAAGGAAGCCCTGCTCGCAGATCTTAATAGCGGCAAGATATACTATTTTGTATTTAATTACAGAGCAGATTATGAGGGTGACGATGCTTTTTTAATTAGTAGCGGAACCGATGTGTTTGCCATTACAGGCATGCGTACAGACCTTGAATTTATAGGCCTTGAAGATAACGAGCAGGAATTAGTTCCTGAAGAGACCGAGGCAGTAGAAGACGACATGGATTTTGCAATGTTTTAAATAAAATAAAATGATTAGATATATAAAATTAGCCAACGATAAAAAAAGGGATGCCGAGATTACCTTTAGATCATTGAATCCAAAACCTACCATCACTATGGTTATGGAATCTGGTGATAAAGTGATTAATAAACGCGTGGTAAAAGGCACTTCTCAAACTAGCACACAAACCTTACTTGCCAAGTATAATGAAAAACCCAAAGAGGGTGTTGATTTTCAGATGCAACTTGCATCAAAACTGGCCGAAGACCTAATTGCTAAAGACCCAGAGTCTGACTTGGAACTTACCGGAAAATTCATTGAGGATGTCTCCAGAGTGTATATTAACGAGGATGAAAAGCCGGTGTTTAGTGTTAAAAAAACTGAAAAGATTTTTTCTCCCACCGCCGAGCTCAAAGAAGAGCGGGAACCCAAGTACAACGATAGTAATATAACGGGAGAGAGCATTGTTAACTGGACGGGAAAACTAATGCCAAAGGCTAAGATATACAACAAGCTGGTATTTCATAAAAAATACCAATTAAAGCATATAAATGGCCTTACCTATGATTTTCTGTTTGACATGGCCAAACAACTAGCCGATAAAGACGCTTTGATGATGATGGGAGGCGGAGCTTCCGGTAAAGAACCTTTGGTGATGAATGATGGAGGAAAGCCCTACAGAGCCTTTTTAGAGGGTAGAGTAAAAGGAGATAAATACTGTCTTGTACTTCACCTTACAGACCAAGAATTAAAACCATTACCAACTGAATAAATGTTTTATTGAAATGAAAGAAACTGCACAAAAATACAAACGCCAAACGGCATCCAGGTATCTGCCTGTTGGTGCCCAGGAGATTACCTCAAAGATAATGGAAGCAGAATCTTACGGGGTGTCTACCAAACACGATGGCCACTTTTATCTTCTGAGCTATGATGGTAAAAAAGCAACACTTACAAACCATGGAGGTAGGGTTATTGATGATTTGCCGCTACTAAAAGAAGCCTCTGCGTTACTTAAAGGCAAATGCAAAACTGTTGTGTTGGCAGGAGAATTATATCTGCACAAAGAAGGCGGGCGTACCCGTTCTTTTGATATGACAGCAGCCTTAGATGATACATCTGCAAATATTTACTTTGCAGCATTTGATTTGCTTAGCCTTGATGGTGAGGAATTATCTATGGATATTAAGGCACTGGACCAAAAGCTTAACGCTGTGTTGTCTTCAGGGAAATCATTACATGCTGTAAAAAACAGCTTTGTAGAAAGCAGAAAAGACATTGCCGCGCTCTATAAAGAGATTGTTGAAGACAAAGGTCATGAAGGTATTGTAGTGCGTTCTCACAACGGGCCAACCTATAAAATAAAACCACTAATTACCCTAGATGCTGTTATTTTAGGATATGCAGAAGGCCAGGGGAGCAGAGCCGGCATGCTAAAAGAAGTGCTGGTGGGCTTGTGTGTTGCAAAAGATGAGTACATACTTTTAACCAAAGTAGGTAATGGCTACAGCGAAGAGGAGCGTAAAAACCTACTACAAGAACTGGGCAAGAAAAAAGTAGATTCTGGATATATTGAAGTATCTGGATCTAACGTGGCTTTTACCATGGTAGCACCCAACCAGGTGGTAGAGTTTAGTTGTTTGGATGTATTTGGAGAAAACTCAAAAGGGGTTATCTCTAAAATGTGTTTGAGCTATAAAGATGGCACCTACACAGCCACCGGCAAACAGCCAACGGCCAGTGTAATATCTCCGGTATATGTTAAAATGCGGACAGATAAAAAACCTGATACAAATGATGCGGGTTTATCTCAAATCACGAAGATTATTTCTTTAGATACAAATGCTGCTGAAAAACTCGATGTAAAGAAAAGTGAGATTGTTTCTAGAGAAGTGTATGTAAAGATAAGCAAGGGCACTAAAATGGTACGTAAGTTTATGGTTTGGAAAACCAATAAGGAAGCAACGGGAGAGTATCCGGCGTATGTATATCATTACACAGACTTTAGTGCTGGTAGGGCAGAAATGCTTAAAAAAGAGATTAAGGTGTCAGACTCTAAAAAACAGATAGAAGAGATTTTTGCTGCAGAGGTATTAAAAAATGTAAAGAAGGGTTGGGAGAAGGTTTGATATTTATAAAAGAGGTTTAAAACTATAAATTAAGAATATGAAGCTGCAGTAAAGAGTTTAATAGATATTCTCAAATAAAATAGACTTTAAAAAAATAAACAATGTCAAAAGCTATGTTAGAAAACTCTGTTGAAGAAGAAAAAATAAAAATATTATTTGCCAAAATAATTGAAGATAAAGCCAAAGATGAAATGTTAAATACATTCAAAAACGTTGAATGGAAAACCATCTGCAATAGAAAGGAAAGAGAAAAAAATCTAGCTGGATTATTCATGGAAAGAATAAAGGATAAGTTCCTAGCAAAAAAACATCAAGACAAAAAAATGGCCCCAGAAAAAAAGTTTTTTTTAGAATTTTCTAATCAATCTTCGGGGGATGATTTGGTTGGGTTTTATAATGTTATTAAAGAGCAATATAATTCGCAAACTAAAGAGAATCTTAAAAGCAAATTAAAATGGCTTAAAGGAGATAATAATTTACAAGAGAAGTGCTGTTATTATTGTGGTATTTCGGAGCAAATACTAACTATACTTTATAATGTGAAGGAATTTCGGACAAAAAGAAATAGAGGTGAATGGTTTGAGATTGATAGAAAAGAGACTAAGGGTAATAAGAATATATACTCTTCAAATAATATGGTTCTCTCTTGCTATTATTGTAATAATCACAAAAGTGATGTAATTTCGGCTTTAGAAATGCGGGGTTATTTTGGTGAATCAATGTATAATTATTTATCGGATAAGGTAAAACACATAAATTAACAATATGAAGACAGTAAAAATAGGTAATCAACAATGGTCATCAGAAAACTTGAATGTAGACCATTTTAATAATGGAGATGAAATTCAACAAGCCAAGTCTGCTGAAGATTGGTTGATGGATCTAAAAGAAAAGAAGCCTGCTTGGTGTTATTATGAAAATGACGCTTCCAATGAAAAAAAATATGGTAAGCTTTATAACTGGCATGCAGTAAATGACCCTCGCGGCATAGCACCCAAAGGTTACCACATACCTTCAGATACAGAGTGGACAGAATTAACCGACTACCTTGATGGTGTGCCGGCCAATCCAAACGATGTAATTGGATCTGGAACCATTGCCGGACCAAAAATGAAGAACGATAGCGGATGGAATAATTCCGAAAATGGAACGAATGATAGCGGTTTTTCGGCTCTTCCAGCAGGTAAACGTAGTGGATTTGATGGAAATTTTGCCAACATCGGTGAGACAGGCTATTGGTGGAGTTCTACCGAGGACTACAAAACTAAAGCATTTGGAAGGGTTCTATTGCCTAATACTCGCTATGGTATTAAAGAAGGACGTATATATAAAGAAACTGAATTTAAAGAGAGTGGATTTTCTGTTCGTTGTCTCAAGAATTAATAAATTTAATTAGTGACTACACATTAAAATATAAAATTTTGAAAAAAATGAGTAAAGGACTTTTAGTAGAAATAGATATTTCAGATTTAGTTTGGGATGAACAAACTGACGGCACATATGAATATGCGGTTGATAAAATAGATGCATTTATTGATGAAATTAGTGATTGCAATAAAATTATACCACATAATTTTAAGGAAGTTAATGCTCCATCAATTTTGATATCATTGAATAATAAACTTATAAGCCATGTTGATTTCAAAGCTGAAGATTGGGATGAAGATGCAATGACTTTAAGCCTGTTTTTAGTTGTTGATTTTACAATTGCTGAAGATATTGACACGTATTTTTTGACAGAGCACGCCAATAAAACTATTTCTTGCTATTTCCCAAACGATGATAAAATAGTTTTCCAGTCATATAGTTATGGTTCTTATGGTGATTTTATGAACGGATTCTATAATCCAAGCAAAACAAAGTCGCAAGAAGATTACACTAATTATAGCGGTGACGCTCAAATGCACACGTTATATAACAAAGCAAAATCAATTTTAGTTAAGTAACAAGACTGAAGTCTATGAAAAAAAGAATATTACTGAACCAACAGATATTTATGCTTTTGGCTGTTTTAAGAAGTGGTTTACAGTAGATTAATAAAAGAAGTTTAAAACCATAAATTAACAGATAAAAAGATAATTATGAAATACACAATTGAAATGACTGGCTGGGAGTATCACATTCAAACTAAAAGCTTGGATGCAGATCAATCAGAACAAGCAAGATGGGATATCGATAATCTCTCAGAATTAGCAGACTTACATCTTAACGGTGAAGGTGATTTTGAAATATGCGCTCTTGATAATAGTGGAAATGGACCACTATCCTTAACAGTGTTTGATGACAATAACAACATAGTGTTAGAACTTGAGGCTAGTGATTTTTTACATTATTCAGAAATCGAAGATTTATACGATAAAAATTGGGACAAAGACGTAGAAATAAACCCAGAGTATTCAGATAATTACGAAAATACATTATATCTTGAAAAAGATTATAGTGGGTCTACTTTTTATTATGAAGTTGAAAGTGATGAAATTCCTAAAAAAGAGAATTTTCTTTACTCATCTCTATGTATAGGAACTCCAAATGGTGATATTGACCTAATTGGCGGATTAATATTTAAATCAAAAGTTCTAACCGGTGAGCTGGAAAGTGGCAAACACAAAGGAACGTATATGAATCTATACACCTCTGAAGGAGAAAATGTTGAAATATATGATTAAGTGCTATTGTCATGATATCTCTGTCAGTCCCGAACGATTTGATGATTTAACTGCCCCTAACAATTTTAGTATCATTTTTGGTGGAAGTATCAAACAGTTTTCTTACGAGAGACGTTTGAAATTGAGTAATGGAGAAGAGAAAGTAAAAACTTTTCATCCAAGATATCATCTTCTAAATACTGAAGTTATTTAGTCTTATTACTTTATGAAAGTCGAAATATAAAAACGATACAACAGTGAATGTTGGCAAGCAATGAAAGTAACTTAAAAGTTTTAAATAAAACCTTTACAAATAGAACAAAATTTAAAAGTATAAATTATGATTTTTTTGAAAAACATTCCAAATGAGCCCAATATTTTAGATACTATAATTCAAAA
>Ga0209715_1001412_pt1 | contig 19557 bp, 12 predicted proteins | sample COGITO_mtgs_1205_2_FD_184809 | JGI IMG/M metagenome (GOLD analysis project Ga0209715, IMG submission 184809) | Pelagic marine microbial communities from North Sea - COGITO_mtgs_120503 (SPAdes) (version 2) | ecosystem: Environmental > Aquatic > Marine > Epipelagic ... | reverse complement strand
TTGCAACCGGTTATCAGGTCGCGCAAATAAATCAGGCTGAGGCGATGGCTGCGGTTGAGAAAGCGGGGTGTTCGCTTTGCTGTTATCTACGACCGCTGGTGCCATGCTGTCGCTAGCTAGGCTTGCGGCTTCTAATTCACTCAGCTTATGGCTGGCAAACTGTAGAACATCGTTAGGAATGCCGGCTAGCTTGGCTACTTGAATTCCGTAGCTTTGATTTGCTGGCCCATCTTTGACTGTATGCATAAAGACAATATCATCACCGTATTCGGTGGCATCAAGATGCACGTTGGCAATATCAGTTAATGTATCTGGCAGGCTGGTTAGCTCAAAGTAATGCGTGGCAAATAAGGTGAAGGCCTTTAACTTTTCAGCTAAATGATGCGCGCAGGCCCATGCCAGTGATAAGCCATCAAAGGTGCTGGTGCCGCGACCAATTTCGTCCATTAACACTAAGCTGCGTGTCGTTGCATGATGCAATATATGCGCAGTCTCGGACATCTCCACCATAAAGGTTGAGCGGCCACCGGCTAAATCGTCAGAAGAACCAATACGCGTAAAGACTTGATCAACAATCCCTAGGGTGGCGGATTCAGCAGGAACGTAGCTGCCCATATGAGCGAGTACGGTGATGAGCGCGACCTGTCGCATATAAGTCGATTTACCGCCCATGTTAGGGCCAGTAATTATTAACATGCGGCGCTGTTCATCCATATGTAAATCGTTAGGGATAAACGGTTCGCTTGATACATGCTCAACAACTGGATGGCGACCTTGCTTAATGACGATGCCTGCACGTTGTTCTAATTTGGGTGCACACCAGTTAAGGCTGTCGGCCCGTTCGGTAAGCGTGGCTAAAACATCTATTTCAGCAATAGCTTCGGCGCTTGATTGCAGCAGTGGCAGTTGTTCATTCAGCGTTTCAATTAATTGTTCATATAAGAACTTTTCGCGTGCCAGTGCCTTGCTTTGTGCGCTTAAGGCTTTGTCTTCAAATACTTTTAATTCTGGTGTAATAAAGCGTTCGGCGTTCTTTAAAGTTTGTCTGCGCGTATATTCTACTGGCGCATTGGCCGATTGCGCGCGGCTAATTTCAATAAAGTAACCATGCACGCGGTTATAACCTACTTTTAAAGTGTTAATACCGGTTTTTTCACGTTCACGTTGTTCTAGTTGAATTAAAAAATCCGAGGCGTTAGTGCTCAGTGCACGAAACTCATCAAGCTCTGCATCGTAGCCGTTGGCTATAACACCACCATCACGAATGGTCATGGGTGGGTTGTCTTGTAAGGCGTGCGTCAATAGTTCTGACTGCTCAGGGAATACGCCTATACGGGTGGTGATGCGATCTATTTCATCATCATGACTCTCTGCCATGATACGGTTTAATTCCGGAAGAGCATTAAGCGAGTCGCACAGTCGGGTTAAGTCTCGTGGTCTTGCCGAACGTAAACTGATGCGCGTTAAAATGCGCTGCATATCACCAATCGGTTTTAAGGCTGTGCGTACCGATTCAAAGGCATAGTTTTGCAATAGTGCTGCTATGGCTTGTTGGCGACTAAGTATCGGTGTTATTTGGTTTAATGGTTTGGCTAACCATTGCCGCATTAAGCGACTGCCCATGGCAGTCGATGCCGTATCTAAAACGGCAAGTAAGGTATTGGCTTCATCACCGTTTAAGTTTTTATCGAGTTCTAAATTACGTCGGCTGGCGCCATCAATGCAAAGGTAGTCACTGCGATTTTCTACACTTAACGCTTTAATATGCGGCAATGCGCCGGACTGTGTCGAACGTGCATATTGTATTAATGCACCCGCTGCACAAACCGCAACAGGAAACGGGTCGGCACCAAAGGCGGATAAATCGCGGGTGCCAAATTGTCGGGTTAATTCTTTAAAGGCGGTGTCGGCATCAAATTCCCATTCGGGTCGCTCTCTCACGATTGATGGATCTATCGCATCGACGGGAATTATGGCGCGGTCAGAGGTTAATAACTCGGCGCCGTCTAATTGCAGCAGTTCGGCTTTTAAATCGGCTAGCGAGTGAGTTTGGCTAATAGAAAATTTACCACTGGCCATGGCCAGCCATGCTAGGCCATAGGTTTGATTCTGACGATAGACACAAACCAGTAATGGCTCGCGCTTGGCATCCATTAAGGCTTCATCGCTTAATGTGCCTGGGGTAATAACGCGTTGTACTTGTCTATCAACCGGGCCTTTGCTGGTGGCGGGGTCGCCAACTTGCTCACAGATAGCAACGGATAAGCCTGCTTTAACGCACTTGGCTAAATAGCCATCGGCAGAATGGTAGGGAATGCCTGCCATAGGAATTGGGTTACCGCCGGATTTGCCGCGCGCGGTGAGGGTTAAATCGAGTACTTCAGAGGCGCGCTTGGCATCATCAAAAAAGAGCTCGTAAAAGTCACCCATGCGGTAAAAAACCAGATCGTTGGGGTGCTGCGCCTTAATCTTTAAGTACTGACGCATCATTGGTGTATGTTCTGAAACAGCGGATGTTTGTTCGGAAGCAGTCATAAGCGAGGATGGAACCAATAATGCAGTTAAAAGTAGGGGGAGGATTGTAATTTAAGCGAGAGGCTTTGCACAGGCTGAAAGGCGGCGGATTGTAAATAATCAGAGCGGGCTGGCTTTTTGAAAAGGAGCGTGAGGCGAATAAATTGTTATTGGTCGGCGATACGCCCAAGTCTGGTTCTAAGGTGTTTGGCTTGATGGCGAAGAGGGTTGCTTGGGATGTTTTTCAAACCACATGAATTCATATTGTGTCGATATTTGTTTGCGCTAAGTAATATCCAATATTGTATCTTTCTCAAGCGTCTCTCTTAAGCGACTCTCTCTTAAGAGGGCTTTAACGGACTTCAGCTTAAGAGGCTTTAGTCTAAGAGGTTTCAGTGACTGATTGTCACTAAAAAAATATACGCTATAAAATACAATATGCATATATTTTGTAGTAAATATATGATTTGGCGTATTTATAGCTATCAATATATGCTTTAATGTATTAAATTACTAAAAAGGTTGCATTTTATATGCCTAAAAATATCGAAAACACCGCTCCCGCTGACATTGATGCTCTGCTAGAGGGGGTTCGTGCTCGCTTTATTCAGGCTCAAAAAGAGGTCTCTTTGAGTCGGGTTTCTACGAATTTTTCATCCATTGATGAGGTGGGTTCGCGTATTCGTGAGGAGAGAAAGAGACAGGGTCTTACCTTGAATGACCTTTGTGATCTGTCGGGTGTGGCTTATGTAACGTTAAACAAAATTGAACAAGGCCATCCCAGTGTTCGTTTGGACAGTTTGAAAAACGTCACGGATGCTCTGGGTATGACTTTGTGGGTTGGCTAATAAAGTGAAGGTTAATAAAATGAAGCTTAATAAAGTCACACGTAAAGCCCACGTTTATTATGAAGGCCGATTAGCTGGCACGCTAACTGAAACTGGTGCAGCTTACCGGTTTGTCTACGATTCAAATTACTTGGCAGGAGGTATTCCTGTGGCGTATCAATTGCCTCTACAGGAAGCCCCCTTTAACAGTGATCACTTGCCCGGTTTTTTTGAAAACCTTGTGTCGGAAGGCTGGTTGCGACAGTTGCAATCACAGGAGCAGAAAATCGATGAAAGTGATCGCTTTGGTTTGCTGCTGGCCAATGGCCGAGATTTAATTGGGGCGGTGACAGTTATTCCGCAGACGGATTCCAAGGGTAAAGTAAAGTGACAAACTATTGCAAAATCAGTTTAAAAAAATTGCGTGGCCAACAAGTCCGAGAGGGCTACCATAACGCTGCTTTCAAAAACGTATTTGGTAGCACGAAGGTTAATCCTTGTCTGCCTTTTTCTCGTGCAGAATTTTTTCAAAGTAGTCGGCAGCATATTCAGGGTATGTCTATTTCAGGTGTGCAACAAAAGCTGTCTTTAAAAGAAAGTGAGCAGCACACCTTAATAGCAGTGGCGGAGGGCGGTGAGTATATCTTGAAGCCTAGCCCCGAAAGCTATCCCTATGCGGCTGAAAACGAACATGCTGCGATGCAGGTCAGTCAATTGTTAGGTATAGATACGGCGCGCTGCGGTTTAGTGAGTTTCGATGGTGGGGAGTTGGCTTATATCACTAAGCGTTTTGATCGGGGTGACGGTGGCGCTAAGTTGCATCAGGAAGATCTTGTGCAGTGCTTTGACCTTCCCAGTGATGATAAATACAGTCTGACTTATGAGGAAGCAGGTAAGCGGATTCAGGAAGTTACCGGAGGTAAGCAGGCCGCAGTATTGGATTTTGTTCGCCGCGTTATGCTGGCTTACATGATGGGTAATGATGATTTACATTTGAAAAATTTCAGTGTTCAACGCCTTGCTGGCAACACCGGGCATCACTACGATAAGTTAACACCTAATTACGACTGCCTGTTTTGTGATGCTTTTAAAACTGCTGCAGAAGAAACGACTGGGATGGGTTTATTGGCGCTTGGCTTATTACTTGATAAAGACGGCGATGGCCTTTTTCATGAAAAATCTGATGAGGCGGTTGACAAAGAAAGTGATGAATATTTTTCTGAGCGGTTCACATATTACGGCTACTATACTGGCTATGATTTTCTTGAGCTTGGCCGTCGATTGTCTTTGCCAGAAAAGCCGGTAAGGAGTTTTATTAATAAGCTAAACAGTCATCAGAAAAAAATAACAGACTTGATTGCGCATAGTTTTATGCCCGAAGCTATGAAGGTTAGCGCCACTGCAACCGTTAACGTTAGGATTAAAGCTTTACAGGTAACGGATGAGTCTCTTTAGATGCTAGACGCTAGAGTGGTGCTATCCGTTTTGGGCGCTGGCGCCGTCAAAAGCTTGCTTCTAAGGTGCTTAGGTGAATTTTGAACTCTGAATGCTGACACTACAATTAAAAAAAGCCTGTTGCTATTACGGCAACAGGCTTTTGTTTGGAGCGCTTGGGTGTTTTAAACGTTATAAAAAGCCTTTAGCTTTATAGATAGCCTTTAGCTTTATAGATAGCCTTAAGTTGGATAGATTGAGAGCCTTAAGCGTTATAAGTCGAAGACGAGGTATTTCCGCCACGTCCTGTCCAGTTAGTGTGAAAGAACTCGCCTCTTGGCTTATCAGTTCGCTCATAGGTATGAGCACCAAAGTAATCACGCTGAGCTTGCAGTAAGTTGGCCGGTAAGCGCGCTGTACGATAGCCATCAAAGTAGTTCAATGCAGCGGTTAAGCAAGGTGCGGGCACGCCGTTGGTAACAGCGTTAACCACGACATTTCTCCAGCCTTGCTGAGAGTTAACCACGGTATCTTTAAAATAATCGTCTAATAATAAGTTATTCAATTCTGGGTTTTTATCAAATGCTTCTTTAATTTTGCCTAAGAAGGCTGAGCGAATAATGCAGCCACCACGCCACATAAGCGCAATGCCACCGTAGTTAAGGTTCCAGTTAAACTCTTTGGCGGCTTCGCGCATTAAAGTATAACCCTGCGCATAAGAGACGATTTTTGCGGCCAATACAGCCTGACGTAAATCTTCGATAAAGGCGGCTTTGTCACCGTCAAAATGTTTGGCTGGGCCAGTAATGACTTTAGCGGCTTCAACACGCTCTTCTTTTAACGCGGAAATACAACGAGCAAATACCGATTCGGCAATAAGTGTGAGTGGTACGCCTAAATCTAACGCGACTACGCCGGTCCATTTGCCAGTACCTTTTTGGCCAGCGGTATCAAGAATGCTTTCTACCAGTGGTGATCCGTCTTCGTCTTTATAAGAGAGGATGTCACGGGTAATTTCAACTAAATAACTATCGAGCTCAGTGGTGTTCCAGGCTTTAAAGACTTCATGCATTTCATCGGCTGACATACCCAGCACGTCTTTCATAATTTGGTAGGCTTCACACAGTAGCTGCATATCGCCGTATTCGATGCCGTTATGGACCATTTTGACAAAGTGACCTGCGCCATTTTCGCCCACATAATCACAGCAAGGTGCGCCATCATCGACTTTGGCAGAAATGTCTTGAAAGATAGGTTTAACGCCTGCCCAGGCTTCAGCCGAGCCGCCAGGCATAATGGATGGGCCTTTTAATGCGCCTTCTTCACCGCCAGACACGCCCGCACCGACAAAGTGAATACCTTGTTCGGCACAGTACTTTTCGCGTCGAATCGTATCGGGGAAGTGTGTATTGCCGCCATCAATAATGATGTCGCCTTTATCCAAAAGAGGAAGCAATTGCTCGATAGTGGCATCAACGGGGGCGCCGGACTTCACCATAATCATGATTTTACGGGGCTTAGCCAGCGATTGGACGAGTTCTTCTATGGAGTAGGCGCCGCGGATGGATTCGCCTTTGGCTCGACCATTAACGAAATTCTCGACTTTATCGGTAGAGCGGTTAAACGCGGTAACGGTATATCCTTTGCTGGCCATGTTTAAAACAAGGTTTTCACCCATAACAGCAAGGCCAATTAAACCAATATCAGATAGAGTTTTCATAGAGTTCCAATTTATTTTTTGTAAAGAAATCGTGACTAACGGCGCGACTATATTGCCTGCAATTGCCTGCGTCATTTGCCAATTTGAACACGATCCAAGCTTATAACATCAATTGTACTGAATTCTGCTCGGCTAGGTGGCGCCCGAACAGACGAAACGTACATAAAGCCAGACATTCTAACCATTAATTTAAAACTTAACACCTCACAAATGGTTAAGATCTTTTTTTGTGCAATATTAAGTCAAGCTCTTCATTTAGTGGTATGAAGTTTATGGCTAACATTATTGCTGCAATGATGGTCATTGTGATGTCGGTTGTTGATGAATTGTTATTGGAGTGAGGAGGGCGGGCGTAGGATAGCGAACGTCATCAACAATGATGACTGTTAGTGTCGCCAAAGCCTATTAGGATTAGTGGTGACAAAGCGCGTATTTACTTAAATGCAAATAAAAGGCGAATTAAAGCCATTGCCATACGCGCTTGTCATAGACCGTTTTAGCTACGTGCTTTTCTAATTGCTAAGCCAGTGAGTGCCGATAAAAACAATAAAGCTGAGGCAGGTACAGGTACCGCTTGAATATCAATATTGTCTATCGCGAAGTAAGTGGGCGTGTTTATGCCATATTCACCAACATCTGACGAGCTATAGCTAAATGATAAGCCATAGACTGTCCCAAGGCTGCTGAAATCAACCAATGTCCAGCTATCAACCACGTCACTGCCGTCGGCCAAAGCGAAATCAAATGTACTGATGATGTTTTCGCTTTGATCAAGACCGTTTATTGTTAAGTTAAAAAAGTCACCGGCTTCGAAAGGGCCTTTAACGCCACCAAAACCATCTTCGCCATTTTTTATGGCTAAGTAAGCGTAAGTAGTGTTAGTGATAAAGGCAGATTCCACTTGAGTGGCGCCAGCAAAGTTGATGCTTGCGTTACTGTAAGAAACGGCGTAATTATCTTGCCCAGTACCTACACCTGTTCCTGTAATGGCGCTGCGATCATTGGTGTAGCCAATCGTTGTTGTGTCTTGTTTGTTGGAGTAAGTGAAGTTCCCCCAGCAGCACGCCCAATCGTTGTTCCAGCTATGGTTAAAGCTAGTGCCGCCGCTAATAAAGCTGACGTTATCTTCCGGTGCAAAAAAGGTGTCAGAGGCTAGTGCGTTGTCATCAAAGGTAATGATGGCCGCTTGAGATTGTGCAGAAGCTAGTAAGACAGTGGCTAATGCGACTTTTTTAGGGAGTGAAGGCAGATTTTTCATAGTGGTTTTCCTAATTATTAATATTAATAAGTGTTTAAAAAGTGTTGTGTCAGTATTGACGTAATTTTTTGCTATATGTCTTTTGTTATGTGTCTTTTGTTATGTGCCTTTTGTTATGTGTCTAGGACTCTGACTGTTTACGTCCATTGAAATAACGAATATTGATAAGCATTAAGCTCAATAGGATTAAACTACCAAAAGGCAGTGGTACATTGGCTTCAAAATCTTGTTGGTAAAAATGCATCACGGCTACGGCATCAAGATCAAAGCCAGCGCTACCAAAAGAGGGAGAGGGGTCATATATAGGATTAGGACCAGCGGGTGCAGCTAGACTGTCGGAGTGCGTGCCATTGCCATTAATATCGACAATGCGAATATGAGTGATGTAATTAATATTTAACGATGGATGAAGTAATATTTTTTCGTCTAAGTCTTGTAGGTCAAAAGGCGTACCAAAACCACCACGATATTTTCCGCCATATCCTAAAATATTAGTGGTATCGATATTGCCAAATGCACCAATAGAATCAGGTGTTAATGAAATATTATCAAAGCGAACAAAGTCGATTCCGTTTGATGATACTTCGACAAAGGCTAATTCTAAAAAGCTATCTGAAAAACTATTTTCGAAGACTAAAAAGTCTGCTCCATCACCATTGGTAATGGGCTCGGCAAAGCTTAAGCTGATGCTGCCATTCTCTCCAAGTGAGACGATATCAAAAACAAAGCCGTTATTATTGCCATTGGAGTTGCCCGCAGGGCCTAAGGCTAAATTAGGTGTTTGAAATTGTAAATCAACGTTATCGCCAATAACGTAATCGCTATAAGCCGTCGCCCAGCCAGCAATAGCAGGATCGTTAGCGGCAATAGCTGTTGAGCCAGGTAAGCCGGCAGCCGGCGGAAAAGGTCCGCCATAAACTGAAACGCTTAAAAGTAGACTGAGTACTAATGTAAAACTGTTTTTTATAGACATAAATATTTTTTTATCTAATTATTGGCCAGCAAAAAATGATTGATGGCTTGATTTTTATAATGATTAAATTGTTTTAAAATTAAAACGCATAAGAAACACTGCCAAAGATATTTCGTGTTGGAGCAGGGTAAATGCTGTTGCTATAGGCGATGTCTGAATATTTTTTATTAAATAGATTGTTTATACCCAGCGAAAATAATAATGTTCTCGCGTCTTGTGTGCTGCTTTCGATAGCTTGGGAAAAGCGAATGCTGGCATCAACCACTGTGTGGCTTGCTAGCTTTTGATAGGTAGTGATACCCATATTGTTTAAATGGCTATTGCCATCTTCTCTGGCGCCCGTATGCCGTATTGAAATACGACTGTTAATTGATGGGGTGGGTTGCCAGCTCAAATTGGCTGCAGCCGTAATAAAGGGTACCAGCGGGATTCTACTTTTTAGGTCAGAGATTGCATCGTTATAGCCGGCGTTACCGTTAAGCTCGAGAGAGTCGCTGAGTAAGACTCTCAGTTGTAGCTCTCCACCTTGACGAGTAATAAGAGATGAACTGTTGGTATTGATACCAAAAGAATTATTCGATGAGCGAAATAAAATTTCTTGATTCGAACGAAAGTGAAAATAACCGATATCAATAGCGAAGCGCTGTGTGGCATGTTTTATACCGGCTTCGTAGCGGTCGGCGGTTTGCGGAGCAAGGTCTGGGGGCGATAGTGCCAGCTCATCAATGTTCGGGTTACGAAAAGTCTCGGCATAGCTAGTGTATAGGTTGGTAGATGCATTTATGGCATACACAAGATTGGCTTCATAGGCCTCGTTTTTCCAGCGACTCTCATTGTGGTTAAGTTGACTAATAATTAAAGGGCAATTACTTTTAAACGTTATGACATCAAAGGGAGGCGCCATGCCTGTTGATTGTGTTGTGCTCTCACAGAGGGTTGAGGTTTCATCATTAACAAGTTTGTCTTGTTTTAATAGCTTGGTGCTTACTCCCTTACGATGACCAAAACCAAGTGTTAAATTGTTTTTAACAATGATGGTTGAATAGATAAAATAGCCTTCGCCACTCAATTTTCCGCTATTTATCTCACCATTAATTTTTTGTTGGCCACCATTTGTTCTTGAGTAATCGCCGTTATTTTTTTCATAGCCAGCAGTCACAAAAGATATATCGTTAGGTGAATGCCATTCAGCAACAATTTCGCCTAATAAAGAACGTTGAGTTATCTTATCGAGATTCTGGTTTTCAGTGCTGCTAAAACTCTCTCCAAAGATAAATTGATTTTTACGTTCTCGATAGTGAAGAGTACTTGATATTTTGAGTGCATTGCTTGCTTGAAACGAGGCTTTTATAAGCTGCGATTTATCTTCTGTTTCACCTTCTGCACCACTTTGGATACTACCGTCTCGGCGATCTGCTAGGCCGCTAGCAAGCATGTTACGATCGAGTCCGCCTGGTAGCTCATAGCTATCATTATGAATGTAGCTTTTCGTATTTATTGACCAGCGATCGCTGACATTTGCGTGATAGCTAAGTAAAAAATCTTGACCGTCCATTTTATTATGCTGTCGATAGCCGTCGCTGGCCGATCGTCTTGTAAAGGCCGTTAGGCTTTGGTTTTTATCGGCAATAGACACTGTCGCTTGCTGAGACTGCGTATTAAAGCTGCCGCCATCTAATTTAATTAATCCTTTTAGACCTTCATCTGCCTCTAAGGTGAGAATGTTAATGACCCCATGCGAAGCGCCACTGCCGTAACGCACGCTATTACCACCACGAATAATCTCTATACGTTTGATTTGGGATAAAGCCAATATCGAAAAATCTGGTCCTGAAAGATCGGGTGCATTAATACTAATACCATCTACGAGTATTAAAACATTGCTGACGCTAGTATCACCTGAGCCGCGTATATCGATTGAGGTGAGTTTACTGTTGCCACTGAATGACTTCGAAACAATATTGGCTTGTTGTGCTAACAGCTCAGTAATATTGCGGGCGCCAGACAAGGCGATATCCTTTGCGGTAATCACTGTTGCGCTTCGGGGTAGGTCTAGTAATGGCCTTTGTTTGAGGCCAGTGATAATAATTTCTTCTATTTCTGGTGGGTTAACTGTCGCGTTCGTCGATGCCAAAGTGGATGCGCTAAAGGTTGTTAGGTAAATGGTTAAAGTAGCGGCCAGTAAAGCAGCCAGGTAGCCGAAGGCGCTTGCCATTAAATGGCAAGGTGTTATTGACTGGGTAGTCGATTGCAGACGCAATTTTTCCCTGTTAAAACGCCTTGAGCGCACAGCTTTACAAAACGCTTAATGCGTTTTGCGGTTGCTCAATGGCGGTTTGAGATAACAGGAATAATTGGTGCTGAGATACCAATACACAATGCTTGATGTGAATGACATCAAGACACCTAATGTGCAATTCCATATCGCCCTCCGCGATGGTTGCTATTTGTCGGAGGCCGGTTCCGGGCTGGTGAGAGAGCGAGTAAGCCTAAGCTTAAACGCACTTTATTCACTTACCGTTGCGGGGGCAGCGTCGGGCTTTTCTACTGCTGTATCTTTTTATGTGTGCCCAGAGATGAGAGGGCGCACTGATTAGAAGCAGTTGAAGTATTTACCGAACTTCCCGTTTAAGCCTAACCTGCGTCTTATCACGTTTAAATGAGCGATAAGGCATTCAGCTAGGCACCTGTCAACAAGGTTTAAATAAATCGTGGCGCACACTATCACGGCACCTTGTGAGCTGCAAGTTAAGAATCGAGCTGCCCCCCATGCACAGTTATGCATAAACAGCAAAATTGGTTATGCTGCAGGGGCAAATTTGCATAATCACGGTAGAACTAAATATGAGTGAACAACCTGAGCTGAATGGCTCTGACAGCAGTGAGCAGCGTCGCGATACCAAGCACAAAAAAGCTATGGAAAAACAAAAGGCGAATGTTGATGCGACAGTTGCTGCCGCAGATGAAGAGCGAGGCGTAGCTATTTTATTGACTGGCAATGGCAAAGGTAAGTCTAGCTCTGCATTTGGTATGGTTATGCGCGCCTTGGGTTATGGCTATAAAGTTGGCGTGGTGCAATTTATTAAAGGCGAAATGTTATCGGGTGAAGAAATTTATTTGAAAGAACGTTACTTGCAAGAGCAAGACCCGAATGTTGTGTTCTATCAAATGGGTACGGGCTTTACATGGGATACACAAGATCGTAGTGGCGATATTGCTGCTGCGAAAAAGACTTGGGAAATATCAAAAGCCTTATTGGCTGATGACAGTGTTTATTTAGTCGTGTTGGACGAACTCACCTATATGCTGGCCTATGATTACTTAGATGAAGATGAAGTGTTGTCGGCATTAAAGAATCGACCTGAACAGCAAAGTGTTGTTGTTACCGGTCGCGGTGGTGGTGCTAAGCTACAAGCTATTATGGATACCGTATCGGAAGTTAAAGACGTTAAGCACGCATTTAACGATGGCATTAAGGCGCGTAAAGGCGTTGATTTTTAATGATGTCGAGTGCGGATTCAGGCTTTGGTTTAGTCGGGTGGATATTGTGTTTGTTCACTCCAGTAATGCTGTTGTTAGGTTTAAGTGTTGGCCCAGTGCCAATTGATAGCCAGCAACTGCTGCAAATACTGCCTTTTCTTTTTACTGATGCTTTTACTTATACAACCGGCCTAGATCCAGCTATGGCTGGCTTACATACGATAATTGCTGATATTCGTTTACCTAGAACCTTATTAGCGTGGCTAGTGGGGGCAGGGTTGGCAATATCCGGCGCAGCGATGCAAGGTTTATTTCGCAACCCCTTGGCCGACCCTTCTATTATTGGTGTCACCAGTGGCGCTTCACTGGGTGCCAGTGTTGCAGTGGTACTTATTGGCGGCGGCGGATTAAATTTGTTCACCGATGTTGAGCAGTGGGGTGGTTTATCGATATTGGTAACAGGTGCTTTTATTGGCGGCTTGTTAGCGGCATTGATCGTTTATCGTTTATCAACAGGGTCGAGCGACCACTTATCTTCTAGCCAGACATCAGTAGCGACTATGCTGTTAGTGGGTATTGCGATTACCGCATTGGCAGGCGCGGGTAATAGTTTGTTGGCTTATATGACCGATAATGAAACCATGCGCCGTATTAGTTTATGGAATATGGGCGGCCTTGATGCCGCTAGTGATCGACGCGTGATATTAGCGGCCTGTATTATAATACCCGCGGTGCTTTTATTGATGCGTTTTGCTCGACAACTCGATGCCATGTTATTGGGCGAATCTGAAGCGCGGCACTTAGGTGTTGATGTGCAGCGTATTAAATGGTCATTGGTGGTGATCGTCGCTTTTGCAGTTGCTTCTTCCGTTGCTCTAGCGGGTGTAATTGGCTTTGTCGGTTTAGTCGTGCCGCATATGTTACGGATGCTTATCGGTCCTGGTCATCGACGCTTATTACCTTACTCTGCTCTAGCCGGTGGGTTGTTGTTAGTAGCTGCCGATATTGTGGCGCGAATTGTTTTGTCGCCAGCCGAAATGCCCGTGGGAGTTATCACCGCGTTATTAGGTGCGCCACTCTTTATTATCTTGTTACGGCAGCGTCGTGATTATGGTATGTATTAATATGATACATAGTCAACAAAGCCAAGAGAGCCAAGAGAGCAGAATAATATTTGATGCCGTATCGCTAAGTCGAGACGGTGTTGAGGTGTTAAGTGATATTAGCTTAGCCTTGCAAGCAGGAACAATAACAGCACTGTTAGGGCCCAATGGCGCGGGTAAAACATCATTGCTGCATTGCGCCAGTAGTGTGATGGCTTGTAGTCGTGGTCGAGTATTACTTAATGGTGCCGATATTCAATCTTTTACACCACCGTCTCTTGCACAAAAAGTGGCGGTATTGCCGCAGCAATCGGGGCTTAACTTTCCATTTGTGGTTGAAGATGTAGTAGCTATGGGGCGTTACCCGCATAGTGATGGGCAGCTTTGTGATCGAGCGATTATCCATAATTTGATGGATCTTTTGCATATTCGTGATTTAGCTCAACGACCTTATACCGCACTATCGGGCGGTGAAAAACAACGCACTCAATTAGCTAGAGTGTTGAGCCAGTTAATATGCAGCCCGCAATTAGATGTTTATGACAACAGTGTTTTGTTGTTAGATGAGCCCATTGCCGCATTAGATATGCCGCATCAAACCTTGTTGATGAATTTGTTACAGCAGTTAGCGGCTAAAGGCCTAACGATTTTTATTGCCTTGCATGATGTTAATTTAGCAGCGACTTATGCCGATAAAATTGCCCTATTAAAAGCTGGGCATTTAATCGCGTTTGATAGCGTTAGTGAGGTGATAACCGAGGCGATGATTAAGCAGGTTTACGACATTGAGGTTGATATTATTGCTCATCCTAAAACAGCAAAACCACTCGTGATACCTGAGGTTTAGCGTATGCTTTTAATTAAACGGTTGGCGATATGTTTGTATAGCTTATTAATGGCCAATACGGTTTTGGCTGATGCTGTTTTTGATGATATGGACGTGCGGGTAAGTTTATCGACTCCAGCTAAGCGCTTAGTGGTATTGGGGCCCAACTTGGTTGAGAGTCTTTATGCGATTGATGCAGGCGATTATATTTTAGCTGCGTCCGAGTATTCAGATTATCCCGACGCGGCAAAAGCCATTCCTCGCGTGGCTTCTCACAATATTATTAATTATGAAATGATCGTCAATTTAGCGCCAGATTTAGTTATGGTTTGGCAGTCAGGTTTTGGTGTGGACGCTATTGCTAAGCTGCGATCACTAGGCTTAACGGTTTACGCTTCTGAGCCGCATACTCTAGACGATATTGAAGAATTATTGCGAGATATGGGTCGTTTGACAGGTTTAAACAAAGAGGCAGAAGCAGCGAGTGCGCGTTATCGAAAAACGTTGAATCAATTACAAGCAACTTATAGTCACAAAGAAACGGTGTCGGTGTTTTATCAGGTTTGGCAAGAGCCTATGCAAACACTGAATGGCGATCATGTTATGAATGCCGCCATTGAATTGTGTGGCGGTAAAAATGTATTTTCAGCATTGCCAGAAATTGCGCCCAGGGTCAGTATTGAATCAGTGATTGCGGCTAACCCTGAAGTTATTTTTAGTAGTGGATCGAATAATCAAGACGCCAGTGAATTAGCGCATTGGCAGCGTTGGCCAATGATTACTGCGGTACAAAATAAGCAAGTGAATTTTCTGCAAACCGATAGCTTAGTACGACACGCACCTAGAATTTTAGAAGGCGCACAGCAGTTATGTGAGTTGTTAGAGAGCAGCCGTGAGCTGTCTGGAAAGAGCCGTGAGCTGTCTGATAAGAACCGTGGAATGCAAAAGCATAGGGTGGCAGCACGTGGCTATTAATAATGAGCATGACATTAATAATGAGCATGACAATAATCATGATGGCAATAACGACGATGACTATGGTGATGATCACGACGATGATAATCGTGGTAACTTAATATCCTCGTTAGATGAGGATATTACTGAGGCAGCGCCGCCTTCGGTTGAGGATCATCCGTATCAGCTGCTAACGCCAGATGTCGTAATTGATGCCGTTGAATCAACCGGGCGTTTATCCGACGCACGTATTTTGGCATTAAACAGCTATGAAAACCGTGTTTATCAAGTAGGCATTGATGAAGGCGAGCCCGTTATTGTTAAGTTTTATCGTCCTGATCGTTGGACGGTGGCGCAGATTGTCGAAGAGCATGTCTTTACTCAAAAACTGTATGATTTAGATATTCCTGTTGTGCCGCCGCTGGTTATTCAAGAGGGCGAGACACCAACGTTAGCTAAGTTTAATAACTTTTATTTTTCGATCTATCCGCGCCAAGGTGGGCGAGCGCCAGAGCTCGATAACTTAGATCATCTTTATCAGCTGGGTCAATTTATTGGTCGTATTCATGCGGTGGGGGCGAGCTATCCATTTCAGCATCGTATTGATTTACGCGTTAAAGCGTTTGGCCATGACAGCGTAGCGTATTTGTTAGATAACAATTTTATCCCTAATGATTTACGCGCGGCTTATAAATCTATTTCGAAAGAATTGTTATTAGCCATTGAGAAAGCGAATCCTGAGTCGGATGACTTTAAGGCGATTAGCCTGCATGGTGATTGCCATCCAGGTAACGTTTTATGGCGTGATGATAGGCCGCACTTTGTGGATTTTGATGATGCGATGACAGGGCCTGCGATTCAAGATTTATGGATGTTATTATCGGGTGATACTTCAAATAAGCAGCGTCAGTTAAGTGAAATTATTGAAGGCTATGAAGCCTTTTATCCGTTCAACACAGCAGAGCTAAGATTGATAGAGCCAATGCGAGCTTTACGTGTGCTTAACTACAGCGCTTGGTTAGCTAAGCGCTGGCATGACCCTGCGTTTCCTGCAAGCTTTCCTTGGTTTAATACTGAGCGTTATTGGTCTGAGCATATTCTCGAGTTAAAAGAGTTAGTGTCGGCATTGGCAGAGCCAGTGTTGAGCTTGCCGGATGGGTTTTAGTCAATTTTATTTCCAGTTTAGCCCCATGCTTCTGCGCAGTATTTAATCCCTATTAGCCTTTATCCATGAATAATATACCGTCGGTAACAATCGTTCCGTATATCATGGCGTTATTTCGATTGTTTTTCTACAGAAATGGCGCATCCAGCGTATTTACACCATCACTTATCTTGTTCTGATAGCCATAAAAGACGGTTCCTGTAAGCTGAAGTCAATAATAGTGTCGCTTGATGATAAGATGCATAGAGTTGTAATATAAGCGCTAGATTATCGCTTTTTGATTGGCGGTTACACAGCTTATTCTTTTCATTTGTGTACTAAAAATATAAAAAATTTGTAGCTTCTTTAAAGCCAGTCTTGATTAATTTAAAAATTTTTAAATAATTGAGTGATATAAAAAACAGTTCGTTTTACACATCAGTATAAGTAGTGGTTTTTATTCTGCTATTTGAATGTCTGGTTTGTATTTAATTTTATTCCATTGTTCTAGCTAAAAAAATAATAGTTAAGGTTACTCTTATGCGCGCTCTCTTTACTCCTCAATTGTTAATGATCTTATTGCTGTCTCTGCTTTTAACGGCTTGTGGTAGGGGCGTATCGCTCACTACTACATCAGAGCCTGAAGAGGTCGACACGATTAGCGTGTTTGGTATTGATGGTCCAATGGCAGGAGCCGATGTTGCAGTCTATGACTTGCAAGCTTATATCTCTGATTCAGATACTGCTGATAATTTATTGGCAGCGCCAGCGACCACGAATGCAGACACAGCATTAGCAGATAATTTGGCGCTAATATCCGATGCCGGTGATGGTCCTTTTATGGTGGTGGTTACCGCCAATAACGCAACTATTGATTTATCAACCGGAGAAAAGCCGGTTATCACTGAAGTGAAAACCATTGTGACAGAGCTTGCTTATGCTGTTGCTGATGCGCGTTTTTATGCCTCGCCGTTAACCACTGTTGCAGTGGCAATAGCCAGTAATGGTGAAAGTGATGCTGTTACTGTTCTAGGTAATTTAGCCAATGCGCAAGCTACTGCAAAAGCATTCTTTGGTTTTGGTATGGCTGCGGATATCGATATCTTTAGCGTTCCCCCGATACTTGACGAAAATACAGCGTCAGCTGATAGCCAAGAAGCGGTTGCGCAATATCGTGGTGCTATTGAAGCCTTAGCTTTTATTGTTGAAAACGAAGCACTTGATTTTGTTGTACTGACTAATGATGCAGCTGATGGCATTCTTAATAATGCAGATGTGATTGCAGCGATACAAAATTTGAATGTGATTGATGTGATGTCTCGTGTCTCGGTCGCTTCGATTGCAGAGTTGCTTGATGCGGACGCTATAGGCTTGGTTAATTACCCAGTTAATGCTGCAGTTGATGATGAGGCGCCGGTTGGTGTGATTGATTCTGATGCCGATGGTGTGAAAAACGTTGATGATGTTGATAGCGAGAACCCTCTGTTAGCGTCTGACCCTGATAGTGATGGCGTTGATAGCAGCGGGTTGTTAGATGTCGATCAAGATAACTGTCCAGCCACGGCTAACCCTAGTCAGTTAGATACCGACAATGATGGTGCGGGCGATGCCTGTGACAATATTAATGACAATGATACTGACGGTGATGGTGTTGATAATAACGTTGATAACTGTCCAGCAGATACCAACGCAAATCAGTTAGACATTGACTCTGATGATATTGGTGATGCCTGTGATGCCTTTCCGAATGATACAGACAATGATGCTGATAACGATGGCATAAGCGGTGATATCGATAACTGTCCAGCAGATACTAACGCGAATCAGTTAGACACCGACGCTGATAATACCGGTGATGCCTGTGATACTTTTCCGAATGATGCAGACAATGATATCGATGGTGATGGCATTAGTGGCGATATTGATAACTGTCCAACTATTGCGAATCAAAATCAGTTAGATAGCAATGATAATGGCGCGGGTGATGCTTGTGATAGTGCTACGACTAACGATAGCGACAGTGACGGCATTGATAATGATGTCGATAACTGTCCTGAGATTGCTAATGCAGATCAGTTAGATACTGACGCGGATGATACCGGTGATGTCTGTGATGCAGATATCGACGGTGATACTTTAGCGAATGCTAACGATCCTGAGCCATTAAATTCTGATTCAATTTACCATTTCGATTTTTTCTATAATCAATTAAGCAGCGGTCCTGCTACATACAAAGCCGCAGTAGTGGGTGAGACGACTTTAGATTTAGGTAGTGATGAAGCGGGTACGGGTACCTTTGATGTGCGCGCGACTTATGGCACAACCGAAGAGTCGGTGAGCTATACAGGCACTGATTTTTCTGCACCAACACCGTTGTTAACGTATACAACCGTTACGGATGATGCTTTAGCGAATACAGTATCACTGTCTAACGGGGTGCTGTCTTTTACTGATGAAGCCACGGCAGTTAATTTAACTGCCTGGGGTAAGCATAACTTTATCGGTTCTGGTCGAGCTACCTTAAATGGGGTATCAACAACGCTGGCTAGCGTTCAAGAGCAAGCGTTAAGTGTTTTATCATTTGCCGATGGTAATTCAAATAATGCCGACTTAAATGCGGATTATGGCGTCGTGATTTTGGATACGGTTTATGGAGACGATGAAGAGACCGGCAATATTCAAGAGTTAGTAAATCTAAAGAGTGTTGTCAGTCTGTTTACTTTCGATGGTTCAGATGCTTTGGCATTAGCTAATGGAAGTGTTTATGAATCAGGCCTAGGTGCTAGCGATGGCGCTGTGAGCTTCTCAGCAGCGCTGCCTGAGGCTACCGGTTACTCGGTAAGCCCATCGGGAGCGGTAACTGTAACGATTGATGGCGAGCCGAGTTATGGCTTTACCGATAGCGAAGGTGATTTATTCACTGTAGGTGATCCGGCATCGCGTATGTATGGCGTTAAACTAGGCGCTGGCGTGACCAATGCAAACTTAGCGCATGCGACATTTGATTTGCAAGGCTTAGTGATTGAGTCGTCTAACGTTACCTTAAATGCGACGACCTATGTAGGTGCTGTGGCAACTTTTAATGCCGATGGTACAGCGTTAACCTTGTCAGGAACCATTAGCAAAGCGGTTTCAGCTTTTAGCGACATTGCCTTGCCGTTAGTAGTATCAGCAACAGAAACAATAAACCTTAGTTCTAATGAAATTACCGTTGCAGATAATGGCCGTTTATCGCCGATTACTTTTGTGGGTTCAGGTTTAGAATTAGAAGGCTTTTATACGGCTAATGGTGGTTTGTTGCTAAGGCTAGTTAATAGCTTTGCA
>Ga0209715_1001403_pt1 | contig 19602 bp, 23 predicted proteins | sample COGITO_mtgs_1205_2_FD_184809 | JGI IMG/M metagenome (GOLD analysis project Ga0209715, IMG submission 184809) | Pelagic marine microbial communities from North Sea - COGITO_mtgs_120503 (SPAdes) (version 2) | ecosystem: Environmental > Aquatic > Marine > Epipelagic ... | reverse complement strand
AAAGGTCATGGTCCTTGGGGTACCACTGTGAATGGAAAAAGCTTATCAGATTTATCTTTTGATTTTGTAGTGAACAATCAAAATTTAAATGTTGAATAAAAACTATCGTCAACAAAAACTGTATTTATTGACTCATTATTTGAAATTGAAATGTTTCCTTAAAAAGGTTAGTGATTTGAAATGATAAATCCTCTCCTTCTTTTAAAATAACTCCCTTGAATGGAGTTTCTTTTGTTTGATTAAAACAAAATATTTTCATAAATCTATTTTATAATTACACTTATTGAATCTCTTACTGATTCTGAATTCATTCCACAATCAAAGAAAGTTTCAGAATATATTTTTAATGTATCACCTATCATTTCTCTGATAAGAGGTCCTACAATTCTTTTTGAATAAAGTATACAGTTTCCAGTCTCCCTCGGTGTAGGTCCACTTTTAGGATTATCCCATCCATAACATTCCATTTTATCTTTTACACCGTGATTTACCGAGGTTTCTTGAACAACAGGTATGATTTCACCTTGGAAATAATTTAAGGTTACTGTTGTATCCCTAACCTTGATAATATTCCCTTGTTGAGTATATAAACTCTCAAATGGATTATATAATCCAAAAGTGAAAGATAAACCACTTTCTACTTCCCAAAAGGTATCAGAATCAAATCTTGAACTAACAACTGTTACTCCATTATATTGACATCTTCCAATAGTTGGTGATGAGTCTATATTTAAGTTAAATCTACCGGAAGTTTCAGATGACCATTTGGGTGTTACATGATGGTATCCATTTGAATCTTCTTCAAAATCTGTATAAAGTCTAACCCAACAATCACCATCAGGACATATTCTATTTTCATTGTTACTCTTGGAACAAGATGATAGGAAGATTATAAAAAGGAGTAACAATGTTCTCATTTTCACAATTTACAAAAAATGGTAAAATCATTACCCTATCATTTTCCATAGGGGAAAAAACTAACTCCGATATAAAAACCACTCCGATTAGGGTTTAAGGGAAAAGTTTAGTTAAGGTTACGAGAAACCTAATTTTTGAAATACTGATAGAGTAGTTGAATAATCCTTTTATAGGAGAGTCTATCAAATCTTCTTATTCCTTCATTCTGATACACTTTGATTAATTAACCTCTTCTGGGGTACTATAGGTTCATTTATATATACTGTAAATCAGGTAGTTATAAATAGTAATGAGTACAGGTGGGACCACCAACAGAAAACCTCAACTTGTTGATTTACAACTCGTTGGGGTTATTTTTTTACACAAAAACCCCTTTGGGTTATAAATCTATTCTTCAAACTCAAACACATCTCCATTTTGTTTCCAGATTTTCACAAATTTATAAGACCCCCTGGAGTTACCAGAATCTACGATTTCTAGTTTTTTGTTCTTGTAATATAAGTTATCCATTAATGTTATCTCTCCATCATCGAGTTCTAAAATAAATTGACTGTATGTAAAGTTTTCAATTTTAATTTCATCATCGGTTTCAAACTCAAAAATTGGACCTCCTCCTTTGAAATAATGGACAGAACCTAGACAATTTTCATACTCATCATTGTATTCTGGTTCTGGACAAAAACAACCCCCATCATCGTCACCATGTTCGATATCATTTGATGAAAAATCTAATATTTTACCTTTACTATTAGATACTTCAAACTTAATCCCATCGTCAAAACTAATCTTCTCGTTTTCGACAGAACATTTGTCCAAAAGATAGGTCTGTTCCAGTTCATGAGAATCATACTCACCATTTTCAATGTCATTAACATCAATATCATTAATGTTTGAAAACTGATAATGACATGGTCTTCCGAATGTTTCAATTGTATATTTCATAATAGTCAGAATTTTATAGTTTAGTGTTTTTTTCTAAACCCAATATATTAAAAAAATTAACACCGATATAAAAACTACTCCGAATTGTGCTTTAGGTGAAAAGTTCTGTTTGAGTTACAAGAAACCTCAACCTGTAAATACTGATATACTAATCAAATCAAAATATTTAAAGAAAGTATATCAACCCTTCACCTATCTTCATTCTGATACACTTTGATTATTTAACCTCTTAACTGAAGAATTCCCTTTCAAACTATTCTCCCACTGTAATAAATCCTTTTCTGTGATGTATTTTGAATGAGTTGATACTTCTATCATCTTCAATCCTCTATTTTTTCTCCAATCTTCTATGGTTACTCTATCTACTCCGTAGAGTTCCATTAAATACTTTTTACTCAATCTTCTTTCCATATACTTTTATCTCTTCTTTCTCTAATAGTTCTTTAAACTTCTTTCCATACATTTCTCTGTCTCCTGAGATGCGGTATTTCTCAAGTTTATGAGAAAAGTTTTTTATCAAGACAGACTTCTTCTTTAATAGTTCTACCAAATGTCTTACTTGTTCATCTGTTATATTTCTTATCATATTATTTCCTTTCAGAGTATTTTAAAAAATAGTAATAACCTCGTACTCTAAATACTTAATCAGTTCGAGGTTGATACTCTTTATTTTAAACTTTTCAGTTGATTTAAATTAAGTAGTTATTAAATACAGTAATCCCCTTTGAGGGTTTTTACTCCTTCAGAATAGTGAGTTTTAAATTTCCTCTGACCAGTTAGTTTTCATCCCCCATATCAGATTTATAGTAAAACCATTTTTGTAACTATCGGTGAAACCTTTTCCGTTATGTTCAGATATTATTTCAATCCCACAGAATACTAACCAACTTCTAACCCTAATCCTTTCCCTATCTTCGTTTCCTCATCTATAGTTGTTGGATAAAGGGTGATCTTCTCTTTCCCCTATGATGGAGAGAAGGTTACACTTATAAGTATAGAAAGTTTTAGAAAACGATAAATATTGGAAGAAAAAAGTTCAAATTAACTTCTGTTAGATTTAACAGAGGTTGATTAAAATAAGTTTCACCTTTTCGGTACTAAATATCACTTTTTAGGTGATAATATTTTTTTTTAAATATATTTAATATATTGATAATCAGTATTTTAAAATATATTAAAATATAAATATTAATCCTGCCGAGGTCACTAAAAACCAACTCTTTGCGGGGTTGGTTCTTTTTTTAGTAGACCTATTAGTAGACCGTTTTTACCCTATTTACTCTATTTTCTTGATAGTTCACTTCTAAATTTAAAGTACTCATTTGGTTTAACTCTTTGTCTTTTAATTTATAAGAAGTAACTAAAACTAATGAAGATGATATACCTATTATTGAACTGTAATAGTTCCATACATTCCATTGTGTGCTGAACATTGGTAGTAGTAGGTTCCAGCCGTTGTTGGTGTCCAATTTACTACTCCACTTGTAGCTCCATTATTAGTTACATTGGAAACTTGATTATCTGTACCTGCCCCTTGAGTTGTTTTGATATAAAATGGATGACTCGCTGCATCTACAATAAAGTTAATCTCATCGCCAACATTAATAGTAATGGATGGGTCGTCTCCTGTTACTGTTCCGTTTCTATCTGAACCTGAAAGGGAGTAATCAGAGTTAGAAGAGGCTGTGACGTTTATATTGTAATCAGGACAAGTCCCCCAGATAGGTTTATTGGATTCGCTTAAAGCAGAGTTTCCTCCAAAATCATCTGGTTCTGATGTTATATTTGTAACACACCAACCTGTTAGGTTCTGGTTAAAAGATGATGCTCCTGCAAACATAGTACTCATCTCAGTAACGCTAGAAGTATCCCAGTTACCGATGTCTTGATTGAATGATGATGCAACCTGAAACATAGTCAACATATTAGTAACGCTAGAAGTATCCCAATTACCAATATCTTGATTGAATGCGGTTGCTTCACTAAACATTGCAAGCATATTAGTAACATTTGAAGTATCCCAAGAACCTATATCTTGATTAAATGATGTTGCTCTAGAAAACATACCACTCATATCAGTCACTTTAGAAGTATCCCAACCTCCAATATCTTGGTTAAATGATGTTGCTCTAGAAAACATATTCCACATCTCTGTAACTGATGAAGTATCCCAACCTCCAATATCTTGGTTAAATAATGTTGCACTAGAAAACATACGTGGCATATTAGTAACATTTGAAGTATCCCAATTACCTATGTCTTTATTAAATGAAGTAGCTCCATTAAACATACTTCTCATATTAATGACGCTTGAAGTGTCCCAGTTACCAATATTTCCATTAAATAATCTTGCAGCATAAAACATCCCTAACATACCTTTAACGTTAGATGTATCCCAGCTAGATATATCTCTATTAAATGATGTTGCATAACCAAACATAGTATTCATATTAGTTACTGCTGCTGTATCCCATTTAGATATATCCCCATTAAATGATGTTGCTCCCCAAAACATATTTTCCATATCTGTTACATTAGAGATATCCCAGCTTCCTATGGGTTGATTAAAGCTGTCTTTATCTTCAAAAAGACCACCCATATAGCTAACCTTTGAGGTGCAAACACAAGTAACGTCTTCATCATTGTCAGCTTTAACTTTAAGACTTGCATTGTCTACCACCTCATATTCTTTTCCATTAACCTCTTCTGTATACCCTACCTCTGCATTTGGACATTTAATAGTTACTCCATTAGAGGCTAGAAATATCTTAGCTGCATTAGGGTCTGTTGACTCATCATAATCATCATCTCTATCTCCGTCTAAACCATCATCACATCCACTAACTAAATCAATTGAAAAACTAATAAAACTATTGGTAAGCACAAGGTTTGTAATAGTGCCAAATGGAGACTGTGATTGTGTTAAGTTTATTGTTGTATTGCCATCAAAAACAAATTGACCTGTGATAGTTGTTGTTGAGGTTATTATAGAAAAAGAACCGTCTGTTCTAAAGATTATTTCAGTAATATCACAATCAACTAATGTGGTTTTATCTGATTTAGAACTAGTAGATTTATTTCTAATATTCCATTTTCCAATAGCACTTGTGGGATTATCTGTTTCTGTAATTATTTGCTCAAAGATTGCTGTTGAATTAACTGTTTGATTGATTGCAACGTCTATAGGATTAGCCGAATTAACCTCAGCTTCTTCTGTAGTGCCACCAGTTGATAAGCCTTCCCATTCATAAAATAACCATCCAGCTTCTGGAGTTGCTGTTAGACGAACTGTGCTTCCTGAATCATAATCTGTTTTTGACTTTGCTGAACTAATCAGTTCTTGAGCCACCGAACCTTCACCCACAACATTTACATTGAGAGAATATTGACTTCTGGAAAAAGTTGCTGTAATATTTTTATTCCCATTCATTGTAACTGAAAGTGGGTTTGTACTCCCAGATGCATTACCAGTCCATCCAGTAAATACATAACCTTCAGCAGGGGTTGCTGTAATTGATACATTGGAGTTTTGATTGTAACTACCTCCCGATATATCTACACCTCCACCTTCAGAAGCGGTAACTACTAAAGTAAATTTTGTGACTGCAGGTTCTTCTGGAACAGCAGCGTCCTTTGAACAGGCTAAAAGTAGAAAAAGAATGAATATGGAAGCTTTTCTCATTTTGAATGAATATTTATGACACCATATTATAATTAATAATTTTAAAAAACAACTAAAAATAGTGATAATACAATCTTAATACTCTTCAAAAAATCTTTTAATCAACAAACAAAGGTACATCTTCAACCTCGTCTACCTCTTGTTTTAATTTAGGCAAAGTGTATTATAACGTTACCTGAAGCATCTTTATTCTTTGGTTATTGTCCAACTCATTTAGGTCTAAAGAGTCTATTAAATCGTCTAGTAAGTCTTGTAGTTTAATCCGCAGAGTTTACTAATTATCTTTTCCAAGTTCCACCGTATCTGTAGTGGGGGTTATTCCTTTTAACACTTAAGACGCACTGTTTACATGCAAACAACCAGCCTGAACCTTCCTTGAATTTCACACGATACATTGTCTTCCAGTCCTTATGACAGAGAGCACAAAACTTTTGTCTCATTAAAAAAATCTTTAAAACTTAGCTAAAGTTAAGATTGCTTTTTTATTCTCAGATTTTACAGCTATTCCACTCTATAAACTTTTCTGTATAAATGGTCTTTATCATCCATAGGGAAGATTTTAGCCAAATCTGAATTCCAAAAAGATTCAATAAGTGCTTCATATTCGGGACTAACATCATGTGTCATTTTATAATGTTTATCACTAGTATATTGACTAATCATAAAATATCGATGTTTTATAGCTAAATCAGTATCTTTAACTTTATATAGTTTGTATAGGTCTTTACCGAAACCAGCTTCTTCAAGCATTATATCTCTTTTTTTGTGAAAATAAAGAAAGTCTTGAACTAGTTCATCAGGAACATCAAAGTAATGAACACTCATTCGTTCTTGGTTTTGAGCCAAAACAAAAAAGGGAAGGATAAATAATAAAATTAGTATATTGAATAAAATTAGATTTATGAAAAAGCTAGTTCTTCTTTTACTTTTAACCAATGTAGCACTATCCTGTTCCAAAGATGGCTCAAATATTGACCCACATCTCGGGGATTTTATTTGTACGGTAGATTATGTTGAATTGAAAAATAATTCATCTGCAAAAATAAAATTTGACATTTCGTATAATGGCGAAGAAGAGAGTTATATTGTTGATGAAAACTATGAATTTTCTAATGACACTTATTCTGTTGGGGACGAATTAGTGAATATTAATAGTTTTGTAATTAATGGAAATCAAGCTACTTTCAACTTCTATTATGGCTCAAATCTTGGAGCTTTTTGTAAAAATATATTTAATGCAATACCTCCTCACAATCACGACCCTTTTGGAGCAGAAGCAGAAAAAACAGAATCAGATAAGGGTGTAGGACGTTGGAAAATCAAAAAGAAAACACCAATGTCAAATTAATTAATAATGCCAACTAATCCTGTAACACATTCCAATCTCATCTATTCAGAGACTAGCAGAGTTACCCTCCCTTTAATATTAGTATATTGCGATAAATTAGATTTTATGAAAAAGTCAAAATTTATTTATTCTATGAGAACAAGGATAATTGTAATTTGTCTGTTTGTATTTTTAACACTTTACATTGGAAGTTTATTTACAGACATTATTAAGGAAAACCCTATATATGAAGGTGGTTTTTGGTTTACCATTTTGGCTTGGATAATCACAATGTATTTTGACGGAAAAGCTAAATAATTATAGATTAAAAAAACCCATCTAAACCTGTAACACATTCCGATCTTATCTATTCAGAGACTACGTTAATACATATGCTCTTCAACTACATAGCATTAAATTCAAAAAAAAGAGTTTGGTAATTAATCAAACTGCAAAATACTATCGTCTAACTTTTACTTTCAATCTCGTTTTTAATTTTTAATAATTCCTCTTTTGTATATCTTTTATTATTCCAATACAACTGAACGCCTGATTTAGGAACTACTAAATTTTTAAAAAAAGCTTTATCCAAATTATTCATAATCAATAAAATTTAAAAATAGATTTTAAAAGCTTTTTGTTAATTTAAATTCACAAAATTTTATAGTAGAATATTCATATCTTACTTAATGTTATCAAATATTTGATTGAAAAACAGCTTCAAATGTAACTTTGCCAGTACTTAAGTTTGTGAGATAGATTTAGTAATCTGAATTCTTTTGAAAAAAAGCTTGGACATCTCTATTTGAATTCATTGTTATAGCAGATCGACACTTGCCAGGGCCTGCCCAACATCCATAGGGTTGATTATCATTATCTGTTCCTTCCCACCTATCAAATACATACCCATCATCTGGAGTTGCTGTAACTGTTATTGTTGCTCCCTCGTTATATATTCCATTAGCGTCTGGTGATATCGTGCCTCCTTCTTCAGCATTTATAGTTAAGGTATATTGAGTAGAAGCTGGTTCTTCTGGAACTGGAGCATCCTTTGAACAAGAGTTTATAAATAGAAATAAAAACGTTATATGGACAGTACTACTGAGAATGCTTTTCATAGTGTAAATTTAAATAAATCATATATAATAATATTATTAATAAGCAAGTATAAACATAAAAGGTATTAATTTGCTCTAATCCTAAGGTAAATGCTTTTAAATTGCATATATTTATTGGATACTTTTTTGTTTCAAAATTTAATCAAATTATTATGAAAAATAGATATTTAATTTTAGCTTCAATTGTATTATTAATCATTTCCTGCGAAAAAGATATGGTAAATCCTCCTCCCGGGGGAGTAGACGCTTCGGTTGATATAAGATTTCCTGTTATTTCTCTTATTGGTTCTTCTTCAATTAGTATCGAGAGAGGAACAACATATTCAGATGCTGGTGCAACAGCTTCAGATAACATAGATGGAGATATTACTTCTTCAATAACATCCTCAGGGCTCGTAGACACTTCCACGCCAGGAACATACACAATTACATATAGTGTTTCGGACGCAGCAGGAAATTCGACTTCTTTATCCAGAACAATTATAGTTAATGAATCGGCTGCAATAACAGCTCTAGCAGCTACAGGAGTTTTATCAGAACAAACTCCTGCTGAAGCAAAGAAAACTATCAGTGGAAAATGGAATATTAATAATAGTTCAAAATCATTTAATACTGGATGTGAGTTCGATTACATTGAGTTTACCGATGATTATTATTTAATGGCTTTAATCTTAGATGGAGAAACAGTTTCTGCATTTGGAAGCTATGTTTTAAATGAAGATTCGGAAGGTAATGTTAATAGTGTAGATTTAAACTACAATATTGGTGGTTCTGAAATAGTTATTGCCTCGTTAACTGATATTAGTGTTACAATGACTGGACTCGATCTTTTTGCTACATTTACTGTAGATTTAGATATTCCTGAAGCTGCTGCTTTTGATTCATGCAATAGTCTTGATGGAACATGGGATTCTACTAAACAAGATCCTATGCCACAAAGTTATGCTGCTGCTGAAACTTCTTCATCATCATTAAATTCCCCAACTAATTCATCTTCAAATACTTATATTGATTCAGATACACATGTTTTACTAATAAATAATTCTTGGGAATTAAAAACGGTTACTTCAGATGGTATAACATTAAGTGCTGAAGATTTCTTATTTGCTGATGGTGAGCCTGACGAGGTTTTTTGTGATGAAAATTATGAGAATTGTTCCCCACCTACTTCTGTAAATATTCAATTTTCAGCTTATGGAAGCTATAATTTTGTATTTTTTGGTTCCTTATATGGACCGCAAGTTGAACCTGGTACATGGATATGGATTGATGAACCAGGTCCTAAAAGGTTTTATGTATTTGGTACAGATGATGATCCAGAAGATTATGAAATAATAACAATCAGTGTTTTAACTGAATATGAATTAATAGTGACCAATTCAGATGGAGACGTTTATTCTTTTGTTGCATTGTAAATAATTAAATCTTTATTAAGAATTTTTACTTCTATAATAGAGATTAAAACTCGTTTAGTGTGCCATTAAAGCCTGTGAAAATAACAACGGAGTTAGCTGCTTTTTTACTGTAAAAAAGTTTAATGTAATTAGCTGAACTTACTTAAATGGAATTTACTCTTGCTTTAAGCTTTATTTCTTTCAATAAGGTATAGCGTAATGAATATAAAATTCAACACAAGATTAATAACAGGAGTTGGCCCTTCTGCTTGTCCATTCATCAAGTGAACTCCTATTAAAATTACAAAGGTTAAATGTCCAAGGATTACGGTTGTAATTGCTTCTGTCATATTTCCGACGAATGAAGGTATTCTAAAAACAGTAATTCCTATTGTTATTAAAGCAGCTCCAAATGCTTGAGCGGTTGTTATTCCATCAGCATTAAGAGTCATTCCGGCTCCTTCTAAAAACAGTTCTGAAAAAAATGCAGCCATGACTCCATTTATTAGTAAAATAATTCCGTCAATTCGAAATAATAAATTTGGTTTCATAATTAATTGATTTTTGTTTTTTTATTCATGATACAAAGATATTTAAAATCCCCAGATATAGCTTAAAGTCAGGAAAGTATGAGACAAAAGGATAGAAAACTCCTACCAGTTTCCTGAAAAACTCCAATCATTAGATTGAAGTTAATATTTAATTTATAAATGCTTAATTAATTCAAAAACCTAACCTTACATGCATAGGTTTTGTTTTGTAAATCCATCGTTCCTGTGGTAAGGAGCTGATCTCCCCCGGTGGTATTTTCAAAATGTTTCATTGAGTAGTGGTCACCTTCTTTTTTCCACACCCCTCTTACAGTTGTTCTCAAAAGTTCTGATCCTTTTTCTGCCCATGCGTTAGCAGTATACTCACCTTGATCAGATGTGTTTAGTTTATTTGTAAACCTAAAGGTCATGTTGACATGCCACTCCCCTGCTAATCCCGAAACATTTATATGATTACCCTCTCCATTTGGGTCATTAAGTGTGATTGAATCAATAGTAAAATTGCCATCAATAGCGTTTTTCCAAGATAATTCTTGAGCACCTAAAATTGTAGTTATAAAGAGTATAAATAGTGTAAAGATTTTTTTCATTTCAATGTCGTTAATTTCTAATTATGTTAAAAGGTAAAAAACCTCCAAATGGAGGTTTTTATGGAATTTATTGGTAATTAATTCTCGATATGAATTATTTCTAATTCAGCTGCATCAAACATTTTTCTGGAATCTAGTCCCAATTGAAGTAGCTTTGAATCTAAGAACGTTTCTTCTTCAAAAACTAATTCAACTCCTGTTCGGTTTTGGAAGACAAAATGAGTGAGGTTTTTGAATGCATTAGCATTCGATGAAACTACTTTGGCCAGTCCCCACATTCTTAATCCCCCTGAATTAATTAATTTTTGCCACATGGGTAGAAAATATTCCAATTCAAATTTTTCGTAATCCTCGTTCAAAGCCTCCATAGGTGCTAAATTTATTATATCTCCTACTTGTGCCCTGTATGTTGGGGTCTGATACAAACCTTCAATTTCATATTGCCGCCAGGATTTTTTGACTTTATTCCCCTCGGCCTTTTCAAACATTTTTGTTATTGAAGTCTTAGATATTTTATTCTTATAAAACTTATCAGCATATTTTTTGTAATTATTCCAGTTGTCTGATTCCTTTTGCGCTTTATTTTTGTATATGTTAAAAACTATATAATCAGCTACTTGTTTGGATTCATCAAGAGAAGTAAGATTTCCTCCAGATTTTCTTTTCATTACTACCCATTGCACGAGATTACCTTCTTTGATCGCCATAGCTTTTAAAGGAGCTACAAATTCTTCAATTTGTCTGTAATCAGAATCTTTTCCTTCATTGATTACATACGCATCCATCGTTGCAATCTGTGCATTTAAAAAAGTCATAAATACTAATAAAAGTGTTGTAAGTGTTTTTTTCATATTATTTGATAATTAATTAAAATTGATGAGCCTTTGGTTTACTCCCCTTTGAGCATTTTCTTAAATGCCTCTAAGTCAAATTCATTTCCGTAGAATAGGGTACTCATTTTCATGATATCTGCAGCGATAAGAACTGCCGTTTTTATTTCATCTTCAGATGCACCTAATCTTTTTAATTCTGAAATATGATAAGGAATACAGTATTGACATTTAATTGCTGCGGAAGTTCCAAGGGCTACTAAGTGAGCTTCTTTTTCAGCAATTGCTCCTTTAAGATATAAACCCATTTGGGCTTTAAAATATGTGTCAGCACTTTTTAAGATTGATGTAGGATAAACGGAGTTAAAAGGGCTTGATGCTAAAAGTTCTTGCTTTTCCTCTGCTGTTAGTACTGCATCTTGTGAAAATGAAGCGGAATACATACCTAAAAATAGTAGAATAAATAATAGATTTTTCATGTTTAATATAGTTGTTGGTTAATATTTCTTTTTGTAAAACAATTCCCTAGATATGAGTAAATTGAACCTAGTAAAATGTTTTTTTATTTCAGTTAATTGGAACCAATTGGTAATCATATAGTCGAGTAGCTACCAAAAGATCACTATTGTATTCTCTTAAAGAATGAATGAGTCCGTCTTTCATTTTAAAAACCCAAACGTAATTATTGTCATACTCTCCATTTTTACCTTCCGCATCCCCTACCTGAATTATGGCAACTCCATTTTCATCTGATATTGAATCAACGGTTTTTAAGACAATTCCATTGGGAAGGATTTCGGGGATTATCTTTTTAAAGTATTCGTTAAATAAATTCTCTCTATTCCAAATTTTTCCACCTTGCTCAATAATTCCCATCCAAGCAAAAGTAAAATCTTTGTGAAGTAAACTTTTTGCTGTTTCTGGGTTTGTAATTATATTATCAAGAAAAGATTGGGCTGTGTTTAGGTTTGTTTCACTCGTATTGGTTTTTTTTACAGTACAAGAAAAAAACGCTAGTAAAATAAATAAAAGAAAAAGTCTTTTCATTTGAATTGATTTTTGATGTGTTTCTAAATTATAAAATAAATTGATTAAAAAGGCACAAACCGACAATTTTAATTTCAAATTACAATTAAAAAATTTGACTTTTATTATTCCTTTTTACTATTCTCCTATTAAGAATGGAATAAAAAACAGCATAAATTATATTTAAGTTTTAAAAGAGAAGAATCCATTAAAAAATTACTCCCCTTTATTAATCATTTACGATCTGTGGGATACAGAGATATTGAAGAAGATGACTTTAAAGTTTTTTAAACGTTTTAGATAAAATATGGATGAATTACCAGCAATGTGAAGTTATCCCGCTCAAAATAAATAAATCTAAATAAATTTTGTTTTGGTATAGGTTTAAAAATCGGTTCAAGATTTTTTATTCCACAAAGCAATTGAAGATGCTGTAAAGAAAATAATCAGAATAATATTTAAATACCCACCACAAACAATTATGGTTAAACTCTCTGGAATATGTTTACAAATTAAGTCTTGAAACAGAAATGGTATCAAGGGATAAAAAAGAATTATCCAACGGGGGTAAAGTGTATTTTTATTCCAAACTTGAGAGATGAATATAAATGATAAGAGTACAAAAATTGGATAGACAAACATTCTCATGGTTTGGTTTGTTTCTCTAGCGAGTAAAATTGCTGCTTCTATATCAAGGTTGAATTGAGTTGATAATTTTGCAGAGGTAGCTATTGCAATAAAGGCTCCATGCACAATACCATAAGAAACCAAAATACATCCAAAACAAATTAAAACAAGGGTTCTCAATGCTTTCCTTGTAGGTTTAAAGGCATGAAAAACATGCCCCATTCCAATCAAATAAAACCATGTAGCAAATAAAGCAGAAACCCCACTTGCAATAATTCTAAAATCTGAGGCCGAAGCCATATTGAGGTAAAAGTTTGTATTAATTGGTCCATAATACAATAACATGTCGCCAATAAATAAAACAAAACCTCCAAGAATACCCGAAAGTCCCATCATTTTATTCCAAAATAAATTTCCACCCATATTCTTGTTTTTCGTTAGGTGTAATTTAATAAATTACCACCATACAAACTCTAAAAAATTGTTGGACTAAATAGAAAGGGAACAAAAAAATATTTAATCGAGGTTTCTGATTTTTATATTCCTAAAAGATGTTATTCCTTCATATTGATCATCCATTGGCCCGTGGGCTTGAAGACTAATGTGTCCTTTTTCGTATTTGCCAAATTCAGACCAGGTTTTAAATTTACTCTCTTGAACCAATTGATTCCACTCCTCGCCCTTCAGGGGAAAACGTAGTACCTCCGAATTATTGAACACCAAAATACCAAGATTTTCATCATAATTTATTCGAATCAAATAGGAATTCCATTCATTCATAGGAAGAGATACCTTTTGATTCGGTGCTAGCATATCAAAAAGTGCACCAGCATTATGCTTTTGTTCCTCAGGCATGCTTTCATATACTTGTGGATCAACTATTTGAATTTCCCTTCCAGTGAGATAGGTCTGATCTAATCCTTCAATATCTCGAACCCCCCAAAGAAAACCACTATTAGCATAGGCTGCTGTTTTCCAATCAAATGAAATTTCAAAATTATAGTATTGATCATTGGTTAAAATACTACTATCAAGTCCCGATTTATTTTTTGACGCATCGTAGGTCATGACTCCATTTTTTATGGACCACCCATTATCTTCTCCCTTATTTCTATGGAAAAACCAACCTTCTATTTTGTCTGGATTGGGGTTTATAAGTACCCAATCGTTTTCTTGTTTTGTCTTTTGTTTCTTTTGTGGTTCATCACAAGCCCAAACGAAAAGAATTAATAAAACTAAAATTATATTTTTCATAATCTGTCTTTATATATTTTGAAGATACTAAAAAAACACTGGTTTGAATAAGTTAGCAGATTCCCATCTTCATCCCATTCTGCATAAGCTATGTCATATTCGCCAAAAAATCTCTTTGTTCCAGCTACCCTACAAGGAGACTCATATGGCCATTTAAACTGAGTTTGCTGATCTGGATTCGCTGGGTCAAAGTAGGGGCCTGCCTCTATTACAGCTACTTTTAGTCCTGCATCTACCAATACTTTTGTAGCCATTCCACCACCAGCACCGGAGCCTACAATTATGACATCATATTCTTTTATGTTTTCAATTATTTGTATCTTATGAAATAAATTTTTAATAAATTAAAAATACATCAAGTGTTAATTTTTTCGGTGTTTTTCATGATTTTATTAATTTTTTTTCTACAAAAAAAGTGAGAAGATAGCGACTTCTCACTTTTAAATTAAAACACAACTATAAAAAATTAATCAAAACACTATCTTGAAAAAGTTTTACACACCAATTTACATTTGAATACTCTTTCTGTTTTTTTTAATTATACAAAAGCTGTGAAATTGTCTACCAAATCCACAGAAACATAAAAATTACAGCCCTTTAGTTAACGCTAGATTATATTACTACCCTTTAATGGGCTTAAAATCAGTATATAAAAAAGTAAGGAGTCAGTTATTGGAGTATTTGACCTTATCGCACCAGAGCTTGTAACAAGCAATGCAGTTCAACAATATACAGTTCAAGAATGCCACGTATGAATGATTCGTAAAACATCTTATCATCAATTAACTTTGCGGGATAGGATTTATTAGCATTTAATTAATTAATGAATGAAAAACTAACGACTTAAATTCATTGGAAATTAAATAGGAAGTATCGTCACGGGTTTGTAAATATATAATACCGATTAGTTCCTCCGTTGGATCTGCAAAAATAGATGTATTGAAATAACCAGCCCAATATAATGTTCCTACACTTCCTTTTCCCCCAAGAGCTTGATCTTTTTCAGATACTAAACCAAAAGTTAGTCCAAAAGTTGAGTCAGGAATATGACTATTCTGATTTACATAAACTAGTTCAACTGTTTTCTTACCCAATATCTGTTTGTCCTTAAACGATCCCTTGTTAAGAAACATTTGAAGGAAATTGGAATAATCTGCAGTTGTACTTGATAAACCTGCACCTCCTGACAAAAAAGTCTTTGCCCCTTTTACAGGGTAATTTGTATCATAAAAATCTCCTTGGTATTTGGTCCAAAAACCGTCTCTCTTTGTCTGAATAGGAACTAATCTGTCCTGATGTGTTGTTGGTAAATAGAAATAGGTGTCATTCATTTCTAAAGGGTCAAAGATTCGTTCTTTAAAAAAAACATCTAAAGATTTTTGTGAAATAACTTCAATAAAATAGCCCAACACATCTAAGCTCTCCCCATAAGTAAACGCCTCTCCAGGTTCATGGTGTAAAGGCAGTTGCGCTAATTTCTTAACATTTGATCCTATATTTATGGAGTCTGTTGTAAATAAATCTACAATACCTTGCTTTTTATAAATAGCCTTAAAACGAGCATCCTCATCATGAACTCCGTAGCCAATTCCTGAGGTATGAGTTAACAAATGTCTAATCGAAATTTTATTTTCAGCAGGTTTTGACAAATAAGTACTATCCGTTTCATTAAAGTCTGTTAAAACTTTAAGGTCTTTAAATTCTGGAATATACTTTTCAATGGGATCGTCCAAATTAAATTCCCCTTCTTCCCAAAGCATCAAAACAGCTAATGATGTTACAGCCTTGGTCATAGAAGCAATTCTAAAAATATCATCTGTCGAATACATTATTTTATTCTCTACATCAGAATATCCAAAAGCTTTATTATAAATGATTTTATTGTTTCTTCGGATTAAAGCTACTGCTCCTGGGATCTGATTCTTCTCTATAGCTTTATTGAGGTAGGAATCAATTCTATCTAGACGCTCCGAAGACACGCCTTGATTTTCAGGAAGATCAAATGTTGAAGAGGTTTGACTACAGCCTGAAACTAAAAAAATTATTATTAAGACAAAAAAGAGTCTTTTCATAATAAGGAGATGAATTATTAAATCTAAAGTACATAATTAATAAATGAGTCTAATATGAAGCTTATTATATTTTTATGCCCATGACTATTGGAGCTTGTATGAACAGTTGACTAATCGTTTTATTCTAAAAAAAAATACATTAGTTGTATCAGGCAGATCCTTGGATTGAGCTTTAATAAATCATATATCCTTGGTATACAGGTGTTCTTAAACACTAGTAACCTAATTAGGGATTGATGCAATTGAAATATTATCTAATAATTGGAATTGATTAAATACAGAATTACAACTTAAGATTTTTATGAAAAATGTAACCGTGTATTTATGTTAGAAGATTCCCTTGGTCATCCCATTCTGCCTGTTCATTTCTTTTGTCCTGATCAATACACCTATCAATCCAATCTTGATCATATGCAACGCCTACACTTTTCAATACATCTTCGGGTACTCCATCCCAAACATTAGGCATATTTCCCTGATAATCTATTTCTGAAACTCCAACTTCAGAGGTGAAATACCCAGTCATTACAAGGTTTCTTAGTAAAGAGAAAAATTGAACTTCATGCGATTGAATCTCTAAATCAGGGTTAGGAAAGGCAATTTTATCGAGGATATCTTTTTGTTCGTTCTCTGAAATATTTACGAAACGTTTTTTAAAATTTTGGTTGCTATAACTATTCAACCACATTAAACCTCCACGTATTTTGGTTTGAAATTCAGGAACATCTTTCATCATAAACTCTATGAATTCAGGAACACCAGCTTGCTCAATGGTTCCTTCTTTTGTAGGAGGTAAAATCAAATTAGCCAAGACAACGATCAAATTCAATTCGGAATCATCAAAGAATTTTTCTTGAAGTAATTTTTCATCAAAAGCTGCTTCTTTTGGAGTCCTTCCGTATTTATAATCCCAAATATTTTTTTTAATTATAGCCTCTGAATTTGGCGCACAGCCTTCAAGCAGCAAACCACCTCCGGCTATAGATCCTACTAATAAAGACTTGATACTTTCTCTTCTATCCATTTCTTAAAAATTTTGTTTTTTGAATTGATCTATTATATGATCTGCCGTTCTCCAAGATAGTGCTAGTATGGTCCAGGTTGGATTTTTATCAGCCTGTGAAACAAAAGGACCAGCATCAACGATAAAAACATTCTCTACGTCATGTAGTCGTTCAAATTCATTTACTACTGACGTTTTTGGATCACTTCCCATGCGTGTAGTACCAACTTCATGTATAATTCTACCCGGAGCGTGAAGTCCAAAATTTTTGTCTTTTCCTGGCTTATCCCCCAAAACAATCCCACCCATATTATGAGCAATTTCTTCAAAGGTATCGTGCATATGATTGGCTTGTTTCTTCTCAAAATCGGACCAATGGTAATTAAACCTTAAAACAGGAATACCATACTGATCTACCTGAGTTGGATCAATTTCACAATAGTTTTCTTTTTGAGCAATCGACTCTCCTCTTCCTGACATACCCATAACTGATCCATAAAACTTTTTAACATCTTGTCTTAGAGAATTTCCATATCCTCCAACGGGTAATCCGAGGTGTTCATTTAAAAGATTTGGGTCAAAACCAGTACCATAAGAAGGCATACCCAAACCTCCCCAAACTTCGATATGGTATCCTCTAGGAAAATCTAAATTTTTGTTATCTAACCACCAAGGAGAATAAACATGCATCCCTCCTACACCATCTTCGTTGTAGGTTTTTCTATCCATAAGTTTTGGAACAAAAACTACCCTGTCAGTACCCGTAGAATCATGAAGATACTTTCCTATCAAATCACTACTGTTACCCAATCCATTGGGGTGTTGAGTTGATTTAGAATTTAATAAAATTCGTGCACTGCTGCAGGCAGAAGCTGCTAAAACGACCACCTTAGATTTGAGTCTATACTCCAACCGATCTTTCTTGCTTATGTAAGAAACGCCCGTAGCTTTTCCATTTTCATCAACATCTACTCGATGCACCATGCTATCTACATACAAATCTATCTGTCCACCACTTTTTTGAGCTGGGAAAATTAAACAGGATCCAGAAGAAAAATCAGCATAAACAGAGCAGCTTCTATTGCATTGACCACAGTAGAAACAAACACCTCGTTCTGGATTAATTCTTTTGGTTAAGACCGAGAGTCTAGAAGGGATTACCTTTACATTAGATTTTCTTGCACCCTTTATATAAAATAATTCGTGCAGCCTTGGCTTCGGTGGAGGAAGAAAAAATCCATCTGGATCGTTATACATGTTTTCTTTGGTACCAAAAACACCAATTAACTTATCTACTTTATCGTAATAAGGCTTTATATCTTCATAACCAATTGGCCAGTTCTCTCCTAAACCATCTTTATCTTTGCTTTTAAAGTCGTTGGGGCCAAAGCGAAGAGAAATTCGGCCCCAATGATTCGTTCTACCTCCTAACATCCTTGATCGGTACCAGTCAAACTGAGTATCTCCAATTCTATTGTAAGGTTCTCCTTCGATATCCCATCCTCCATAAGCCATATCATATTCCCCAAAATCTCTTTGAGTACCTGCTCCTCTTCTAGGCGATTCATGAGCCCACTTAAATTGAGTTTGCTGATCTGGGTTTGCTGGATCAAAATGAGGGCCAGCTTCAATGACAGCAACCTTTAATCCTGAGTCGGCTAAAACTTTTGTAGCCATACCTCCACCTGCACCAGAACCGACAATTATGACATCATAATATTTAGTGTTTTCAATTATTTCCATATTCAATTAATAGTTTTTTAAAAAAATGATATCGCTTAAAAGTTCAATTGTCTTATAATAATAAACCCCAAAAACAATAAATTCCTTTGCGTTTGAGTGATCTTTGTCTGCGACTCTAAATCAGAACACTTTTCTAATATGTCCATCTACCACAAACACTGGGTGCAATTTTATTTTGATAATAGCGATTATATAAATCAAAATTAACTGAAATAAATTTCCACACAAATCAAATTAGACGAATCCAATTATTTTATGTACTAAAAAAAAAAGATAATGAGAAATGTGCTTTTTATAGACTTTTAACAAAAAAAATATAGCAGTGGAATAAAATAAAAGCTTAAAGGTCAATTATTTTTTTATAAAAAAATATTCTTGTAAATCGAATCTTCCACTTTGGCATCTAATAAAGAAAACAATTCGTCGATACTTTGAACCGGAATTTTACAGAAATTATTTTCACATACATAGTAATAGGTCTCAACAGGATCATGCCGGTCTTTTAATAAATATAAATCTGATTTA
>Ga0209715_1001389_pt1 | contig 19679 bp, 17 predicted proteins | sample COGITO_mtgs_1205_2_FD_184809 | JGI IMG/M metagenome (GOLD analysis project Ga0209715, IMG submission 184809) | Pelagic marine microbial communities from North Sea - COGITO_mtgs_120503 (SPAdes) (version 2) | ecosystem: Environmental > Aquatic > Marine > Epipelagic ... | reverse complement strand
ACTCGCCTACAATTTGGAACATAATATCACACCCGTGGGCGTGAAGCGTGCCATTGACGACAGCCTGCAAGCCCCTGGAAAGCGCTTTGACGAAGCCGAGAGTCACGACCAGTTGGTGGCAGAGTCGGGTGATGTCGATGTGGCACACGTCATTGCCGAGATGGAAAGCGAAATGCTGGAAGCGGCGCAGAAATTGGAATTTGAAAAAGCGGCGATATTACGCGATCAAATCGAGACCCTGCAAAGCGGCAAGCACGGTGGCGGTGCCAGTGGTGGCGCCAAGGCCAAGCCGCACAAGCGCAAAAAATCACAGTACAATGCCAAAGGCTTACCCAAGAAGCGGCGCTGAGCTTCAAGCAAGAGGTAAGTGAGTTCTACTGTTGATCGCTGAGTTGACCTCTGCGGTCAGCCTAATCCAGTAAAACCAAGTGATCGCTATGGACGATGACGTTGGAGGGGTGCTTGGGGAGGTCGGCTTGACTTGCTTCTATCGTGAGCCCGCGCATGGCTGCTAGCTCGTCGGCATTGATGCTGGCTAGGCCGTGGGCGATCGATTCGCCCGCAGTGTTGCGGATTGTAATGACATTGCCTGCCTCGAAATTTCCGTCACTTGCGGTAATGCCGGCGCAGGACAGGCTCTTGCCGGATTGGAGGATGGCTTCGGCGGCACCTGTATCGATGGTGACGCTGCCGTGGGTGTGGTCTTGAATCGCGATCCAGCGCTTGTGCGACTTGATTGGCACCTTGCTGGGGGCGAAGTAGGTGCCCACACTTTGACCGGCGAGGAGCTTGTTGAACAGCTCGTCATCTTGACCGCTGCCGATGATCACACCGCAACCGGCGCGGTGCGCAATTTTGGCAGCAGAGAGCTTGCTGACCATGCCACCGACGGAGGTGACTTGATTGGTGCCTTGTGCCATGGCCTCGATCGTTGGCGTGATCTTTTCGACCAGTGGAACGACTTCGCCGGTGCCTTTCATATCGATCAGTCCAGGGATATTAGACAGTATGAATAGTTGCTCGGCGTTGGTTACGCTAGCAACCAGTGCGGACAAGGTGTCGTTGTCGCCGAATTTGATTTCGGCCGCACTGACGGTGTCATTCTCGTTGACGATCGGTACCGCACCATGGACGAGCAGGCGCTCGACTGTATTGAACACCGCGTTGTGGCGGTGTCGTGCGCGCAAGTCCTCGCGGGTGAGGAGGATTTGCGCCACAGTGAGTCCGTGCGGGACAAAGCCCTTTTGCCAGGTGTTAATTAGAATGGTTTGCCCGACTGAGGCACAGGCTTGCAGGGTGGCGAGGTCTTTCGGACGCTGTTCCAAGCCGAGTTGCCCCATGCCTAAGCCAACCGCGCCAGAGCTGACGAGGATGACCTCAATTCCACGGTCACGCAACGCTTTGACCTGTTGGCAAAGCGTGGCGATGCGTGCGGCGTCCAAATCACCGATGCCGGAGGTTAAGACGCCGGTGCCGAGTTTGATGACAACTCGCTTGGCTTGTTTGAGCGGGACCACTTGAGGATTAGGCACTAGCAATGACTCGGAAAAACAGGATTCGGTTGGTTGGGAATACTGACTTCTGCAGTCTATTTTCTGTCTATGCTGCGATTAGACTTTTTTGAGGTCTGCTTCCTTGCCGGCCAAGTACTGGTTGATGTTCGCGATGTAATCGTCGTGCGCTTTCTGCACGTCTTTTTCGTAGCGCTTGAAATCATCTTCGGAGAGGCCGTCGCTTTTAGCGGCTTTAAACAGGTCGAGTGCATCGCGGCGCGCTTGACGCACGCGGACGCGGCCATCTTCAGCCATGTTGCCTGCTGTTTTGGCCAATTCTTGGCGGCGTTGACCAGTCAATTCGGGTACGGGCACGCGCAGAATGCCGCCGTCGACCATTGGGTTGAGGCCGAGGTTGGCTTCCTGGATGCCTTTTTCAACATCGCGGATCACGCTCTTGTCCCAAGGCTGAACCATGATTGTCTTGGCGTCAGGCGTGGTGACTGCCGCGACTTCTTTGAGCGAGACGGTGCTGCCGTAGGCGTTCACACGAACACTGTCCAGCATTGTAGGCGATGCCTTGCCGGTGTGGAGACTGCCGAACTGGTTGAGCGTCTGCTCGATTGCTTTTTTGAGGTCTGCAGTCAGCGTGTTGAGGATGTCTTTGGGTTCCATAACTTAAAATGTGTGGGTTGTTGAAGTAAGTGAAGCGTGTGGATTAATTAACAAGTGTGCCAATTTCTTCTCCCATCACGGCACGGAGAATGGATCCGGACTCGTGCATGCTGAAGACTAGGATCGGCATCTTATTTTCCATGCAAAGGGAGAACGCAGTGGAATCCATCACATTTAAGCGGTCGCGGAGTGCGTCGATATAGTTGAGCTTGTCGTATTTGACCGCATCATCGTACTTGTTGGGGTCTTTGTCGTAAATGCCGTCAACCTTGGTAGCCTTCATCAGCATGTCGGCGCCGATTTCGCTGGCGCGAAGAGCCGCACACGTGTCGGTTGAGAAGTAGGGGTTGCCGGTGCCGCCGGCAAAGATGACGACGCGACCGCGCTCCAAGTGGCGGGTGGCTCGACGGAGGATAAAAGGTTCCGCCAGCTTATCCATTGGGATCGCACTTTGTAGACGAACGGTAACGTCCAACTTTTCAAGGCAGTCCAAAAAGGCTAGGCCGTTGATCACAGTGGACAGCATGCCCATGTGATCGCCAGTGGTGCGATCCACGCCACGCATTTCTGCGCCGCTGAGGCCGCGGAAAATATTACCACCGCCAATCACGAGGCCGACTTCGACGCCGATCTGGGCAATTTTTTTGACCTCTTCGCAAATCGAAAGAAGGATCTTAGCGTCGATGGGATCGCCCTCTTCGGTGTTGCGTAGCACTTCGCCACTCAACTTTAAAATGATACGTTTATATTTCGGCTTAGCGCCAGTTTGGTCTGAAACATCCATTAGCGCCGTTTTAAACGCACTTTATGCTATGACGTCAACCCATCGATGGGTGATGAAGCGCAAAATAATGAACGAACGGGCTTTAAATTATTAAGGCTGCGAATCAGATTTAAAAAAATGAAATTTCTTAAATTGAGGGCTTGACGGGTAAGGAATCATTTCTACTGTTCGGCATCTCAATAGGCCTATGGTGTAATGGTAACACTACTGTTTTTGGTGCAGTCATTCGGGGTTCAAATCCCTGTGGGCCTACCATTTTTAAGATCCCTGCTGATTCGTTCAGCAGGGATTTTTTATTTCACCGTCCTTGTACGGGAATGGCATGCTGGGCAACCGCTGTTGCGTCAGCGTCGCAAAACGGCGATAGCTGATTTTCTCGTTATTTCCCCGCGAATCGATGATCAATCTAAAGGGTCGACATGAGCCGAGATGGCAGAAGATGTAGCGTGCCGCTTATAGTAACTCCAGTGCCTTTACAGTAGTCAGAATCCGAAGCGGAGCTTTTTGGGGTGTAGCTCGGCGAGGATTCTTTAGCAAACGAAGTCTGCGTCAGCTGATAGTCGTCCGCATTGTGATAGGGTCTAGCTGCTACAGCGGCACTGGAAATGCCGATGAAGAATTGGCGCTCACTGCTCGCTAGACTTCTACCTGGATCGTCGCACCCAGTTGCCCGCTAAGCGAATGATTCGCACGAAGCACATGCAGGCTTGGGAATTCAACGTTTCACTGTTCCCTGTAAATCGCTGATGAATTATGCTTTTATGCACTCATCCCGAGTTGAGTCTTGATCCAGTCTTTGATCCCTTCGGCTGCTTCGGGTCCTTGGGTAACTACTAGATAGATAATGTATGCATATAGGAAGACCGCTGCGCAACCGATGGCGAAGGCGCCGATCGCGAGTAAGCCGTCATCTTCGGAGAGGCCGATGCCAATCAGGAAGATGACCATCGCTGGCATGGTATTGGTCAGTGGTATTGGTAGCATCATCAGGCATGCCATGACGACGATGACGATGGCGAGTGCGGATTGCCCGGGCCGAGAGCGAATCCATTGCTGGCGGGGACGGATAAGATGCTCGATAGCGCGAAGGAATTTGCTGGCAGCACCGATCATCTTGTTCGCGAGTGCAGGTTTGATTCGAATCGATAGCAAGCGTGCAGGCAGCCACACGGTTTGCCGGCCGAGGAGCATTTGCAGGGCGATCAAAGCGATGACGATACCGAAAGGGGTGCTGTATCCGGGCGCAGGGACAGGCAGGGCGCTGGGCAGTGAGAGCACGACCAGCAGTAGGCCGAAGCCTTTTTCGCCCACGGCATCGGTGATTTCGCCAATGGAGGGGCCTTTCTCATGTTCACTGGCGAGGGTGCCTTCCAGCGTAGCAGCGAGGGAGGTGTGGGCGGTGTCGTTTGCGGTCGTTTGCATGTTGCGCTTCAGGGATTATGTACAAGGCTGATGTATTGGATGCAAGGAAGGTCAAAACAATCTGTCAACGTATGAAAGATCTCGAAAACGACAACACGCCTGTGCGGGTGGCTTTGTATGGAGGGGCGTTTGATCCGGTTCACAGTGCCCATCTCAGGGTGGCGCACTACGCGCTCGAGCAGGCGCAGTTGGATCAGGTAATTTTTATTCCCGCTGCGCAGTCGCCATTAAAGTTGCATGCGCCGCGTACAGATGACGCCGCCCGCTTGCAGATGCTCCGTTTGGCGCTTGTTGGACAGATGCACTTCGAGGTGGATCCGTATGAGATTGAGAAGGGTGGGCTTAGCTATACGCTTGATACCGTGCGTCATTTTCGCGAACGCATGGGTAATACTGAATTGTACTGGATCGTCGGCGGTGATCAGTTCGAACAACTCGAGCGCTGGCACCGGATCGACGAACTGGCGGCGCTGGTGACTTTCTTAGTCTTGGCTCGACCGGGGAGTGCTCTGCAACCTCAGCCGATCGCCGGATTGCGTTACCAGATGGTGGAAGCGCCGCTGATGTCGGAGAGTTCCAGCGAGGTCAGGATGCGCTGCGAGCAGGGACAATCACTGAAAGGTTTCGTGCCAAGTGCAGTTGAGGCTTTCATTTCCGAGCAGGAGCTTTATACGAACACGTAGAAAGAAACATATGGCCACTTCAAAAGAGAAACAGACTAATGCAACGCTCGATGAAATTCGCTGCGCGGTATCCGCAATCGAAGACAAAAAAGGCGAAGCGATTCGCGTGCTCGATGTTCGTGAAACATCGTCCATCACGGACTACATCGTTCTTGCTACCGGGACTTCCAACCCGCACCTCAAGGCGCTCAAAGCTGGACTTGATAAGGCTTTGAGTCAAGCTGGTGTTCAGTTGCTGGGAGCAGATCGTGAGGTTGGTAGCGGCTGGGTAGTGGTCGATGCTTTTGACTTTATGGTTCATTTGCAGACAGAGGAGATGCGTGATTTGTATCGTCTGGATTACCTCTGGAGAGATTCGGATCCAGTCGAACTCTAGCTGGCAAAAGGCAGGTGCTTGCTCGACTAATTGTATTTTTGTTGATTAAGCAGGGGGTGCGGTGGTATACCTCATCTCATTCCGTGGTACACGTCTATGGAGTTTGAGAGAATCCCTGCTGCAATGTATAATATAAGTGCAATTATCCCGCGCCCTCAGTGTATTGCTCGGGTGCTTTTTGTATTTATATCAGCCAGCCCTGTATTGCTCGGACCTTGTGTCTTGCGCCCGCGCAACCCGAGTGTAGCTCGAGTCGATGATTGTATCGATGGCCTCGATTCCTCCGCGTGGTTCGGGAAGGGGGAGTGCCATCGTGGGTAAACCGTCAAATACGATCGAGAGGACTTTCTTTTTGTATGCAGGGGTACCGATGATTCTGGTGCTAGTGGTGGTCTTGGCTTGGTTAACTTCGATGAAGGTTTCCGAGTTTATCGATGCCCGTGAGAGTTTAATCAATCAAAGTAGTCTGCAGGTCACGCAGATGAACGATTTTTCCGGCGACCGCACGGATGAAATCGAGGTGATTCGGCGTGAGCGCTTGGCTGATATTGACCGTGAGTTCTGGCAGCACATGACAGTCGCTTCGGTCCTCTTATTACTTGGGATTACTGTGCCCATTCTGGCCTCGAAGCACATCGCTCGCATCGTGAATCAGAACTTAAACTTGCTGAGGGATCGCTTAACTAAGGGTGCTCGCGAGTGCTCTGAGCTGATGCCGCAGGCTTTTGACTTTCAAGAGTTCGGCGAACTTGCTGAGGCGATGCGTTGTCTGTTGTCTGAGCATAATGAAACTGAGCAACGCTGGAAGGGTGCGGAGCAGGAACTCGTGGAGACTAACAATGACTTGCTGAAGCATGTGGAAGCACTGCAGCAGGGGCATAAAGCCGCTCTCAGTATGAAGGAAGCTGCTGAGTTGACTCAGCAGCAGTTGAAGACGGCGAATGAGCGCCTAGAGCTAGCGATCGAAAAGTCGCAACTATCCGCGCAGCAGGCCGACAATGCGAATCATGCAAAGGGTGACTTCCTAGCGATGATGAGTCATGAAATTCGCACCCCTTTGAATGGCGTGCTTGGATTTATAGAGATACTTTCAGAAACCGATTTAAATAAAGAGCAATCGGAGTACGTGGATACGATCTGCTCCAGCGGTAAAACATTGTTGGCTATAATTAACGACATTCTTGACTTTTCTAAAATCGAATCAGGCCACTTGGAGTTCGAAGTACGTCGGTTCAATCTAGTTAAGGCACTACGAGAGCTCGTCGCCCTTTTCTTCAACCAAGCGGCGCAGAAAGGGATCAATCTGAGAATCGAGATTGCTGACGATGTGCCACGATTGATAGAAGGGGACGAAACGCGCATCCGTCAGATCCTGACCAATTTGTTGTCGAATGCGGTTAAATTTACCAAGGCTGGTGAAGTTTGCCTGCTTGTTCGTGGTGATTCACTGACGAATACTAATGACCTGAGTTCGATTGAATTCGAAGTCCGCGACACCGGTATCGGCATCAAGCAAGAACATCTACAGAATCTCTTCAGCTCCTTCTCGCAAGCGGATTCCTCGATGACACGTAAATACGGTGGGACTGGACTCGGACTGGCTATTTGTAAGCGTCTTGCTGAAGCAATGAACGGCAAGGTTTGGGCAACCAGTCAAGCCGGCGAGGGCTCGCGCTTTTATGCCACGATTCGGGTGAAGGTGATCGCGGGAAGCAAACAAACTAAGTCACACCCTGTCGCTTCCCCCAAGGTCGACATTCAAGAGCAACCGGTTATTCCGTCCTCAATGGCTTTGGGTGAAAGGATCCCATTGCAGATTGTTGTCGCAGAAGATGATAATGCCAACCAGCGAGTATTGAAGATTGTCTTGAAGCGCATGGGGTGGTCCGCAGTTTTCAAAGAAAATGGTTCCATGCTGATCGACTATTTGAAGGACAACCCGTGCGACTTGATCTTCATGGATCTGCAAATGCCCATAATGGGGGGGCTTGAGGCCACTCAGTTAATTCGCGAGGGAAGCGCTGGCGAGGCGATGAAAAAGGTTAAGATCATGGCGTTGACAGCCAATGCATTATCGAGTGAGGAATCCCGTTGCTTGGAGGTGGGAATGGATGCTTATCTGACGAAACCGCTCGCTGTCGATTTACTCAAGAAAAAGATCGTCAGCCTATTCCCTCTGCATGGTCGGATCTCACACTAGCTTGAGGCGTTGGAGTATTTCGGAGAATGTGTGATCTTCCTGTGCGCAGATACAGAGTCGAGTGGATGTAATTGGGTGCTCGATTTGCAGCTGAGTGGCGCGCAGCAACAGGCGTTGCAGACCGCAGTGTTGGCGTAAGAATTTGTTTTGAGCACTATCGCCGTGGCGCGTGTCTCCCACAATCGGGTGCCGAATGTGGGCCAAGTGGCGCCGTAGTTGATGCGTGCGCCCAGTGAGTGGATGGAGCTTTAATAACGAGAATCGTGCACTCGGGTAGCGTCCGACGGGGAGGTCGATCTGTGACCGTTTGAGGCAACTATATTCAGTTTGCGCGCTGTGTGACTTTTCGGGATTGTATTCGGAGCGTAAATCGTAGTCGATCAGGCCAGAATCTGCAGCCCAACCGCGGACCACGGCATGGTATTCCTTATGCGCTTTCTGCTCTGCGAATTGAGCCTGCGCAAAACTATGTGCCAAGGGATTCAGTGCAAAGAGCAAAATGCCACTGGTCGGGCGGTCCAGGCGATGGCAGGGGAAGACCGCTTGTCCGATTTGATCGCGAAGCATTTGCAGCGCGAATTCCGTTGCCTGAACATCCAGTTGCGTGCGATGCACCAGTAAGCCTGGCGGTTTGTCGATCGCGACGTAGTCAGCGTCCTGATAGAGGATCGGTAAGTGCATGAGAGTATTCAGGGCTCACTCCAGGTCGAATTGGAAGCTTATTTGTTTGATTGGCGCACTTGGCTTGACGATGTCGCGCGATTGCGGGAGGGATTCAAACTCAAATGGTGCCGTATTTAGAGACATGGATGCCGCGGTTTAAGTCTGTGCGTACAGTCGCCTCGCTTGGGTTAGGTAGCTCGGATGCAGCCTAGCTAAAGGGCGAATTTAACAACTTTTAGCGAAATCCGTCTCGACAAAACGGTGCAGGCTGAAACCTTGATCGATTCACTTTAACGGGTAGAATCATGCAAGAAGAGTTAACAGCCATCGTAGCGGGCGTGCGGCAAGCCGCACCCAAGATTGAAACACGCGCAGAATTTGAGTCCTACAAGGCGACCATTTCTGGGCCCAAGGGCGCTCTCACCGATGTGATGAAGAGCATGGGCAAGGTGCCCAAAGAAGACAAGCCTGCCATGGGTAAGCTGATCAACGAGGCCAAGCAGGCGGTGACTGCCGCGCTCGATGAAGTGCTCGAGCGCCTCGAAGCCGCTGAACTCGCCGCTAAACTCGGCCCTGCGATTGATCCGACCTTGCCCTGTCCCGATCTGGATCGCGGCACTTTGCATCCAATTTCGCAAGTGCGCGAGGAGATGGTGGCGCTGTTTCGTCGCATTGGTTTTTCCGTGGCAGAAGCAACCGAGGTCGAAACGGAGCATTACTGCTTCGACGCACTTAACATTCCGAGTGATCATCCGGCCCGTGATATGCAGGATTCCTACTATCTGCCGGATGCACTCAAGGTCAGCAACGTTGGCAAGCACGCGGACGAGAAATACCTGCTGCGCACCCACACCTCAACTGTGCAGATCCGCACCATGCTGAAGGAAAAACCGCCGATCCGCATCGTCGCGCCTGGTCGTTGTTTCCGCCGCGATACGCCGGATGCTACCCACAGTGCGAATTTCCACCAGATTGAGGGGCTTTACGTCGATAAGAACGTCACACTGCTTGATCTCAAGGCGACACTGGATCATTTCGTCAAAACCATATTCGGCCCCAAGGCCAAGACGCGCCTGCGTCCGAGCTTTTTCCCCTTCACCGAGCCCAGCTTTGAAATGGACTTCTTCTCGCCAGATCTCGGCAAGCTGAGCAATAAGTGGCTCGAGATCATGGGCTGCGGCATGGTCGACCCCGAAGTGTTTAAGGCGGTCGGCATCGATCCCGAGGTCTACACCGGCTACGCCTTCGGCATGGGCATCGAGCGTATCGCCATGATCCTGCAAGGGGTCGACGATATCCGCTACTATTACCAAAACGATGTCCGCTTCCTTAAGCAGTTCGCGTAAGACATCCGCGTCATTCCTTGTGTATCAAACAACTTTGCTGAAATGAAAATTTCCTACAATTGGCTCAAAAATTATATCGATCTCGATCCCGTCGAGCATTCACCTGAAGTGCTGCAAGAAGTCTTGCCGCTCTTGGGATTCGATATCGAAGAAATCGAAAAACTCGGCCCGCCACAGCTCAACAACGTCGTGGTCGGACAAGTGCTTGAGTATGCTCAACACCCCGATGCCGATCGCCTCCGTTGCTGCAAGGTGAGCACTGGTACAGCAGGTGAAGTGCACGATATCGTCTGCGGCGCTAAAAATTTCAACCAGGGTGATAAGGTCATGGTTGCGCTGCCCGGTGCCGTGCTGCCCGGCAACTTTAAGATCAAGGCCTCCAAGTTGCGCGGCCAGCCTTCCGCCGGGATGATGTGCTCCGCCAAGGAACTGCAGATCGGTCAGGATCATGATGGGATTATGATCTTAGATGCGGCAATCGCGCTCGGCACCCCAGTCAACGACCTCTACACCGACGGGGACACGGTCCTCAACCTTGAGATCACCCCGAACCGTGTCGACGTGCTTAGCCACATCGGCGTAGCCCGCGAGTTGGCGGCAAAGTTCGACCTCGCAGTCAAATACCCCGAGGTCCACGCCAGCACCGAAAACAACGCCGAAGGTGATGCGCTCCTTTCCGGCGTCGAGCTCAGTGCGTCGGACGTCTGCCCACATTATACCGCGATCTGTATCAAAGGCGTCAAGGTTGGCCCCAGTCCAAAATGGCTCAAAGAGGCGATCGAAGCCACCGGCCAACGCTCGATTAACAACATCGTCGACGTCACTAACTATGTGCTGCATGAAACGTGTCAGCCACTGCACGCCTTTGACGCCGCCAAAATCCGTGGTGGTAAACTTTTCGTCCGCATGGCAGGCGAAGGGGAGAAGATCACCACACTCGACGACGTCGAGCGTGAGCTCAACTCCAAGATGGCGGTCATCGCCGATTCCGAGCGTCCGCTGGTCGTGGCCGGTGTGATGGGCTCCGTTGACGCGGAGGTTGACGAGACGACCAGTGACGTCGTCCTCGAAGCGGCCTATTTTGCACCCACCTCTGTTCGCGCCACTTCCCGCAAATTGGGTTTGTCTTCAGACAGTTCCTACCGTTTCGAACGTGGTGTCGATCCAAAGGGCGTGACGTATGCCGCCCTGCGTGCCGTCGATCTCATTCTCGAGGTCGCTGGTGGTACCGTGGATGGCAACATGATCGAGGAGGGGGCCGAACCGCCGACCATCAATGAGATTCAGCTCTGCCCCAAACGTGTCCGCCGGTTTATTGGTTTCGATGTGAGCGACGAAGAAATTCAGGCCGTGCTCGAATCACTTGGCCTTGGCATCTCTATTCATGACCAAGCAGACGGTGGCACACGCTGGGAGGTCAGCATCCCGTCCTACCGCGGCGACCTCCAACGCGACGTCGACCTGATCGAAGAATTCATTCGCGTCTACGGCACCGACAAAATTCCCGAGTCACCGGTCGTCGCCCGTGGCATCAGCACCGACGACCACCGCATTTATACCGTCAACGCCGCAGTCGCGGATTACCTGACCGGTCAAAACTTCGACGAAGCGTACCTTTATTCGCTGCGTGACCCTGAGGAAACCAAGTTCTTCTTTGGCGAAGCTGGCTTCAACGTCCTGGCCTTGGATAACCCGCTGCAAAGCGACCAGAGTCACCTGCGTCCGTCCCTCATTCCGGGCCTACTCGACGTGCTTAAGCTCAACAAGGCGCGCGGCACCGGCGCCACGCGCTTTTTCGAGCGCGGTCATGTCTACCGCGAAGTGAAGGGCGAAATGGTCGAGCTCATTTCCGTCGGTTTTGTGATCCTCGCCGATCAAATCAGCCGCGAGTGGCGACAACGCGAAGTCGCCGACTTCTACACCGCGCGCACCATCGCTGGTAACATTCTCGACCTCGCCGGCACCGCAGCGAGCAAACTCAGTTTCAAACCGATCGACGACTGTAAACTATGGCAGGGCGGGCAGTCCGCTTACGCCGGCGACTTCGCCAAGATGGGCTTCGAATGCACGGCTGGTTTGATCAATGTCGCCACTCTCAAGGAACGCTGGGATATCAGCCAGGCTGTCATCGCAGGTTCGATTCTGATGACGCCCAAATTCTTCGAGCGCAAAGCCAAGCAAGGTCGTCACAGCGGTGTCAGCAATCAGCCCGCCTCAGCGAAGGACCTCGCATTGATCGTTGATCAAGCCGTGCTTGCTGGACAGGTGCAAAATGATGTCGCCAAGTTCGCCAAAAAAGCCGCTCAGGGCTTCGCTTGTGAAAGCGTGCGTGTGTTCGACGTCTATCAGGGCGAAGGGCTTCCCGAAGGAAAGAAGAGCCTCGCGGTGAGCATGAGCTTCCGGTCGGCAGAACGCACCCTCAAGGACAAGGAAGTCAACGCCGCCTTCGATGGCATTCAGAAACTGATCAGCGCTAAGACCGACTATCAGATTCGAAAGTAATACTCACGCAAAAGCGCGACGTTTTAGACACAACCCCGTCAGCCTTGGCGGGGTTGTTTGTCATCCGCGATGGCCATTGCTTTGCATTTGGATAGGATGCGGTGCAACGTTGATGCGTCGACGGGCTTCGTCATGTAGTAAGCAATGCCAAAGCTATGACAGCCTGCTTTGACGATCGGGTCTTTGTCCGCTGACACAGCGACGATGGGAGTTGTTTGATTGGTGTTCTCTGAGCTCCTTATCAACCTCGAAGCTTCAAGGCCACTCATCACGGGCATCGCTAAATCCATCAGGATGACGTCGAATTTTTGATTCTGACAGTGTTCGACGGCTTCTTCTCCATTGCTGGCGATTGTGATGACGCAGCCAAAACGTCGTGTGAATGAACTGACTAACTCGATGTTCTTTTCAATGTCTTCACAAATAAGAACGCTGCAGGGCGCAAGGCTCGCTAATGAGGGATTATTGTGTGGCATGGATAAATGCAGTGAGTGTTTGCTAGTTCCGAGGTAGTGAACCGGGGGTGTTTTTTAATACAAAGCTGTAGTGCATAGCTGTACTGCTTGGTTCGATCAAATAGAATTTTGATTCGAGCCAGTCAGAAGAAGGCGTTTTACTGGATATTGACAATCGCAGGTCAGCACTGTGCGAACACATTCAGTGTAGTGTAGCACAAGTGTAGGGCCGACGTCTAAGCCTCTTTTTGACTGTCACGCAGTCTCCACATTTAGAGATCTTTGGTGTCGCTTTGCTTGCTGGTTGCCAGTGGCTTTAATCTTTGGTTTTAGGGCCCGCTGTGAAATTTTCAAACTGCAGCGAGTTACTCCGTTTAGAAGATTGCCATTTATTCTCTGGTTGATTCTAAATTGAAAAATCTATGTCCGAAACACCACAGATTGATATCGATTATGTCGCTAATTTAGCCCGCCTTGAAATGAGCGACGCCGAAAAGGCCAAGCTTGGCTCGCAGCTCAACGACATCCTCGGCTACTTCGATAAACTCAGCGAGGTCGACGTTGAAGGCGTCGAGCCAATGGCACACGCTCACCGCGTATTAAATGTCTGGCGTGAAGGCGACCAGCCCGGCGCGACCTACGCCCCTGAGGTGCTCATCAAGATGGCGCCCGAACAGCGCGACAACCAAGTCGTCGTGCCGAAGGTGGTGGAGTAGTCTGCGTATTATTTGCCCACGAATAGACGCGAACTAAGGTAACTTTCTTCAACGTGATTTGTGTAGATTCGTGAAGTTGGTGGGCCAGATTTTTACATCAGCTTAGCCATTTCACATTAGCTATTATTCATTTTTCCAATGTCCGACCTCCATTTTAAAACCATTTCCCAGCTCGCGGCTCTGTTGGCAGCGGGCCAAACCACCTCCGTCGCGATCACCCAAGCGGTGATCGATCGCACCGCTGCGGTCGACCCTCAGGTGAAAGCTTTCTTGTCGACCGACGCCTCAGATGCGCTGGCACAAGCCCAGGCCTCCGACGAACGCCGCGCCGCTGGCAACGCCCTCGGCCCGCTGGATGGCATTCCAATCGGCATTAAGGACACCCTCGCGGTCAAGGATCAGCCGCTGCGCTGCGCGTCCAAGATGCTGGAGAATTACGTGTCGCCGTTCGATGCCACTTGTATCGTCAAGCTGCGCGAAGCTGGCGCGGTCATTTGGGGGCGCTTGAACATGGATGAGTTTGCCATGGGGTCCTCCACCGAAAACTCCGCTTACCAAACGACTTCCAACCCATGGGACCTCGACACCATTCCTGGCGGTTCATCCGGTGGCAGCGCGGCCGCCATGGCAGCAGGGGAGGCGATCGCCACCCTCGGTACCGATACCGGAGGCTCGATCCGTCAGCCCGCCGCGCTTTGCGGCGTGGTGGGCATGAAACCGACGTACGGACTCATTTCCCGCTACGGCCTGGTCGCCTTTGCTTCGTCCTTGGATCAGGTCGGTCCCTTTGCCCGCACGGTCGAAGACGCTGCGATTCTCATGCAAGCGATGCTCGGCAAAGACGATCTGGATTCTACCTCGATCGCACCGCAGGGAGACACCAACTATGCCGCCGCACTTAAGGAGAAGAAGGGCCCTTGGAAACTCGGCGTGCCGCGCGAATTTTTTGGCGAAGGCATCGACCCCGAGGTCAAGGCCAACATCGAGCAAGCCATCGACTGGTATAAGAGCCAAGGCTGCGAGATCGTTGATATTTCCCTGCCACACTCCGAACTGGCTGTGCCGGTGTATTACATCGTCGCGACTGCGGAGGCGTCTTCCAACTTAGCGCGCTTCGACGGCGTGCGTTACACCCACCGCAGCCCAGAGGCCAACGACGCACTGTCGTTGTTCACCAAGAGTCGCGGTGAGGGCTTCGGCGACGAAGTGAAGCGCCGCATCATTCTCGGTACGTATGTGCTCAGTTCCGGTTACTACGACGCTTATTATCTGCGCGCGCAGAAAGTGCGTCGCTTGATCCTAGGCGACTTTGAAAAAGCCTTCGAGCAGGTCGACGCCATCCTGACGCCGACTTCACCGACACCTGCATTCAAACGCGGCGAGCGTTCCGACGATCCACTCGCGATGTATCTGAGCGATGTGTACACCATCTCGGTTAATCTTGCTGGCTTACCGGCGATCTCCGTGCCCAGTGGTTTTACCGAAAGCGGCCTGCCCATTGGCCTACAGGTGATCGGCAAAGCTTTCGGCGAGGCTGACATGTTCGCCGTCGCGAATGCCTTTGAGCAGGCTCACGACTATGCGCAGCAAACCCCGCAACTATAACGACGCAATTGATTAACCACAAAATCACAAAAGACACAGAATTCATCATGTATTCATCGGAGTCGTTTTGTGAATTTTGTGCCTTCTGTGGTTAAATCCCACGTATCCTAAGCCACTCTCACTCTTACTTTCACTTCGCGCGAAGCGCGTAATCACTTCCTATGGAATACGAAGCAGTCATCGGACTTGAAATTCACGTGCAGATTAAAACCCGCACCAAAATGTTCACCGCCGCGCCTTACCACTACGGCGCTGCGCCCAATACCTTGATCGACGCCGTGGTGCTTGGTCTGCCGGGAACCTTGCCGGTGCTCAACCACGTTGCGATTGAGAAATGCGCGCAGCTCGGCCTGATGCTCGACTGCGAGATCGCCAAAGTCTGCAAGTGGGATCGCAAGAACTACTTCTATCCCGATTCGCCGAAAAACTATCAACTCACTCAAAACGAAGAGCCGCTTTGTATTGGCGGCAAAGTCGAGATCGAGTTGCCCGGCCCCTCGCGTAACGTCGAGGGCACGCACCGTTGGGTAACGCTCAACCGTATTCATCTCGAAGAAGATCCGGGCAAGCTCACGCATGAGGCCTTCGATACCGTGATCGACTTCAACCGCGCCGGCGTGCCGTTGGCAGAGATCGTGACTGAGCCCGATATGAGCTCGTCGACTGAAGCGGTCGCCTTTCTGAACTGCCTGCGCAACATGATCGTGTACGCCGGTATTTCCGACTGCGACATGGAAAAAGGGCAAATGCGTTGCGATGCCAATATCTCCATTCGTCCCGTCGGTTCCGACAAACTTGGCACCCGCACCGAGATGAAGAACCTCAACTCAATTTCCAATGTCAAGGCCTCGATCGAATACGAGATTGAGCGCCAGACTGAGATCCTCGAAGCAGGCGGCAGTATCGTGCAAGAGACCCGCCGCTGGGATGTCGACAAAGGCATCAGCTTTTCACTTCGCAGTAAGGAAGAAGCGCACGACTACCGCTATTTTCCTGACCCGGATCTCATGCCGGTGCAGATGGACCGCGCGCGCATCGCCGAGCTGGAAGCTGAATTGCCCGAGCGTCCGCTCGACAAGCAGCGCCGCTACCAGCAAGACCTCGAGTTGCCGTTCACCATCACCTCGGTGCTGTGCCAAAATCGTGTGCTGAGTGAATTCTTTGAAGCCGCCCTCGATACGCACAACGCGCCCAAGGCGATTGCCAACTACATCACCAACGATTTGTTGCGCGAATTGTCAGGTGCATCGGAACATGGCGAAAGCGCGCATTGTGTGAGCCAGTCAAAGTTGACTCCCGCGCACGTCGCCACCCTCGTCAAAATTATCGACGATGGCGTGATTTCCAAGCAGATCGGCAAAGAAGTCTTCACCGAAATGTTCGCGAGCGGCGATATGCCCGACGCCATCGTCGACAAAAAAGGCCTCAAGCAGAGCAACGACAGCGGCGAGATCGAGGCCCTGTGCCGCGAAGCGATTGCGGGTAACGCCAAGGCGGTCGGTCAGTTCAAGGACGGCAATGCCAAAGCGCTCAACGCCTTGAAGGGCCCGGTGATGAAAGCCACTAAGGGCAAAGCCAACCCCGCGATGTTGGACGAGCTATTGAAGAAGCTGATCGAAGAGGGGTAATCTCCCTTTCGGTCGCACGTAAATCGTAGCGTCTCGATAGATACAGGAGGCGGGACACTCTTGTTTCAGCATACCTCCTGCGTGCGACTGGGTGCGAGGCCGGTGCCGCGGGCGAGGGGGGGCGCGTTTGTCGCGTGTCGTCGTTCGGGCTAGTTGATGGACAAGAGTGTCCATTCTCCTGACGTGCGAGCGGAGGCGGAACACTCCTGTCCCGCATGCCACTGTGGAAGCCACCTGCCCGCAAATCGACGTGCAGTTACATCTTTTCAATGAACTCCAGCAGGGCGAGTCCATACGGTTGTTCGGAGACGTGCCCATCGCGGCCTTTTGAATGAGTCAGCGCTTTGATTGTCGGGTGAGCATTGGCGGGGCACAGGACGCGCTGAAACGCCTCGAACACGGGTAAGTCGTTCAGGTAGTCGCCAACCGCGAGTGCGTGGTCGAGTGGCATCCCCAGGTGCGCGGTGAGCAGATGGATGCCGTCTAATTTGTGAACCCCTGGCAGAATATCGATGTAGCGATCCGAGCGCAGGAATTGTAAGTGCTTTAAATTATCCGCGCCGAACTGTGCGCGAGCGAGGGCTTCGATGCGTTCCAATAGTTGGTCGCCATTGATATGCTCGGGAATGTGAAAGGACAGGTTGCCGACCTTTTCGAGCGCCGGGAGGGCGGTCTGGTACTGAGTTTCTAGGGCGCGTTGACCGTGGGCGCGATACCACTCGAAGAGTAAATGAATGCGCTCGACGCGCGAGTACCGCTGCGCCAGATCGCTCAAACCGCAGTGCGTAGCGAGCTGCGCGCAGTCGATATAGCGCTCTGCCTGCCTATCGTAGAGAACGCAGGCGTGCTCCAGTAGCACGTAGCGTGCTTTGTGCGTCGTCAGGTGTGTCAGGAGGGGCAGCACCATGCTCAACGGACGACCGCTGTTAATGATGAAGTGCTCAATCGGGGAACGCTCGACCGCCTGATTGATCGCATCGAGCATGCTTGCCTGGTTTGGCGAGGGCAGCTCATCGGCATCCACGCTAAAGTGCTCCCCGTCTGCCGGATTCAGGCAACCGTCGATGTCTTGAAAAATGATTTTGAGGCCGGAGGTGTGCATCTTCTATTGGTTGGCACACCGGGTGGAGTGTGTAAACTTTTGTTTGTACGCAGTGGCGACTTGTCAGTTCATTCAAAGATCTAAAACGACCGAAGCTTGGCCAGTTGGAGGTGAGGAACGCTTGTGTTTGAGACAGTGCATCGCAGCGCTGGATGATCAGGCGGATGCTCCTATATTGAGACAGTGTGTGGGTGGGCAGCATTTGGGCTGTCCTCTTTCTGAAAAACCGCGCCAGACAAGATCGACAAGCCCATCCCGCGTGTACACGTTCGCTGCAGAATGACAAACAAAGCAAACGCGAATCAGGGCAAGGAAGTATATAAACAGCTGCGCACGCAGTCGTGGGAAACCTTGTGGACTGCGGAAGTTCCTTTGTTTGATGCGGGGACACCGGCGTATCGTTTGGCACGCGTCGGCTTGGTGCGAGCGATGGGGGTGGTGGCGCTGCAACAGGCGACGCAGGCACAGCGTGCATTGACTAAGCAATGGCTGATGGCACTGCTACACGATCCAGAAGAGAAGGTGCGCCGCTATGCGATGGCCGCCTTGCCGAAACTCGGAGGCAATGAGGAGAGCGAGCGTGCGCTGCTGGAACTGTTGGATAACGAACGTGATCAGCGTGAAATGACGCATTTAAGTCGCACATTGGATAAGGTTGGAGGGGCCGCGACGCTGGAGAAATTAAAGGATCTCGACGATCCCGAGGGACGCCGCCAACAGACTGAGCAGAAGGTCAAGGCGAAGTTGGCTCGCAGTACGCAGCCCAGCACGCTACGCCTCGACGCGAAAGTGAGCCAGGTCGCTGGTCTGCGCATCCATCTGCGCACGCGCCGTGGGTTGGAAGCCTTTGTCCGCGATGAACTCCTGCAGCATCCAACCTTAAACGACCGCTTCAAACTACTCAAAGTGAGTGCGGGTTGCGTCGCCATTACAGCAACCGCGAGCTTCAGCGTTGGCGATCTGTACCAGCTTCGCACCTTCGGTTCGATTCACTTTGTGCTCGGCGTCGTGCCTACCAGCAAGGACATCGATGTGGCCGCGTTGGCAAAGCTCATCGCGTCACCGCTGACCCAGCGAATCTGCAGCAAACTGACCGATGGCCAGCCGCGCTATCGGCTCAAGTTTATGCGTGCCAAGGTGCCTTATGGAACCGCGCAGGCAGTGATCAACCAAGCCTTTGCCCAGTGCCCCGACTTACTCAACGACCCGCGCCAAGCGCCGTGGGCCATCGATGTCTATCCTGAAAAAATCGGCAGCTCGGTTGAACTGCGCCCACGCGTGTCGCCTGACCCGCGCTTCGTATACCGTGCTGACGATGTGCCGGCGTCGACGCATCCTCCGCTGGCAGCGGCCATGGCTCAATTGGCCGGCCAAACAGACAATGAAGTGGTGTGGGACCCTTTCTGCGGCTCAGGCTTGGAGCTGATCGAGCGATCCTTGCTCGGCGGCGTGCAGGCAATCATCGCCTCGGACATTGCCCCAAAGGCCGTTGAGATCGCGCGCCTGAATCTTGAAAAGGCGGGCGTTACCAACGCGTCTGTTTCGACGCACGCGTGTGATTTTCGTGAGCATCAAGACATCGAAGACCTCCCCGCCGGTGGTGTGAGCCTGATGATTACCAATCCACCTCTAGGGCGGCGGGTGCGCGTGGCCGATATGCAGGGGCTGTTTGAGGAAATTTTCAAAGTAGCGGCCCGTAACTTACGCAAGGGCGGGCGCTTGGTGATTCTCAATCCGCTCAAGCGAACGAACGCACCTGCATCGTTAAAACTACAGAGTGGTGATCCAGTGGATGTCGGCGGCTTTGAATGCCGTCTCGAAAAATGGGTGAAGCTGTAGGTATCACTGGGCATTCACAGAAATGCCGCGATCGCCGATTGATGGGACTGTACTTCTTACTCCTGCCGGTGGCGCTTCGCTGTCACCGCCACCGGCAGGAGTGTCCTGGATTTTGCTTAACTAATTTTGTTTTCTTCATTGGATGCACTCTTTCGGTTGCTTGAGCAACATCAGCTTCTTCAATTTACAC